>Ga0123354_10012280_pt1 | contig 13275 bp, 10 predicted proteins | sample TergutLab28metaG_2_FD_97872 | JGI IMG/M metagenome (GOLD analysis project Ga0123354, IMG submission 97872) | Labiotermes labralis P4 segment gut microbial communities from Petit-Saut dam, French Guiana - Lab288 P4 | ecosystem: Host-associated > Arthropoda: Insects > Digestive system > Gut ...
GACCCCAGGGCCATAGTGCGATCGGAAGGATTTTATGTCAATGAAGAATCCAATGATACCAGCTGGCATGGAACCAGCGACCTTCCGATTTGTAGCACAGCACCTTAACCACTGTGCTACCGCGGTCCCCAAATAAATAGGTAAATAAATAAATGAATAAATATATATATTCACATATACAAACACACATATATATATATATATACTGACCGACACACTTTCGACACTGCAGAATATCTATTGAGAGGACGTTAAATAAAATGTAAATAATTGTCCCAGAGGATTCAGTCATTGAATTCTACAACGATCAAGTCGAACGGTCCATAAATTTGCACTACTGGACTAGGATCATTTTAATATTATTCTTCACATTCCTTCCTTGCTTTACCGACGACAATTTCCTTATACGAGTAGATATCCTTCTAAAAAGACACGTGACTAGCAGAGGTGTACGTGACGTATGTTGTAACTTGCTAAGTTTCTAACGTTCATAATCTTCTTTCCTTCTTTCTAATATTTTTATTGCGCAGTGCTACAAAAAAAATTTTGCAAAATTAAAGAGGAGTCATTACTTCATTCTGTTTTCTACACTAAACAATTTATGAATGAATAAAATCTAGGAAATTTAACATTATATGTTTTGGTCCAAGACATCTTGGATTTAAAATTTGGCCTGCAAGCTGTTTTAGGTTAACATTTAGTAAGCGTTGTGTTCGTTTATGTACGCTTCACGTCCACTCACATCGTGTTCAGTGATTTGATCAAGTGACAGTACTGGGCAAAAAATAAAGAGTATACAGCTCCTAACGACGTTGCTCTTTCCACCGTCTCGTTAGTTCCACTCCAAATATTCTCAACCGCACTCCGTCTTCACTAATAGTCTCACCCTGTGTTGCTTCTTTAGGTGGGAGGCCAAGCATCACTACTTGATGTTCTGGCATTATCACATGTACCGACCGGACGGCAGTATGTAAGTACTTTTTAAGGAAACAAAAAACTAACGTGCGTTTTATTTTTTGAGTACGCATTCTACATGACCACCCTTCGTAACTTTGTTGTCCCGACGCGCTCAGTCGTGTAGGTGATCCTGTTTCGGGAAACGGGTGTGTTTCACCGAATCAACTATAGTTTTAGTTATCTCTTTTTCACTTGTTGTTTTATTTACCCAATTTATTCTTGACATAAAATAATGGAGCGCTATATCCAGTAAAACAACTAGATCATTTCTAGGAAACTGACACAGTCACTTCTCTGTACTCCTACTTACACCACGCTCGTACGCGACTGAATTCGCACTGGATTGCTAGCGTCCGTTGTCCGCTGCTAACGTTTTCTCATTTAAATCTCTCCCCTCCTTCCTATCACCAACGGTCCTGAATGTACGTTGACAGATTAACTTACAACGCATGCCATGAACCGTCCGTAACTGACGCCAGCAATCCTAAGAAACAACTACTCTTATACTAAAAATGATCGGCTACAGCATTTTCCACATATGTTGATATATTTGCTGTTTGTCTCGCCTTTTTGGCTTTTATCCAAGTTTGTTCATTCACGTAAAATTTATGTTGTACGAACCGAACTCTGGTAGCAGAGCTTACGGCTGTTTAATTACAGTTCTAAAGGCACTATTTATACATATATATTTGAAATAGGAAATATTTTCTTTAAGGACAAGAAACAAAGATTATGCTAAAAGGTGGTTATGTTTTTCTCAAAGGCATTAATGCAGAATTCCCATTGAAGACGTGAGGATGTCCATGAGTGACAGACACATAGGAAACAAGCAACAAACTGATTATTCGAACTCAAGGGGATGGGCGCTACTTCAGAAGCCAGAGCTTCCTCAGCTAGTCAAGAAATTCCACGCATTTAATGGACCGTCAAAATTCCTTACCCTGCTCACAAGAGCCCATCAATTGTCATTATCCGCACCAGGATAATTAAGTCTAAACCCTCGTACATTATTTGCTAGTGGTTAATTTCAATATTATCTGTCCGTCTATGCCTAGGCCTTTCAAGTGATACCAGTTCTTCACGTTTCCCTTCAGAAAACCTTGCTACATTTCTGTTCTGCCCCGTTCAGGTCACATGCCCCGCCCAGCATATACAATTCAACGTGATTACCCGAATAATACCGAGGGAAGTGTACGATTCCTGAAGTTACTCTTTATGTAATTTTCGCCTTTTGCATGTTACTTACTTTCCCTTATGGCCAAAATCTTTTCTAGCATCATATTCTCGACACACCTTCAGAGAATGAGTTCTCCCCTTAATGTGAGAGACCAAGAATGAATTGAATACAGAATAAGAGGCATGCTTAGTTATGTATATTACATTCTTCTCGTTTTTATTCAGCAAATGGGAAGAAAACATATTCTATTCCTAATGGCAGCAAGCATTACCGTGATTTATTCTGTTGTTACTACGTACTTTTGACATTCAGGGGACTTTGCAACATGATATATTCTTATAATAAAAGCCAACAAGATGTGTTATTTCTCTACTTTATTTTTGTAAAGAACTCAACATGTTTCGGACAGACTTACTGTCCATCATCAGGAGTTTTAATACAGTATTCACAGCCATTGGTATTTGTCATAATGGTTGTGTTGACTGTCTGCTAGCGAAGTCCATCTTGACCTCACTAGCAGACAGGCAACATAACCTGTATGACAAATACCAGTTGCTGTGAATATGGTATTAAGACTCCTGATGATGGACAGCAAGTCTGTCCGAAACATGTTGAGTTCTTTACCAAAATAAAGTTGAGAAATAGTGGATCCCTTTGGCATTTATTATAAGAATATATCATGATGCAGAGAGAGAGAAAGGGAGAGAGACGGAGAGAGGGAGAGACTGATCCCGTTACAGGCCCGGTGTGGCCAGAGGGTGGGTAGAGGTATAGCTCTACTCTTCTATGACCGCGGCACTAGAAGGAGGTGAGTGGTCAGAAGCACGCCCCGGCCGCAGTTTACCCGGAGGAAGACCCAGTACCCATTTTACAGGAGGCTGGGTGGGTCCCAGGGCCGGTCTAGACAGGCGGAAAATCTCGTCTCCACCGGGATTCGATCCCGGACCGTCCAGCCCGTAGTCAGTTGCTATACCTACTGAGCTAGCCGGCCCAGTATATCACGATGTTTGAAATACTTATTTTAGTAGTGCAGTAGAAGTTCTTAGTACGGAAATCAGGCTTCAGGCGTCGGCTGCTTCCTTCAGTATACCTAGTTTCTTCACCCCTTCTGCATCCTTTCACAGCTTAAAATGGACTGTAGGGATTACAGCAGGTGTACTTCGAGTTGCCTATAGAAAAGAAGAAAGACATGTAGAAGGTTGTGGGAAAAATCACAGACATAACGGCCTTTAAGGATGGAAATTTCTTGACATTTAGTCAAAAGAAGAGGAAGGAAAGCGGGGCCATCACCTGACTTGCAGTGGACAGTGGGGTCGCTATTGAAGGCACTAGCGGCTGTCTGACAACTTGACGTCATTTATCACGTGCTCTAAATGAGGGGCGTTTACAGCCACTCACCATCTTGCGGGACAGGAGGACCAGATAATATTTCACGTCTCCTGGCTTCCTGTCTGACGAATGCCAGTCTCCAAACAAATGAGGACCGCATTCAGGACCATTCTTCATAAAACATGGCTCTGTCCAATTTTGTCTCAACTGTGCGGAGAAATTACTTCTCTTTCATACATGGAATGCGAAAATGTTTCAACAGTAATGTAAAAAACAAGAAAGGCAATGCACTTACAAAATTATCATTGAGGCGCGTAAACGTAAACACTGATTTGGTGGAAAAGTAAGAATTATTACATATTCTGAGTGAGTGTCTGTAACCTTAGGTATCCAGCTTGCAAACCGCATGCGCCATATTGTTATCTGTGGCCTTCCCGGCTCTGGTGTATTTTCCCACAGTCTCATAAAGGGCACGATTTCTGGAAAAAAAAACTTTTTGAACATAAAATGTGTGTTTTCATTGTCTGTGCATATTTTGAATAAAAAAACCTTTTATTCTAAGAATAATTCAGCGAAATATTATTAAAAATGTATATCGGTCTTCATGTAAAATACCCGTTATTCTTGTCAGATTTTAATGAAACTTGGATTTTTTTCGGCATATTTTCGCAAAATACTCGAATATCAGATTTAATAAAAATCCTTCCAGTGGGAGTCGAGCTGTTCAATGAGGGCAGACGGACAAACAGACAGATACGGCGAAGCTTACAGTCGCTTTTTGCAATTTTACAAAGGCGCCTAAAACAATAACAGTAGCAATAATGATTACATACTTTTTAATTAATTTGCTAACCCCTTGACAACAAACATAAATACATTATATGCACAGATTTGTTCTAAGAGAACACAGTGTGCTTCCATTAGAAAGAATGACTGGCGAATGCTGTATAGGGAAATAATGGTTGTTCAATGTGAGAATTATACAAACCAGATTAACTGTCTCTGTGTTAAAGTTTCGCAGTTTTTAGTATTAAAAATGGCGATAGGCGCACTAGGAACTAGGTTTTGGAGAATTCTTGAACAGAGAGAAAAATCAATTACAGGATCAGCCCTGAATAAAAAGTGCAAAAAAAGGATATATACAATCATATATTACAATAAATAAGATACAGAAGCAAAATACACTAGTTCCGTTACTACTACTACTACTACTTTTTTTCCTGGGGCGCTGCGGCCCAACGCGAGCCATGGCCTCCCCATTCTTGAGGTTTCTTGATCACACACAACGACGCACCACAGTCGGTAGGACTTCTGTTTACGAGTGATCAGCTCGTCGCAGAGACCTCTACCTGACAACACACAACACTCACAACAGACAGACATCCATGCCCCCCAGTGGGATTCGAACCCACGATCTCAGCAGGCGAGCGGCCGCAAACCTACGCCTTAGACCGCGCGGCCACTGGGACCGGCAGTACTGCTACTACTAATTATCCTACTATCTCAGATGTTAAAGATGTTTCACGGCTTTTGTGAAACCTGAAATTTCGTTGTTGTCTTCACAAAGATCGCCGGAACATTCCAAGGAAGAGCTTTCTCAAAGGAATTAGGCAGATACCGCATAGATTCATTATGTGTCATCTAAGAAACTTTGAAGTCAAAGTCACTTTCGTATGCAAGTTATATCCGACGTCAGACACGAGTTTTAATCGTCTTAACCACCTCCTTGGTTTGCCCTTTGAAAAGTTCTTATTTCTGCCTGATAAATTTCATTCTAATGCACATTAACTGGACTGGGTTGCTATAGTTCTCTAGACTGTCAAATGGTAGCAGCACCATTTAGTTCACTTGTTCCTTAGTTACTAAAGTGCCCAAAAGGCGTCCTTGTTCATGTTTGAAAGGCGAACATGTGTGATGGCGGACGTGGGGTGAAAAAGTTTTCTAATGAATTTGTAGCACATTGTGGTAAAACAACCGCAGTTACAAAAGATTTTTAGAATTTATTTTCTCCTTAATGTGTATTATACTTCTGGTGTTAATAGGAGTGATGTGAGTGGGAAAAATTAAACTCGTCTGAAACATAAACGTGTGGTGTAAAAGTAAGGTTACAAACCGCAGTCTTTTATTTGTGCGGTTACTGATTAATTAAAACATCGTGTTGAAAATATAAGGAATACTACGTAGTTTAGTGGTGATGGTAGTGCTCAGAGTATGAAAGCAAGTGACAGGTCAGCTTCATCGTGTCAGCCTGCATCACTAGAGCTCCATCCTGATACGATTTGTAAGTACAAACATTTCCGGAATAATTAAATGGGGGGCAAACTTCATTCCTATCTTAACTAAGTACAATAGCATAATAATAAATTATTAGCGTACTTCGAACCTATCTAAAGGGTACAGCAGAACGGTGGATGAGAAATTGTAGGCTTGTTGCAAATTATGTAATGTAATTGAACGAGAAAATTAATGCTAACTCTAGGTCATTTGAGGTTAAAATGGCGGTCGAGAGTAAAAGTTAATAAGCGTTCTTCACAAGTAGGCCTATGACACACTTTAGTCTGTACTGGTAGATGACGCCATCATCTTCACATTGGGTTCCTTCATAAAATGCGAGTAATTTAGTGAATGGTCGAGGATATACAGCTTTTGGAGAAACATTTTTGTTTCTGGGATTAAGTGGATGGACATTTAGAAAATATAATATCTCTCTTTTGATAACTGATGCGTGAAACTGGAAAGCCTGATACTTAGTTCATGGTTATTGTCATGTCCGTTTATGCCCACTTTTGGTCTGGAAACAACCGAAACTTTGTTTATAGGCATATGGAGTGTGGATTTGTGACAATTAACATACTGTATGTATTTGTAAGAGACATATATTCTGTTTTGAAAGTAGCCAATATGTCGACCGCCCGATCTTCAATAGCATGTCTATATATTTGGGCTGTAATTTTTTTTTTTTTAGAAAAGAGTATACATTATTAAATCTAATTACTCCACAGTAATGTTGTGTATAACTGTGAATAATTTTACTTGTATTTATGTTATTATTCAACACGAACAGACACTTCAAACGAAGTCATAAGTGCTAAATATACACGTATGGGCTTTCACCTTCAATCATCGTTGTGTACGGTAAACAGTTTTTCAACACGTTCACAGACAAAAATTACAAAATTATGTTGTTAGTTTTGTCATGCCTCTCCTTCCATCATTCTGTCTACTTGTAATTAATTACTCGAGAACCTTTTGTCTTAATTGTGGAATTTTATATCGAGGAATTTTTGTAATATTTGTGGACACGTTCAAAATTTATTTCTTACCTTGCAAAATTAGGGATATATTACACGAAAAAAGACAAGATTTCCAGCGAGTGCCCAGAGTAAAAATATGTAAGAGCAATAAAAATATTTCGTCTGGGACGTAGAGAACAGTTAAAAAAAAAGCATGAACTGGTTTATTCTAGAACCGATAAGAAAAGTGTTTACTGCGCGGTACGAACTGAATCATTAAGCATAATTCAGGTTAGTGCCAATCTTTGAAGAAATAAACAAAGAGATTTTTGTGTTTTTTTTAATTCTATTATTCGATCATATAAAATACAGTAGTAACGGAATTAAGGCCCAAGAACTGCAACCAAAAGCATGCGGTTTATCAATAGTTTGTTTTTAAGAATGATGCCTGATGTACTTCGTATACAAAGTGGACCAATATGAACCTAAATCGGAATGATCCCACAGTAATCAGTTTACGTGTTTAATACAAAATTTTATCGAAATTCCTTAACCACTTTTGTACTTGGTACTAGGCATGCAGGCGGACTAGTACAGTATCGGTAATGCATTTACTCTATCCACATCATGCAAATAATACTGCAGTGTGCAACAATTCTTTTATTGGTTTGGTGGTAATGGAGACACAAAGACTTAGAAAGATAAAAAAAAAATGGCAACGTTTTTGATTTGCACGTGGGAGGCCCCTGTTTAGAATTTCGACAGGGGTACCAAATATTCTGAAGTCGTGGTTTTCCTTAGTAACCCCGGAAATTGAATAATACATCACTTTAATCTACGATCGCTTCCTTATACACCTATATCGTTTCCAGTTCATTACATATCAGTCATCATACAATTTAATTCCACTTAAAATGAACTACAGAAAACTTCGTTAAACAAGACAATAAATAAAGAGCACCTGAATGGAAATAATAGAAGAATGGAGAACAATATGCAGCGAGGTACCTCATAAATTGTAAACCTTGGCAAATTGTAACAACATTAAGGTTGACGAATGAGCGGGGTATGCAGTACGCATGAGGGAGAAGAGAAATCATTGGGAGCCCTGAGGCAAAGAGACCCCTAGGAAAATCTAAGCATAGATGGAAGTATAACACTGACTCCATACAGCAGAGTTCTTCTTGAGACGCTAATACTTTTTCAGCTAGCCAGGAAATTCCCCGCATTTCATGAAACCCATAGGTTCATCTCATCGTTCGCAACAGCCCGACACTTGTCTCTATCCTGAGCCAGTTCAATCCAGTTCGATTCCTTGAAGATCCATTTAATATCATATCCCTATTCAGACCCGGCTCTTCCAAATGATGTCTTTTTCTCAGGTTTCTCCCTCCAGTATTCTGCACGTAAGCATCTCTGCTGTCACCCATACGTGTTCCCTGTCCAGCCCATCTCATTATTCTTGATTTGATTACATGAATAATGTTTTGTGAGAAACAGACTTCATGAAACTCCTCGTCATGTGGTCTTCTCTGTTCACCTGTTACCTCGTCTCCCTCGTGCCCAAATACTTTCTTCAACACCCCATTCTCGAACACCGTCAGGATAATTTCCTCTCTGAAAGTGAAAAACCGAGATTCATACCCATACAAAACATCAGGCAACGTTACATTTCTATATAATTAAACGTTATATTTTTTTTATAGCAAAATCCTAAGACGGAAATTTTTGGACCCAATGGTAGTAGACATTCCCTGAGTTTGGTGAACTTAATTTCCTTACGTCTGCAGTTTTGATGCGTTAGGGTTGTTTCCAAATGTTTGACATTTACCAGTCATTCAAAGAATTTATAACCTATCTTTATGTTGTGATTTTTTCCCTAAATTGTAATTAATATTGTTATATAATTATATCAATTAATTGTATATTATATATAATTAATGTTATTGTACATTTTCCTACATTATATTCAGGACTAATGAACATGTACTTAAGTTTCTCAACAAAGATAATATTAAAAAGAATATTTAAGAAACGGAATGGTTGGGCGTGGACTGTTTATTTGTTTTAGGGTAGGGACAATTGGCAGTCCCTTGTGAACACGGTAATAAATCTACTGATTCCAAGAAATAAGAATTTCTTAACTAGCTGAAAACTTGCGAGTTTTAAAGAACACTGCTGGATACACGTGTGAAGCCTGACACGACTGTTTGTAGAAAAGTCACGTGTTGTGTTACGAGCCCAGTGGAGCACTGGGTGTAGTGAACAAGACACCTGCATTGCTAAGTAACCCGCTCACATGAGCTGCTGAACAAGAATAGCTCCCAGGTACACTTGTCAGGTGCAATGCTTATAGAATATGATTCCGCTTGCAAATCGATGCCACTAGACTCTTAGCGAACTGTGTTCTGTGACGTTCATTATTGGACGTCAAGGTTAGGTTAACTTAGCTGCGTATGATTCACCCTCAGGAAACTGCTGACACCTGCGGTGTTCGAGAGATATGAACTGGCGATGAACCGGAGTTGCAGTTTGCAAACTGTGGATCGCGTCTCGAAACTTTTGCGAAAATAAATGTATAGTGAGTATTTCCCTCTCCTGAGATGTGACGGGGTGTGTGTTGGTAGTTGTTTAACCGACGTTTTGGTATAACACTTACTTTCGCATCTTCATATCTCCGGCGTTTTTCATGGAATATTTGACCCTTGAAGGTGGAACCTATATGTTATCCCAAACGTCGGTAGCCAATTACCAACCTACACCTCACAGAATCTTAGAAAAGGAGGGTTTCAGCTATATCGCGGTGGAAGCCTGAAATCTGGCATATAAATGTCGCGTTTAAAAAAATCATGGGAATACACGTCTTACAAACAGGCCTCCTTGCTGAAACGTCAATGGCATTTGGTACATTTAATATAGATAAGTGCCTGTTATTTCAGATATAAATGTATTTCTTTGAATTTAGTCATAATAAATCTTCAGAGAGTGGGCCGGTTACCTCAGGCGGTTTAGTGACTGACTACGGGCTCGAAGGTCTGGGATCGAATCCTGGTGGGGACAAGATTTTCCGCCCGTCCAGACCGGCCCTGGGGCCCACCCAGCCTCATATAAAATGGGTACCGCGTCTTTCCCGGGGCGTGTTGCTGACCACTCACCCCCTTCTAGTGCCGCGGTCATGGAAGAGTAGAGCTATACCTCTACCCACCCTCTGGGCCACATCGGGCCTGTAACGAGATCACTTTACCTTTGAGAATTACAGTAAGAAAATGTTAACCGGAAGGGCCAAGCCGATCCGGATAATTGGCGATCCGGGTAACCAGCGTCCGGATAAGTGGAGTTCTACTGTTTATGGCTTACACTAATTTATTTTTCCTTTAACCCCCCCTTCCCCCAGAATTCTTCTGAAATCTTTTCGTTACAAGCAGCCAGCCCTTTAGCACTCTGAGTACTGATTGGCTCTTTTGTAGAGTAAGAAGTGCAATATACGCTCTATTTACATCTGTAATTTTTTTAATCTCTGGTCTTAATTCCTTTTTGCTTGTTTTACTCGGTCTTCATCACGATAAACATTTATGGAAATAAAAGACCGATTAATTTAGGCTCTCTGAAGAACTAAGAAAAGAAGTAAAGTGATCCCGTTACAGGCCCGATGTGGCCCAGAGGGTGGGTAGAGGTATAGCTCTACTCTTCCATGACCGTGGCACTAGAAGGGGGTGAGTGGTCAGCAGCACCCCCCGGCCGCACTTTACCCCCAGCAAAGACCCGGTACCCATTGTACAGGAGGCTGGGTGGCCCTTAGGGCCGGTCTGGACGGGCGGAAAATCTCGCCCTCACAGGGTTTCGATTCCGGACCGTCCAGCCTGTAGTCAGTTGCTATACCGACTGAGCTATCCGGCCAAGAAAAGTAAGTCAAGTATTTAACAATAATCCTCTAGGAAGTCGACTAAGAAGACGACCAAAAAACAGATGGTGGAACTGTGAACATGCAGATATTAATAAATGCAAAATTAAGAACTGGAAAGTTTGGTAAAGAAACGGACCTGAATGGGGAATTTCGTTAAGGAGGGGAAGGTCCGCATTGGTCCGTAGTGACATCTAAGAAAAAGATGGAGTAAATCTAATTAAAGAAACATAAAATATTTAATTGAATACTTCTTTAATTAGGTTTATGAGGGTACTTTATTAAAAAGTCAATGATCCAAATATCTTTACTGAAAACATGGCAATAAAATTTTATCGAAATCATTGATTATTGGCAGAAATGCTCGGAGGATGGAATGGTACCGGCTACACAGTGTTGACTCTCTTTATGGACTGTCTCCGAATAACGTAGGAGAGTTAAAAAACCCCAATGGAAAGGGGGGAAAAACGATAAAATATTTATAAAACACCCAGCTTAAATGCAATTGAGCAGACACATTTTGACGTTTAACGACATCAATTCCTTGATGACATTTTCAGATTCCTTTATTTTGTTCTTTATAGGCTATCTATATAGGCATAGTTCAGAAAGTGAGAGTACAATACAGAGGAAGTTTCTGTCCAATTATGTATGGCATCTGCGAGTTCATTGAAAGGAATTTAATTAAATGTAATATTGTGTCCGATATTCTAACCCCAAAAAATTACACAAATTGTATATTACAAATACAAGTATTTTTCATTTGCAACAAATTTCGGCATTATGGCCATCTGTAGAGAAATACTTCAGATTCCATGGAGGTGAATAAAGCTTTTAAATCAGTTTTATTACAAGAAAACCAGTAAAACCATAAAACATATTACTTACTTACTTACTCCATGGTGCAGAGTCCTTCTTGAGAAGCTAACTGCTTTGCAGCTAGTCAAGAAATTGCCCGTATTTCACGGAACCCGAAGGTTCATTACCGCACTCACAAGCGTCCGCCACCTGTCTCTATCCTGGACCAGCCCAATCCAGTCCATATACCCACATACCACCTTCTGGAGATCCATCGTAATATTATCCACCCATCTACGTCCAGATCTCCCCAGTGGTCTCTTTCCCTCCGGTTTCCCCACCAAGACCCTATACAACACCCTCTCCTCACCCACACGCGCCACATGCCCAGCCCATCTCATTCTTCTCGATTTTATCACCCGCACATTATTGGGTGAGGAGTACAAATCATTTAGCTCCTCTTTATGCAATCTCCTCTATTCCCCCGTTACCTCTTCCCTCTTAGGTCCAAATATTCTCCTCAACACCATGTTCTCAAACACCCTCAGCTTTCTTTCCTCATGCAATGTCAACGACCAATTTTCACACTCATACAAAACAACAAGCAAAGTTATAGTTCTCTATATCTTGATCTTTAATCACTTCTGCCGGTATTACAATTATTCTATACTTTTATAATTCTAAACGACTTTTTATGCACACCGTGTAAGTAATATGGGATCCCATAGTACATTATACGTACTGACTGTACCTCACATATCTGAATGTTGTCCTGAAGATGGTCTGATAAGACCGAAACATGTTGCTACAAAAATATTTATAAACAGTCGTGTTTTTACTGTAACTTTAAAATATTTTGTTTTACTTTTTGAAGACTGGGGTTTAAGAGAGAGGCTAACTGTATCTCATCATACAAGACTAGACCAATACACTTTTAAAAAATTAATGATTATTGTAGCAGCTTCATGCCAAAATTTATTGGAACACATTTCGTTAGTTACGTTGCCGAAAAAGTGACACAGGTGACGTTATAAGAACTTCAAAAGGTTTCTTTTTTTATTAACAAAAGAAATTTCGGCCGCCAAGCACGATAAGCCAAAGGTAAAATTCAACTATTTATCATATTAAGTATTTATCGTTTTGGAGCAAATATTTAGTTTTAATATTCCATACGAAATACCCTTTAGAATTCTGTTTTTATTTTTATTTTCGGTATCTCTTGCCTTACATTTTCAAGTCCGTACTGTTATAGAAGTCCATGATTATAGCCTTCGAATAGTGAAAGCAGATATATTTGGAATTCCAGGATAAAGATGGAAGTATTGATTGAAATATTCATAGTAATACACTTTCCTCACTTGCAAATTCGCGAGTTTCGATACGCGGAGAGCTCTTTCGAGGGTCTTTTTTGTACTCGCTGTGTTAGTGCCTCATAAATTGTTTCATTGTTTTTAAAGACAATTTGCATTCTCCACACGTAGCTTCTGTGACTGTTGCAGGTGAATATGAATAACGAGTGGGATAAGAGACGGAAGGAGTACCTTGTTTTGACTTATTGTCTCGGTAATCGTGGCATGAGACTTTCAGGTTGGTTGGTAACTTAGTCCAGACACAAACCGGCTACATTATCAGTAGGTTTGAGTAAACGTTACCCAGTAAATTTCGACGTTCTTAGCTGGCCCTTTAGAAGCTGTTAAACTAAAACTAAACTCCGTGGCCTTAGTCCGCACGCGAACTATACCGACAGAGCGGCCGCGGCCGGTCGGCGAAGTTAGTGCCAACTTTTGCGGATAGAGGGATGTCACGTGGTCAGCGCAACGGGTCCCCACAGCCGTTAATCTCTGTTTTCTAGACCTGGAGCCGCTACTTTTTTCATTCAA
>Ga0123354_10012283_pt1 | contig 13274 bp, 7 predicted proteins | sample TergutLab28metaG_2_FD_97872 | JGI IMG/M metagenome (GOLD analysis project Ga0123354, IMG submission 97872) | Labiotermes labralis P4 segment gut microbial communities from Petit-Saut dam, French Guiana - Lab288 P4 | ecosystem: Host-associated > Arthropoda: Insects > Digestive system > Gut ...
AACAAACTGCATTTTGAAGAGAAAAAAAAGGAGAGTATATATCATGTTTAAAATATTCAGTACCTATATTTGTTGAATAAATATATAAAATGCAAATTTAGAGGTTAGCGGTGCGGTACGACCTCTATAGTTGATATTAGGCGTCGAAAATTTAAGCTAAATCCTATCGAACGTTTTGTAACAGAAGAAAAAAGATGTACTTTATCACAGTGCTAAATGATGTAGGACGCCCCCTTTCATCTATTACGGCCATCTCGAACAGAATATTTATAAAAATTCCAAATGGGAAGGTCATGTCCCCATACCTCGACACATGTCTCACAGATCAAACTCATTATTTGTTCCTGAACAGTCTACGAATCTGAGCTACAACACGACCTGACTGCAATCACAATATACTAACTTAACTTTACGGGAAGTCGCACGGAGTTTACACGCACTCAGTTCATTTTAGAACATTTCGATTTCGCTTCTATGAAGCAGATTCATTATTTCCAAATAACGTCAGTTCTACAACAGTGCAAGATCTTATACGCCATCAGTACAAAGGCGAATCGCGCTCTTTTACCAAGCATATTACTGCAGAAGTGGTTTCATGCATACGTATTAGGAAGTTCAAGATTAGGCAGTCCACGTTTAAGTATCACGGGGGACCGCGGTCGCACAGTGGTTAAGGTGCTGCGCTACAAATCGGGAGGTCGCTGGTTCGATTCCATATGGTGTCGTTGAAATTTTTCATTGATATAATCCTTCCGATCGCACTATGACCCTGGGGTCGACTCAGCCTCTAACAGAAATGAGAACCAAGAGTATTTCCTGGGGGCAAAAGCGACCGGTGCGTAAAGCTGACAACCTTACCACTATCCTGGGCCATTTTCACGTAACCTGGGAACCTTAAATTCCTGGAACCCTCTGGGCCACTACAGGCCAGTAACGGGAATGCTTTACCTTTGTATTTCAGTATCACGCCCTAAGCAGCCAGTTATTAAGACCCACTGAAAGTATTGCGCCAGTTATTCTTAACTTGGGCACTGCAACTGAATAAGACACAAATCACAAAGTACAATTTATGACATGTATCAAGCTACTACATGTTTCGACACCGAAGATGGCACTGCGGTTTGATACTTATAATGAAATGTATTTTGATTTGTATCTTATTGTAGTTTATTGAGTGTATTTATTGGTTAGTGTACTGAATGTCAGAATACGCACGATTTGACTAACTTAAATTAGACACTAGAATATAATGAATGACTAACTTCTTGAACAGGAGGTTTATTCCATGTAGGCACTAGACATTGAATTGTGTAACCTTCAGAACCCTTGTGGCGACCAAGCTCATACCCGTCGGGAATCTAACAATAGTCGTCGATTCCGAAGCTAATCTGCGAGTTATAATCGGCAGGCACACAGCCAGAATATCGTCGGGTTTATATACATTTTGAATAAGATTTGTCGTGGTTTTCCCTAGACTCTCAAGGTGATTTCCTAAAATAGGCTAACCACTGCACTTCACACAATCATTAGCTACTCACTGCGCGCTATTATATTCCCACTCAGTTCTAGGCATCATAACAAACGTGACTGAAATACCATTCTGACTGAGAAATCACTCATGTTAAATGCAAAATTGCACCCCACATGAACTACACCAAGGGCGAGTTTAAAATTCTGGCGCCGGAAGCATATCCAAAATGATGAAGGCCTAATAAAGGTAAAGCAGTCCCGTTACAGGTCTAGAGTGGCCCAGAGCGTTCCAGGAAGTTGAGGTTCCCAGATTTCGTGACAACGGCACAGGATGGTGGTAAGGTTGTCAGCCTTACGCACCGGCCGCATTTACCTCCAGAAAACGTTCCTCGTACTCATTTCTGTTAGAGGCTGAGTCGACCCCAGGGCCATAGTGCGATCGGAAGGATTTTATGTCAATGAAAAATTCCAATGACACAAGCTGGGATCGAACCAGCGACCTTCCGATTTGTAGCACAGCACTTTAACCACTGTGCTACCGCGGTCGACGATAAAGGCCTAATATCGCCTCCATATCCTACAGCTAATAATAACAAAACAAAAAAAAAATAAAGAAGAAGGTTGAAGCTTTCTAAGAAATGTCCATGATTGGTGCAAGTCATTTGGTGTGGATGAACGTTTCAAGAGAACTTTACTTAATAATGTCTGCCTGTAACGACAGATATACTTACACAGGACATGAATGACGTCTGCGAAATGATACTGACGTAACATATGGCTATGACGTGTGTATGGCTTGTAAGACATGTATCAGTCCTAAAATATAAGCCAAGTACTTTGACCCTTTTAACTAAGACTGGACACTGATACCGTATATTGTGAACTCCAACAGAAGGTCATACACTTTGTACTAAAGATTAATTTCGTCTCATTGTCACTGACACATTCTTATCCTCATTGAGGAATACATGGACACCGAAGGGAATTTTAAATAGTGTACAAGGGGTCACGTGAGGTGCGAACGTACTGTTGTATGTTGATGTTATTTCCACCAAGGTCAGTTCTTCTACTGAAAGGTAGTTTGCGTTAATGAAAACACGCTGGACGCTGGAATACATTTGCATATCCCAGAAACCAAGTATACACTGTGTACTGTTCTGCTTTGTCGATCAATTACAACGTACACACACGCACAAATATATATATATATATATATATATATATATATAGTGGGCCGGGTAGCTCAGTCGGTATAGCGACTGACTAGGGGCTGGACGGTTCGGGATCGAATTCCTGTGGGGACGAGATTTTCCGCCCGTCCAGACCGGCCCTGGGGTCCACCCAGCCTCCTGTACAATGGGTACCGGGTCTTTCCCAGGGGTAAAGTGCGGCCGGGGCGTGCTGCTGACAACTCACCCCCTTCTAATGTTGCGGTCATGGAAGAGTCAACCCACCCTCTGGGCCACACCGGGCCTGTCACGGGATCACTTAACCTATATATATATATTTGCGGGGGATGAATATTGAGTGTGTACATTGATTATTTTAATTTAACTGATCGGCTGCATTCCACGCTCTTATGTCGACCCGTAATCTGTAATAAAGCAGTCACAAACACGATACGGTATCCAATTGTCCTAGGAAAATGTGACAGTGAAACTGTACAAGGGCAGTGTCATGGATAACGCTGATATTTGCCAACCTCTTACAGCAGAAGCCCACTATTAAGAAAGGCCATTTCGGGTAGGATTTGTGTCGGAAAAATGTAACATTGCGAAAGGTTTTTGCTCTGAGTACTTCGGATGTTCCTGTAACAGAATTTTTTCTTCCATGCTCCATACATATTCACTCATTCATTCTCTCATTCATTCACTCATTGTCGACGCTAAATAAGGTTAACAACTTACAGAGCTGCTGTATAAGACGCTAAAATAACGAAGCAAAGCGGTGAATACGAAAGTCTATGCAGAACAATACTATGGGTCATGTCTTTCCCTTTCCTATTGCACAGAATATTTCAGTAATATCAATTTAACTATGTTCTCTAAACTGCTTCTCGGTGTATCAAGTTGCTTCTTACCGCTATATTTTCACTCCAAAATATATTAGATTTAGTAGATTCCAATAAGCGTAATCTAACAAGTAAAGCAATACAATTACAGGCCAGGACAGGCCTGAGGGTTCCAGGATGTTAAGCCAAATTTCAACACATTCGACACATGAAGGTGGTAAGGTTGTCAGCCGTACGCACCAGCCACCTTTACCCCCAAGGAAAAATTCCTGGTACTCATTTCTGTTAGAGGCTGAGTCAACCCCAGGGCCGTAGTGCGACCGGAAGGATTCTGTCAATGAAAAATTTCAATGAAACCATAGGGAATCGAACCTGCGACTTTGCGGGTTGTAGCGCAGTGCCTCAGCCAACTGCACCACCGCATGTTCCAAGTCTAACACGCGGTGTACTGAAATGGATCTGCCCGTGCAACATACAGCACATAGACAATTGAACGAATGAAGATTGCGTGTCCAGCTGTGGAAACGCAATTTGAGAGGGAAGAGGGACAGAAGTGTGATCGTAGTGAAACTGTCATCTGCGCAGATCGCACAGTGTCGAAGTTAAGTGAATGAAATATTGATGCGGATTAGTTGTTAATTAATACTGAAGAGGAAAACCGTAGTATACCACCCTATTCACCACAAATTTCACGTGTACTGTCCTGAGATCGATCCCAGACCTCCACTATGGGGAATTGTAAACAAATCGCCCGAGGCATGACAAAGTCTTGCGTTAGAAATGAGAAGTGTATCGTGAAATTAATAAGCCTATATCTTACAGAAATTGAACATTTTAGCCCAAGATACACGTAAATTTGCTTGTGTGTGTTTGTGTGTGTGTGCGTGCGCGTTAAATTTCTTCTTTCTACTACAAAAGGTTATTACTTACTGTTGTTAACACGCGGTAAAAACGCATGTACTACTGGCAGCGGCATTAATAATTATGTAATGTGCCCACAATGACATTGGTTATGTCCCTAAATTATATTAACTGATTAGTTCTATGATCCTAGCTGGTGTCATTGGAATTTTTCATTGACATAAAATCCTTCCGATCGTACTATGGCCCTGGGGTCGACTCAGCCTCTAACAGAAATGAGTACCAGGAACATTTCCTGGGGTTAGGGCGGCCGGTGCGTAAGGCTGACAACCTTACCACCATCCTGCGCAGTTGTCATGAAATTTGGGAACCTTAACTTCCTGGAGCCCTCTGGGCTACTCCAGGACTGTAACAGGACTGCATTAGCTTTAGTCCTAAATATGGAGACAAATCAGGTTCTCTGCGAAGTACTGAACTTTGTTTTGAAATGGAGATGAATTTCAAAATTTTGAAGCTAAATTAGAGCTGCTACCGCCACATTACACTGTTTTTAGGAGCGTACCCAAAATGTCGAAAAGATCCCATCAGCTTCGCTATAGCTGTCTGTGCTTCTGTCCGTCCATTCACATGGAAAATCCACGGCTCCCTCCGGACGGATTTTCACGGAATTTTGATGTGATTATATTTTTTTTGAAAGTATGTCGAGAAAATTTATGTTTCATTAGAATCTGACCAGAATAACGTTTACTTTACCTGAAGACCAACTTACATTTCTGATCATACCCCGCTCAGCTCCTCTTAGAACGAAGAATATTTCAGACAAATGTTTTACAGAAATTCTAAACATACATTTTTGGTTAAATAACTTTTTTTTTCTAGAATCATGCCGTTAATGAGATTACTTAGAAGCATATTGTGGAAGCGCACATGCCACAGATGACAATATGGCGCATAGCGCATTTTATTCTCGATATCTAAGAATACAAACACACACTCAGGATAGGCCTGTATAATACTTACTTGTTTTTCATGGCAACAAGGACCGCTAGAATGCGCCACAATGTTACGTTTGTATGTGCATTGCCAGTTATGTTAAGTAATAGTCTCAGAGACGATACGTTATTGCGAATATTATTTTTATTCCGCAATTTAACACATTTTGTAGGCAAATTTAAGGGCAGTCATAATATAAATTCTGTACTTTTACGTATTTTTCTTTAACGATACACAAGACGTTTGTTGGTGACGTAGTTTATTTTGTCACATCTTCTTCAACCCTAGAAAATTTTAACTGTGTCTGGTTTAATAAGATTATAATTCCTTAAAGCCCTAAAATACAGGGTGTCCCACTCGCTACCGAACCCGGCAGTTCTTTAATAATTTTACCACTAATGAGGATATTGCAACGAAACTTTAAGCGGACTACAGACAGATTCCTCTTCATTTCTCACACAACGAACGTACTCCGGTTCAAATTTCGTTACAATATCTTCATTGATGTTAGAATTATTAAAGAAATGCCGGGTTCGGTAGCGAGTGGGACACACTGTACTACTCACTTCCAGAAATCGGTCCCGAGATAACCGTCCTACTACAAGGGATGTAAAGTTATCAGTTCCATTTTCGTGTTTTATTTCCAACAAGGCTTAGCGTAAGTCACTGTACCTCACTGTTAACATTTTAAAGCCTAGCGGTTTCTTTACGTACCACCAGGTTTAATATTAAAAAATTCTACATGGTGCTCAAATTGGGTTTATGTGTTTTGTGCGGATCTCGGAACAAACAGCGATTTTGCATTACACAGTATTAGCAGTCTGGTTTTGTATAACCGAGGTTGAGAGTGTTTACAGCGCGGTATGGACTGAGTCTTTATATAAACAGAGACGTTTAGTAATATTCATGATTGTACCGTGCATCAATGATAATTAAACACTTTATTATCCAACTATTGCACAATATATAATATGTAGATACAATTAAAATTATAAAATATTTAAAAATGCTCCAACATGTTTCGGATCACAGAGGATCCAACATCAGGGTGACCTGTACAGTGCTTGGCTAAAAATTACAAGAATGATTCTATCTATTATCGGACACGATAGAATCATTCTTGCAAATTTTAGTCAAGCACTCTACAAGGTTCCCTGATGATGGATCCTCTGTGATTCGAAACATGTTGGAACACTTTTAAATATTTTATAATTTTATCCTTATTGTTGCACCGTGCATTTCGTAGAATCACTTTAATCATCAACCAACAAATGCACTTACATAAAATTTTACATTAAAACACCTAAAATCGCTCCGACGTGTTTCGATCCTAAGATCATCCTCAGGGAGCTACGTTGTTCCTTGCTAAAGTCATTTTAAAAACATTCACAAAATAATTCCATTGAATTAACAGGGTGTTGTGGCAGCATATCTGTAATATTAATTATACTTATTAAGTACTCATTAATATATGTTATTTTGACATTCTTACTAAACTATTTTGAAAATTACTTAATAAGTATAATTATTATTACAGATACGCTGCCACAACACCCTGTTAATTTAATGGAATTATTTTGTGAATGTTTTTAAAATTGCTTTTTGCAAGGAACAACGTAGCTCCCTGAGGATGATCTTAGGATCGAAACATTTCGGAGCGATTTTAAGTGTTTTAATGTGAAATTTTATGTAAGTGCATTTGTTGGTTGATAATTAAAGTGTTTATAATTTTAATTTTATCTACATATTATATATTGTGCATTAGTTGGATAATAGAGTGTTTAGAGACGTTTAGTCTTTAAAGGGTTAATCTTTCAGATTTCCTTCGACTGTGACAAAAACATCCATCAGACAAATATGAATCACATTAAACGTAAAAGCAACTTCACTACTCACATGTCCTCTTTGAAATTCGTCCTTCCCTCGTAGCCATGAAATCTTCGCTTGGGGACGCGAACCTACAGCCTCGCACGTAATATTGTACTGTGTTCCAGCAACCAGTGTGACGGGTTTCTCCAGCAGCCGCACTGACAGGGGTTTAACTGGAAAAGAAGAATGAATATTTGAGTACAAAAACGATTCGTCAAACCAGAATAGATAATTGTACGAGGGAGAGTCACATGAAAACCTTAAAAGTGCGATAAAAATTCGAAACACAGCTCGATTGTGTTGTAAGTTGACAACAGTGATACTCATAGTTTGAAGAGATATCGACAGGTGGCAGTACAATGCACGAGTGCAACACGACGGCGCAGTAGTAGTGTAAAGACGACGGCTCCCGCTTGTAACATGCACCAAACAAGAACGGCGTTCTGTCATCTGGTTTTTTTTACAGTGAATTGGATGAAACCCATCGAAATTCATCAACGAATGAAAGTTCAGTACGGTGATGAATGTCTGTCACTACAGCAAGTGTACGAGTGGACCAGGAAGTTCATGAGTGGCATTAGTTCTGTAACAGACTCTCCTCGCCTGATCAGGCACACCGAATAGTGACATCAGAGGCCATTGCAGCAGTTGAAGCCATCGTGAAGGAAAATCGCCGCGTAACAGTGAACGAAATAGCGGCACATATGGAGACTACATAGAAAAATGAAGCCATTGTGTACCTTTAGTGTTCAATAAATTACGGGATAACAACCATTAAAATTTTCATTTGACTCACCCTCGTATGTAAGACTCCATTCTGCTGGACCATGACGCTACGTAGACTGGTTAAGTACACAGAAAATTTTTTAAGAGCGCTCTACTCCTTCTTCAGGATAGTAGAGCTAAAGATCTTGTACAAACATAAGGATAAAAACATTAACAATTTTAAAACAGGTCTATATCAAAACACCTGCAATTTTATCAGCAGCAGTGAGAAAGTCAGATACTTTTATTATTATTAAGCGCTTTCGCAAAATTTTCTGAAAAGCGACTAACAGCTACTTCATATGTGTGTGTGTGTGTGTCCGTCCGTCTGTCCGTACACAACAACTAGGCTCCCACTGGCCAGATTTTATTACGAATTTGGGAACTGTTTGAAAATCTGCCGAGAAAATTCGAGCTACATTGATATCTGAAAAGAACAACGGGTACTGTAACATGACGACGTATGTACATTTTTAATAATATCTCGCTGAATTATTCTTGGAATGAGAAATATTTCAGACAAACGTTTTACAGAAAATCTGAACAAACTTTATATCAAATAACTTTTCTTCCAAATTCGTGCCCTTTATGAGACAATGTGGAAGAGTGTGGTAGAGACAGACGGGCTATAGATGACAGTATCACAGGGCGCATGCGCTTGGCGAGCTGGATAACTAAGGCTATAGACCCACGCTTAGGATATAAAATACTTATTGTTTTTCCACAGAAACAATGCTTACGCGAAAGTACGTCAATATCACGTTATAGTGCAATGCCTAACTTGTTTACTTTTTCAGTTTTGATACATTTAAAAACAGTTCACGTTCTTCAAACTGAATATTGTCAAATGGTGATTAACGAATAGAGGATTGGAAAGCATATGAAGGAATACAACCATAGTCCCCTCTCTTATATTTGGAGGGCCTGTAAAGTAAACACGAAATTGCGTCAAATTAGCCCATCTTGAACCGCCTTGTTAACAACAGATCTGCCGAATACGGTACAGATTGTAAGGCATTCCGCAGGTACAACGACCTTCAAAGCAACGTGTTCCTCGGAACTTGGTTTGTTTGTTTGTATGATGACTAAGATTGTCATTGATATGTTTAGGGCAATTACTCCTCTTAGTTTATTTGGAACTGATCGTAGGATTGCATATGCGAATAGGAAATACCATTCTGGTTGAAGGTGTACTGGTGTTGCTAAAGGATCTGCTGGGATGAAGTTGTCTGGGTCTCTTAAGATGTATGGTTCTTTTAGGGTTAACATCAGTACGGCTATAATAGTGACTGCGAATCCTAGGTTGTTCTTTACTGTAAAGTAAGGGTGAAATGAGATTTTATCTGTATAATTAAACACATTACATTAAGACACACGACCATAATTATTTATGAATTGTTCAAGATAACACAAAATCCTGTACACATTTGTTGAAATTAAATCCAAAATTGCCGAGGCAAAACAGAATTAAAAAATTAGAATTTTTAAAAAGCAAATTTGAATTAAATTTAACAGCAAAATAGTAAAATGCTACATCTAAAGTATAGCTGGACACTTCGGAAAGCAGACCAGGAATGCTGGAAGGTTTTGAAATGTAGTGCTGGAGAAGTATGGAGAAAATCACTTCGACCGATTGTGTGAGAAATTAAAAAAATTACATAAAGTCAAGGAGTACAGGAATATACGACAAACAGTAAAAAATAAGAAACGCTAACAAGATTGATCACATCTTGCGTAGGAACTACCTCCCAAAACATATTAGTGAAGGGAAGGCGAGAAAGAAGAAGTAAGCAGCTACTGTATGACCTTGAGGAAAGGAGGTGATACTGACAATTGAACGAGGAAGAGCTAGATCGTATCCTGTGGAGGATTCGCTTGGAAGAGGCCATGGACCTGTCGTAAGACAGACTACGGAAAGAAGTGAGATATTTCGTCGTTTTATTTAGTTATTGGGCTTCGTAAAAGTACATTAAGTGCCAACACGTTAATCCATCATTTCTCTCTCACTGATTATTTTTTATCCAGATGTGGCGAAAACGTGAATTAAAAACGTAATTTGTATAACAGAAACACAAAGGCAAACCAACGATAAAAGCTGTTATAATCATGCGTTCAGGAAAATGAACGCATAATAACTACGTGTTAATGGAGGAAAATTGAAGGCACAGAACAGGAACACACCTCTCATTTTTATGGATAGGTAATTCCAATTCGGGGACCGCGGTAGCACAGTGGCTAGGGCTCTGTGCAACAAATCGGAAGGCCGCTGGTTCGATTCCAGATGGCGTCATTGGAATTTTTCATTAACATAATCCTTCCGATCGCACTATGGACCTGAGGTCGACTCAGCCTCTAACAGAAATTTGTACCAGGAATATTTCTTGGGGGAAAAAGCGGCCGGTGCGTAAGACTGACAACCTTACCACCATCCTGTGCCGTTGTCACGTAATCTGGGAAACTTAACTTTCTGTAACCCTCTGGACACCTCGGGCCTGTAATGGGACTGAATTCCAATTCAGAAGAAAGTATGTTTATAATAAATATCTACCAATAGGAAAGGCAGTATTTATTAATTAAAGCATTTTCTGATCTCTGGAATCCAGCAGTATGTATGGTCACAGTCACTCTGCTCGTAACGCACCGGGTACAAGGTCAGAGTTCAATAAAAATTCTTGGAGTAGGAAATGTAAACTTAAAATGTAGTAATAGTTTCCGTGGCTGTGCGTCCGTATAATTCAGATCTAAAATTGTTTGGAAAAATTACAAATAAATTTGAAGTTCAGTGCGATATAAAATGTATGCTAACGGTCTTCGATGACAGCTTAGAAGTTAGATTAAACATTTCCTTTTCTAGGTCACAGAAGACAGAATTCGTCTAATGATGTTTAGGATAAAAATATTTCTATTTTTTATAATGATTTTTAGGAAAATTACATTTATGTAGCGTCAAAATAAAACAGAGTTTGAATGGTAAGGCATATACTACGCGATGTAACCATTACGCCTTTAGATATAAAAGCATTTTGCGACTTAGTAGCTGAAGTGTAAACCGGTTCCTGCAGCTCTGCATTGTGAGAACAGGATAGAATTTTGAAAAATTACTGGCACTTCTGTGTAAAGTATTATATGGTCTATAGTTCGGAAGATCATTTATTGAAAGATCTGTACAAACTGTCAGAGTGTGTTTTATCAAAACAGTATTTAAATTTTATATGATCCATATCCGTGAACTGAAGAATATTTACACTTACGTAACTAACTAACAAATGCACACCTGTTACATATATATATATTATCATATTTTTTGTGTAGTTGACACACTTTAATTTTGTTGTTGTTGTGGTTTTCTTTCTTGTTTTTCTAGAATTCTTACATGTACTGTATGTTAGTCATAAGCTTAATTTTATCATGCTTAGTTCTCGCCTCACTTAAGACCAGACATGGGAGGAATATAATTTCCTTCTATTTCTTTTTGTTTATAATTGGACGCGCTAAGTGTTTATCGCGCGAGCAGTGTGTGGAGTAACTCATGTAACAGTAGCTGCTTTGTTCTGCAGTAGCAGTCTGCTGTGTACCTCGAACTGTGACTGAACAACAGAGAATGAAGCTGGACGGTCAGTGAGTGTTAACGGTAATGAACAGTCCGCTAGCGAGATTTGTCACCAATACAGTTCCGTTGTAACTGCAATTATTCCCTAATTACGCACAACAAAACTCCAGTACACTCTACTTGGGGATTATTGAGTGTGTGTGCGACCTGCCCGACTCCCCGTCTTAACCAGAGTTACGAGCTCCGTCCTCCCTGGGAACAACATCTAAGATACGTTCCTCATCGGGTCCGCAACGGATACAGCATTTTACCTTTCATCCACATTTTTCACACGACACCCTGATGATGGTAGCAGAAGCGATCGAAACATGTCGATGAATAACAATACACGATAAAATGTATTTTATTACTGTGCTTTTGTTTCTATGTTTGTTACATAAGAATCGAGACATTCCTTAAATACCACTCTTTAAATGCTTAATGAATAAACGACATATAAAATTTTATTCACAACGCCACTAGGAGTTTACTTCTGCATATAACTGTGCAAATTAAGTAGTAGGCTACACAGAAACTAGCAAATGGAAGTGCTTCATCCTATTTTATATTTTATTTTGTATTATGACCAACAAATGCACAATTATTTCACAAATTATCAAAACCCTACATGTTTCGACACTATCGTGTCATCCTCAGGGAGTGAGGCAGAGGAAGGCCATTACAGACCTGGACAGGCCCTGAGGATTCCAGGAGGTTGAGTCTCCCAGAATTCAAGGCAATCGGCACATGAAGGTAGTAACTTTGTCAGCCCTACACACCGGCCACCTTTACCCGCCAGGAAATATTCCTGGTATTCATTTCTGTTAGAGGCTGAGTCAACCCCAGGGCCTTAGTACGGCCGGAAGGATTATGTAAACGAAAAATTCGAATGACACCATCGGGCATCGAACCCGCGACCTCCCGATTTGTAGCGCAGTGCCTCAATCAACTGCGCCACCAGCAGCGTGCCCCATCCTCAGGGAGTTGGTAATCAATGTCTAGCCAAGCTACACAAGTATTTCAAATGAGGATGACACGATAGTGTCGAAACATGTAGGAGTGTGATAATTTGTGAAATAATTGTGCATTTGTTGGTCACAGTACACAATAACAAAAGATGCACTGTACATGTCTTAAAATAAAAAAAAATTAAATAACAAAAATAGTGTCATTCTGTAATTTACCTAATTATCCTTACAAATTATACAGCCCGGTTTCTATTGTGGTGGAATATAAACTTCCTTACAGAGTTGTAATGGCGTCTTTTCTAACCATGCGAATATTTTGTTCGTATTACCTCAGCTATAGAAATAAATATTTTCGGTAAACAGTTCTAAGTACCCTTCAATTTGGGTTCCTACAATTATGGGGACTGACGAAAACGCACCCTTGTTCGGCCATGCATTTGCCGTCGACAGTTTGAATTTAAGACTTACACAAGAGCTAAACAGAAATGGCCTGCATGGATACTGCCCACAAGTCTTAGAAAGCAAGTTAGAAGAAAATAGCAATGTAATAACTTCTTTTTTCACGTATTGGTAGGCCCTAGCTCTACTCAAATGCTCTAAATTAAATAATAATAATAATAATAATAGTAATAATGATGATAATAGTGATAATAATAATAATAATAATAATGTGTGGATGTGCAGAAGATGTGGAAAAGAATCGGAGACAATCCGACACATTCAGTGACGTGCCCAGAAATTTTGTTCG
>Ga0123354_10012284_pt1 | contig 13273 bp, 6 predicted proteins | sample TergutLab28metaG_2_FD_97872 | JGI IMG/M metagenome (GOLD analysis project Ga0123354, IMG submission 97872) | Labiotermes labralis P4 segment gut microbial communities from Petit-Saut dam, French Guiana - Lab288 P4 | ecosystem: Host-associated > Arthropoda: Insects > Digestive system > Gut ...
CCATTGTGCTGTAAGAATGTTTATTCATTGTTTAGTAAATACATACCTGTAGCTGAGGAATTACCTTCTGGGATATTTTGCCATGTAATCTGATAGAAATTTACTAACATTTCAGAGGAACCTATTGCCCCTCTTCTCCTGGTACATGCATTGTGAACCTGGAGACAGCAGGTACCTCTGAAACAACAGCAAATTCCTGCTGGATTACATGACGTCCTCCAGAAGGCAACTTTTTTCACAGTCATTGCCATTATTACTTCCAATATCACATAGAAGTAGTTATTTATAAACTTCACTGTTTTCCAGATAGATGTAACTCGGGAAGAATTGATCAGAGAACGTGACAGAATCATTTCAGATTTGATATATCCATTGAACACAGTACTTGATGAGAGCTTGGGTTGTGCTCTGTGGTTCGCAAGTCGAGGTAAAGGGTATTTTGTGCAGCCAGGTGGTCCACACATACCTTACAACTCACCTGCAAGGGTAAATATGAAGATAATTTATGAGGGATGTTTAAGTAACACCCATTCAAGGATTGTTCTTTGCAAAGGAATATAGGTCATGAAAAATAGTTGCCACGGGCAATGGGGCAGGTATTCCATCTTGAAGTTTTCACAGAAGTGTGATTGAGGATTCCATTATTCTGGGATATGATGTTGCATCACTGGATAATTGGTTCCCAACATTTTGATGATTGTAATGCCTTTGAAACGTAAGGAACAGATTACCTAGTAACGCGACATCATATCCCAGAAGAATGAGATCCCTAGGCAGGCTCCTTATCAACATACCAGCCCTGGGATCCTCTCTGTAAAGAATTCCCTGATTAGCTGCTAGAGCCACTCTACTATCATTCCTTGGATGTCTTTGCTGAACCCAGACCTAGAGCCATTTAGCACTTAGTTTTCAAGAACCCCAATATGACTGTTGGCACACAACACTGTGTGTAAACCTACACCGTGCATCTTCATATGGCCTTAACTCCCATGTGCTGGAAGGTAATTGGATCATCTTCCATACAGTCCATATCTTTCACTGTGTTTTGTCTGTGTCAACTTATTTTATGACCAAGAGTTTAATGTCCAGTATATGATACCATGCAGTGTCGTCGTCAAACAGTCTTCATCCAGATCGTACTGATAAATTATGATTATTCTCTGTCATTTGCATTTGCTAATGCTGCTGTCCTTCCAGGTCCTTAAGATTATTCTCATGTTTTCTTAACTTGAAAGGTACTTGTCCTCGGAATGGGAGCTGATGAATTGTTTGGAGGATATAGAAGGCATAGGACAGCTCTTAATGTTGAAGGGTGGAATGGTTTAAGGAATGAGCTACAGCTGGACCTTTCAAGGATATCAACCAGGAATCTGGGACGAGATAATCGAATCATCTCAGACCATGGTTGCCAGGGCAGACTGCCCTACCTGGATGAATCTGTTGTCTCTTATGTTAGTTCCTTGCAGCCATGGGAAAGGTATTTCACTTTGCTCCATTTTGTGGTTAATTTTTGTTATTCATCAACGAAGATTTCAGTTAATACTATCACAATTTACTGATTGGTACAGGACATATTATAATTTACTGCTTAGTAAAGTGTAATGCTAATATATACTTCAATAAGCAATGAATTTAATACCAATACTATGTAACTGTGAGGTCTCACAAGAAAGTATGTATGAATGTATTTTCTGCTTTTACCTTTGTTTTAAATTTTTATCCAGAAACCCGTAGATAGTCCAGAAGGACCAAAACATGTAGCTTACATAAAAATACACAGGTGTTTCACTGAGTATTTGAATATTTATTGAATACTAGAAGTATAATGGGATGTCCTGTGTGAAGTTAGGCACTTTTTTTCTCATGGTTGTAATATCATATTGGTTTGAAGAAGAAACCAAGTTTTTCTTCAGTAGTTACATTTCTTTGTGAAGTTGGCATTACTGAGGATTTCAACAATGTTATCTCAACACTTGTTCGTGAAAGGAAACATGGCTTGTAAACAAAAAAGGCTGCTTCACGGGTAAGCTGGAAACTAACCAGGAGTAATGATACATGCATAGTGCCACCTCCAGTTTGCATCCTTTCTTATAGTAATGTCAGGCATTGTGGTTACATTCTATGCAGCATCATTGTGAAAGCAAGTGTGTGGCAGAACTTACAACTGGTACACTGAACTTTATGTTTGTTTCAGGTGCTATCCAAAGCCAGCTTTTCCACCAGGTGTGGGAGATAAACTGCTTCTTAGGTTAGTTGCATGGAAACTTGGACTGCATTATGCTGCAGGGCTACCAAAACGAGCATTCCAGTTTGGATCCCGTATAGCAAATAGTAAAGAGAAAGCGAGTGATGTATCAGGTCGATTGTAATTCTTTTATCAAGAAGACATTTTAGCATAACATGTACTTGCCTGTGATGTTAAAGCTAGGATCCTGTGCTGTCATAGTACAATGAACGTTTGGTAAAGTTGCCTGTTGTGTAACTTTGGTATTAGTCAATCACATTATTTTTTCGTAGGAGGCAGCACATGTAGCATTGGTAACATGCAAGTTGATGTGCAGTAGCAACTTGCAGCGTTAGTCTCACAAAGAAGTTTGTAGTGTGATTTGTTTTTTATGGATAAAACATGTTTGCCACTTTGAAATTCACCACCAGTTGACAAGACATACGGTGATGCCATGAGAGTGCAAGTTTTGTATATAGTAATGTATTTTGGTCTCCATCATGATACATTAGTTGATTAACTTTTAGATCATAGTTTCACTTTTTGTGGTCATGATTTTCCATCACTGCAAGCACTTCCATTTTGGGTGTATGATGTATTCAAATAATTTTTCTTCAGCCCTTCACAGTTTTTTAATACTGTTTATGTGTGTACTTATCCTAAGATCATTACAGGCTGAAGATAGTGCCTTATGCCTTGACATGGTAGTAGTGTTGGAACATGTATTCCTGAAGGATTAACACGTGGTAATATCTCAGTACTGAACACTGATATTTTTATCCAGGTAGTTACAAAAATTTTGAACTAGCCCTTCAAACATAGACAGTTACTGACAGGTTTTACTGCATTGACTGTAACACTTTTTTCCCCACTGTTGTGTATATCATGCATCTTTATCAAGTTATTTATCTAAAAATTGTTCCAACAATATGCACTTTATAATGATTTAAAGTTCTTATAAAATAAAACTATATTCCAACATGTTTCAGTCTGTTTTATATTATCCTTTAATCTTCTTCAAGTCATGCAAGTGGTCTATTCTCAGGCTTGCTCAGTAAATTCATTTCTCATGTGTGTTCTATGTCCAAACACTATGCAGTTCTTTTCTTCTCCAGCATCTTGAAGCTGATTTGAATATCAGAAGTTTTGATTTTTTTAATGTTGTTGCCTTCCATTTAATGTAGGTATTTTGCAGGGTATTTATTTTTATATTTTCTACTCATTCTACTTAATGAAGCTTTTGATTTTTAGGCTCATTCACAATATTGCAAAAAGCAGCTGTCTGTGTGTCTACTCACATGGAAGGACCCAGCTCACGCTGGGTGGATATTAATGAAATTTGGTATATGAGTTTTTTTTTTAATTTGTCGAGAAAATTCGAGTTTTATTAAAATCTGACAAGCATAATGGGTACTTTACGTGAAGACCTATGTATGTACATTTATGGTAATATCTCACTCAATTCTTCTTAGAATGAGCAATGTTTCTGACAAAAGATGTAGCAAAACTCAAAGCACATACCTTGATGTTCAATAACTTATTTCTGAAAATCATGCTGTTTGAGATAATGTGGAAAAATGTTGTAGGGCAAGAGAGGCCACAGATGACAATATAACACGGTGCATGTGCTTTGCATGCTGGATAACTAAGGCTACAAACACACACTCAGAATATGTAACACTGCTTGTCCACAGCAATAATGGTTATGCAACCTTGCCTCTAAGCTATAATTATACATACGTTGCCTTTCTTGTTTATAGTATGATTCAGTGCCATTTCTCTGTGAACATGACATGAAAGAAAGTTTAGAGTAATTATTTAAGTTAATGAGTGTACTTACTGACATACCATTTCTGGAAATTTTTCTTAGTAGTTAAAGATATGAACAAGATTTCAGCGCAGGTTTTATTACGTGTGGTGCAACTTTAACAACAAATTTACATATTTCACTTAACTGATTATTACACAAGCATGCAAGTACTCTACCATACTGGTCACAGATCTAATAATGCTTAGATTTATACGTGTTTACTCTCATGAGCACCATAAGGAATGAAGTCTTACTAAGAAACATAATTCACAAAATTAACTCCAACATGTTCAGTGTTTCATGCATCGAATTACACACAGAATCTAAAGTGTGCAGTATGTTTTAAATGTGTGTAAATCAGTGTAATATAGATAACTACTTCAAAATAATTTGGATTTATAAACACTGAAAATGTTTTGTAGTTGTAATGTCCCTGACACCAAATAAAGCTTTCAGCAGTTGCAGGCATAAGTGCTTTAAGTAAAAGCAGGTAGTGATATTACATCCTTCAGTTTTCAGTAGTTTTTCATTACAGTAAATGAAGTTGAGATCCTGTAATGATTCTGACCATGCTTTGGCCAATAAATTAAAATGCTCACCTTTTTAAGAATGTGTAGTAGTGTACTGAACACATTCTTGAGATGCTTTCCTGCTTCTAATGTTCATACCATGCTGCTGTTTTTTGTGATAAAGTGAATAGGACTCCTGCTTTATATTCAGGAGGTCCCCCATTTAATAATCAGCCTAGAGGTGTGATGTTTATCATGATTTTTTTCAGTCTTCTGAGGCAAATGTACTAATACCGCCTTTGAAATAGGCCGCTTCCCGAACCTTCACAATGTCATTCCATCATATGCTGTGTAACCCACACAATTAGTAAGCTCAGAAACAAACAAATAAATAATACAAATTAAGAAATACCTGTATCATGCTTCCCATTGCATGCCTAGGCAGAATCTATGAAAGTCATTATGTATCACAGTGTACAGCATATGAGAAAAGCAACTTCCTCAGATTTGATAAAATGTCTGTTGTAATACAGTCAGTTCACTGTACCCATTTCAAGAAAGAAAGAATATTATATTGAATGTCATTTCATCTTCAAGTTTGGCAGAACATCAGTCACAACTCGGGTGCATGATCATTTTTTGTTAATGTGAAAATGACCCCAGGTGGTGTTCTTGCATTACCAATTACTGTCCCATACACCATGCTCTAATGCAGTGTTCCTCAATCACCGGGCCCTGGCATCGATTATGCTGGGCCGCGAGAGGTTCTCCTCGAATTTGTCATTTTAGTTTTTTAAGAATTTTTCATGTATAAATATTTTATAGTGGAAATATTCTGAGGATCATAATATTCGTGAATGTGTCGAAAAGCTCAGACCCAGATGTTGGCCTGAGGAAACTAAAATACGCTACAAGATTTCATTAGTCCGGTGATTGATAACTAATTTAAATGTAATTTTATATTTGTCAACATGCCACACTGTATACATAAGTGTACTAATAATGTTTATGATTATGCCATAATTTATTAATACTTATGTTAGTTTAATGTATGAACCTAAAAAAAAAAATTGGAACTGTATTTACGGGTAAATATGTTGGGACCGGGCCCTCGTCTTATGACAAAAGAATTTACCGGGCCACAGTCTCACAAAGATTGAGAAACACTGCTTTAATGCACAACATTCAACTGCCTCATTCTGCATCGCTTCAAAGTCACTAATTTTTGCTATTAAAGTTCTGTTTTAAGACAGCTCTGCACACTAAAAACCTAGCACTCTTGTCCCTAAGTCCTTCTGAGAATAACAACCAAATATAAACATCAGAACTACCAGCATTTTTATGCACAGCTAAGCAAGCTGCCATATATACTTGATCAGGCACTGACTTAAGTGCAACTGACACCATTAGGAATAATTCATCCATTGTTCGTTTAAAAGGAGGCTATTTGTGTATATCAAAAAACCAAAGTACAAATTACAGTTACTCATTCACCACTGACACATCTAATTATGTTGTGTTATAATACAACATAATTAGTTGTGTTGAAGGTGATTAGTAACCACTTAAGAGTTTCTGCCTTTAATATTGATTAAATTTATCAGTATAGATTCAACCAAACAAAACAAAAATGGACTGTCACAGAAAGAAATGTGGGCCCAGTTTTACTGTTGTCAAGACAGAGTAATGACTTAAGACACAGCAGTACACCAGCTTTCTGACTTGCATATAATTAGTTTTATAATCCAATAGAGTATAATTCACGCTGTTGTAAATCTCAAGATATTAATTTAATACCTGATGAATTTTGCATAGATGGGGAGTTCCAATCTTGTTGTTGGGTATATCACAGTATAATTCCAACTTCAATCAAATTTGTCAGGTTTGTCAGCCTGTCCTACAACAAACTTCAAGTAGATTAACTTAAGTCAAATAATACAGTCCAATGCTGGTACTGTCACATCACAAAACACACTAAAGTTTACCGAAGAATTGTTGGTGTCTTTGCAGCATATATTTCATACAAGACTTAAAAAGTGCAAAGTGAAATATGACAGCCACCAAACATGTAAATACTAAACATAGCCAGTACTTGGGTGCCTGCTTCTGCAAAGAGTAAAAAAACACATGTCACAGTTTTAAGTTAATTGAGGTATGACCCCATGTTCTGAAGAAAGGATTAATTTGATGGAAGGGATAACCATGTAAATACAGAAACCTCCATATCTACTGTTATATGAACACCTTACAGATTTTATATATCCATTAACTGAACATTTCAAGGATAACTTATCACAGATATAGCATATCATTTTAGCTGTTCATACAATCCAGTCTGACACATGATGGAAGGAACAACAAATCCTTCAAAATATATGCATTTACTTTTTGAAAATCTACATTTGTGTACTATATGTAGTATCGGGTAGTAAGTTACTGAATACAACTTGTAGACACTTCACATATGTATTACTTAAAGCTTTCCATTTTTCTTATTTCACTGAATGATGCTGTATAAGTTATGATCAGCAACAGATGAAATGTATTATGAATACTGAGTTATGTTTTAAAAGTACTCTTCTAACATTTTTTCATACAGTAACCAGCTCTGTCTAGATACAAAGCAGACACTTTCCAAGTATGGTGGGAATATTTAAAGATTATGTGCATTATTTCTGTTATTTGCTGTGACATATCTGCTTCAATAATTTTATGTGAAAGAATAATTCAGACTCAACAGATTTATACATTTTATGGGTCCAAAGACTTAGACCTGATACAACTAGTAAATGTATTTTTGTTATTTCACACGTAATATTAGAATGATACAACACTTTAACAAAAACATGCTCATGATTTCCCTCTTAAGTTCTGTTCTCAAAACACCCAAGCAGAAACTGTATACCTCTACAACATCTGTGAACACTTAAGTATTCACAGCCCACATCAAATGCTATCACATAATTTCATGACTATGGTGTTTCTATCACTGGTGGTGGAATTCATAATTAATGAAATGGGAGTGGCCTCTAATGGCATGCTATTCATATGCCCAGTTTAGGAAGATTAGTCCTACCACACCTATAATATTGATGTCTTGTAATTCAGTTGACACAAATGGACAAAAACATTGTTTACCATTAGGGGCTTTGGAGAAGGAACTCACCTCCTCTGAAATCTCAATAAATGTAAAGAATTTTGAGCTGTTTCAGATTTATGATTTTACTTTGTGTGTACATGTAGTAGGGGTATTTTTATTTAAATTATATATAAAAAATGTAGTATAATTGTGTGCAAATGCAATGCCATTGAAAAATTACAATATTTGCCAAACATTATTATTCATACTAGCTGAAATCATTGGAATGTGCATAAATTAAACATATTACCCTTAAATGCACTGGTTCTCAACCCTTTAATTGTAGTATAACTGACAATATAATGTGATGTAATTCTTAGTAATTTGTTGACCTTGAGAAAGATTAATATGTCATAAGGTTTATGCCAAATTTCGTAAAAATTACATGGAACTGCCAAAATCTGTTGGGGTTCAACTGTAATAATTACAGTTTGAAATCTGGTGCATTTGGCTTTTATGTGAATCCTTATTTCCCCACTCTGTGCCAATGCAGGAACATAACACGTTCTGGGACACAAAAGGCTCAAATTCTAAACACAACTGCTTTGAAATCCAGTAAGTAAGCCTATTCGAAAATCACCTGGAACTGTGAAAGATTCAGATGTCCCAAAAATGGACTGTAAAAATCATGCCAGCTTTCACATATGAAAATTGGTGATGCATGAAATAAAATGCAGATACTCCAGAATAAATTAGTCTTGATGAATGGGCAGTAAATAACACAGTATACCTTATAAATACACAAAGAAAAATGTTTTAAAATAAACTGTAATCTTGCACTACGTATGTATGCATGCATGAACTGTGATGTAAGTTCTTGAGAACCCTGAAGGACATTCAGCACAAAAGGGTGGGGGGGGGGGTCACATGATAACTGTATTTTCAAACAGACACTTTTGCTGTGAGGAAACAATAATAATTGTGACTATTCAGTATTTTTATTAGTTTAATGATTCTGTTTCAGTAAACTTGCTTAATATGAATATAAATTAATCTTTAGCATATGACCATTTACATGCCAGGTTTCTGCTATGGCCGGAGCATCATTCAATGTAAATTCCCACAGCAGGGTAAGTCTCCCCATTTGGATGCAAAGGATGTACATTTAATGGGACAATGTACCATTTGTCTGTTAAAGGTAAAATATATATATATATATATAAATTAAAACATAAAACAATGTCTTAAAAAATTCATCACACTGATTGATGTGTAAATACTTAAGAAATTGATAACAGGTTTACAAATCATTGGTCATTTAGTATAATACTTGTCCTAAGACATAATACAATAATTTTCTGTATCTGAACATTATTCAGACAGTAGGTGATGTCTGCCTGTGTGCACTGGTATGTGTGTGCCATGTCAGGAATGAGGGAGAAACTGCAAATGAAGCTGAATTCTCTCCACTATTTGTTAAATAAGTATATAATAAATAAATTAAGTGAATAAGTAATACATAAAACATATCTATGAACAGCTGGAACATCCAGGGTAACTGAAAGTAGTAAAATAATCTTTTATATCAGCAGCTGGTTCAGTATGGAATAAAGTCCCATTATTTCCTAATTACAGAAACAGAGCAGGTCTCAAAAACTTTGGATTTCTGTTCCAAATTGACATTGCACATCACCAAAACAGATTTTTCACAAGCAAACAATTATGCTTTATGGTGCACCTTGTTTCTAAATTTTATACTTGCTCTCTTACAGCTTGTACAGTTTTAATTTACATCTTATCACAGTCAATTACAGAGCTACTGTTGAAAGCAGGATAAACTGACAGTTGCATCATGTAGTATTCCTTAGAGTGAAATAAAGTATTAAGAGAAATATAAGACTGGTTAACAATTTGTAGTGTTATAGTAGTTAAGGCAGAAGATGTGATGTGTGTGCAGTTTATTCTACTCTTATCATTTCTGCCTTGGTTTGCTTCCCTTGAAGATTGTAGTAATACAAAGACAGAAAGTATGGCATGAGGAAATAAATTTCTTAACTTCCATTCTTTGCTTTTATCACTGCTGTGACAGATAAGCAAACCAAATACTCTGGGAACCTTTTCTTTCGTCTTTTTTTAGCATGCCCTTCGAGGGAATGGAATTACTGGCAGCATATGCTAGGGCATCAGTTTAACTAAAATAAAGCTGACTTTAGCTTGTATAGTAAGGAAACTTATTCTAAATTAAACTACTATATCTCATGCTCCTATTTTCATGTCTTAACTCATGCTCTGGAGGTAAAAAATATGCAGTGTAAAAAATGCAACTGCACAAATACTGACATGGTGTGATCATTATGTAACTGCGATGACTAGTAACATCAGTCTTGTGGGAGGAGCACATGGCAATTTAAGTTATGTGATGTTTGGTGAAATGGGAACTAAGCCTCTAACATTTATACATGCCAACACTGAATGATGATGCCAGGATCCACGGACAAGTATGTGTGGAATTTACAATTCCAGGTTGGTTCAGCACTGGTTAATATGATCTGTCTTGGCTTGAACTAAACAGATGAGGCAGCATTTTTATAAGGAGGTCCTGGCAAGGAAATAAAAGAGTGCAGTGAACAATCAAGGCCACAGAAGTAACAGTCAATGTGACTGAATTGGTGTCATAACAATATGGCTGGAATTCTTGGCTCATTACATTTACACTCTTGAACATACACCACACTCACTGGATCTAACGTTCTTGGACATTTTATTACTGCTGAAACTAAACAAAGTATTTAAAGGGTAAAAACTGCATGGCATGAAAGCCATAATCAGAAGTGTCATGAAACTTCTGACACAAGTAATGAAATAACGGTATTGAAGGTGCTTCCTACAACTGGAGGATTCATGCCTGAGGTATGGAAGGCAAGTGTTTACAGGAGACAAACAAGAACAGCCACGTGCCTTTGGTATGGAAGGTGAGTGTTTACACAAGAACAGCCACAAAGTTTCCTGGTTATCTTCAAATAGTCGCAGTTATACAACAGTTACACAAAACACAGAGTTAACAGTGAATATGCTGTAAGACATATAGTGGAGTTCTCACATTGGAATAAGGAGATACATGGAGGTATTTGCCCATCTGGCACTTCTTTTGTTGTAGCTGTAAGGAATACTAATGTGGTGAACATGTCACTGTTTGGTACAGTATCTCTTTTGTTTAATTCAATATGAGCACCAGAAAGTCTGGGTACATATTTCCAAACACTGAAAATTTGTACCCACAGACAATTATAATTTTGTTCAGGACACCTTCCCTTTCTAGTTGCTCTATTTACACATTAGATGTGGGGGCCATTTGATATAATTTTGTTGCACTTTGTAAGACAGAAAAGGTACATAACTATCACTCTCTTTCACAAGTTAAAAATACTTCTATATGTAATACTGCATGAAAATGGGACAGTTTAATTCTTTAACCTTTAATATTCAATTGCCAATAAAGAAAGAGCTTGCCTGCTTAGCAGCTGCATTCATCATAAGATTAATGCAGTCTCTCAAATTTTTTTTCTATTATTAAGACATTTTGGACAAGTTTATGCATGAAGAACTATAAACATGGCTTTCACAGAGACTACACAAAGATAAAAAAAATATATGTGCAGGTAACAAGGATTTATAGCCTTACATGAGTTCTACCACTAATATATTATGTAGTTTATTGCTCAGTAGATATAATCACTTCACTGTTACACCTAACCTTGTGCAGAAACTTTTTATATGCTAAACATTATCTCATTCTGGGGACCTCATTATGTCACAAGTATCTTTGTTTTATATCTACTGATATAATTAGGTATGTCAGTTGGATGGCCCTAATGATCTGGTTACAACTGACATTAGTGTATGCACCTAAGTAAATTGTGTTTCACTTTTTGATCTTCAGCTTGGAATAAACAAACCATATGAAGTTATACAACAGTAAATATCTCATGCTTATAAAACACCACATGTACAACCATTTCAAACTATGTTTAAATCTTTAGGCATGCTTTTCCTCAGCCAAATGTTGGAAATCACTTATTGATATACTATCCAATGGAACTGACAGATACAAGTGCATGTTTGTTACATGTGGACAAGTAATTAAGGTACATGTAACTAAACTGCAGCTGACTGAAGTTTCTTCACATTCCATGAGCTAACTCTAAGCTTTCCTATGTGATAATGCTATACTAAATTGGAATAATTATGTCTGAACAAGCATAAGACTTCACAGTACATGTAAACATTTGCACAGTCACTGTGACTACTTCCATGCAAATGCTAAGTCACAAGGAACATGGCCTTCCTACATTTTACAACATGTTATGCCATATGACATACATTGTACATACTTTCTGTAATATTTCATTCAATTTCAGGTTTTCAGTATCTAAGAATCTGCAACTTGACTAAGAAAATTCCATATGGCTGAAAATACATGCTTAAAAGTAAAAGTAATGTTACCCCTGTTCACAACATGCAGGTGCATGGGAAGTGGTGGTACAGTTGCATTTATTCTTACCCTCATTACTTGATGGAAGCAAGTGGACAGCTTCACACCCAGGCCACTATACCCCCAAGAAAAGATCCCCAGGTGCCACTGAAAAGCAGGCTGTGTGGACCCCAGAGCCAGTCTGAATACACTGGAGAGGAGGCAAATCTCTTGCCTGTGCTGGGGTGGAGCCAGTTTAAGGCTATCAAAGTCTATGTGGCTGCAAAGGGCCCCTCAGGACTATGCATGGGTATGGCCCAAAATTTAGTCTGCACTGGGCCCAGAGTTACCATAAAGTGACCCTGCTGCTGGGAACTGAATCCTGATACAGTGGATGCCTGGTCAGTGCTTATAAAATCAAAATGTTCTAGGCTAAAATTAAGTTAAATTTTAAAAGATTTATGACTTTAAATCCCTAATGGCATTCAGTTTAAATGAGTTCACCAACATTTTACTTCATACTGCATAAACCTGTCCAATATTTATAATTGGTTTAATTATCTATACCATATACAACCCTTAATCACATTTCACTGGCTGGGTAGGTTGTTGTATGTGATGTTTTGGGGATGCTGAAGGGGTTGCAGAGGAGTCTGTTTCAATCTTTGGCTCTTCAGACTTACCTCCTGGACAGTCACCCAATTCTGAAACAAAGTACAGTAAAATCAACACACTAATGCCCTCATTTCCTTTTGCACAGATTTAATATCTTACAGATGTATATTGTTGTCATCCTTGTGGTCATCATTGTTCTTGTTCTTGTGGGGGTTGTGGTGGTGGTGGAAGTATTCATCACTTATGTATAGTCTTTCTATGCTAAATCTGTTTAATATACCCTGGGAAGAGATTTGCATCATCATCATAATGTGTGTAATTTGTAACTTAACACACAACAGCTTATACAGGGTGTCCCAGGAGGAATGTGCCAGACTTTGGGAGGGTGTTCCTTATGTTAAAGTATACCGATATAACCCAAAACACCCATGTCCAAAGTTGTACAGTTACGGAGATAATGGCCAGAGAAGTTTGAAACTTTGACAGCTGTTACACACTTATTGATTACCAAATACATATTAAAACTGGCAGGAATATGTGGTTTCTGTAATGTTAATATCTGTAC
>Ga0123354_10012285_pt1 | contig 13273 bp, 10 predicted proteins | sample TergutLab28metaG_2_FD_97872 | JGI IMG/M metagenome (GOLD analysis project Ga0123354, IMG submission 97872) | Labiotermes labralis P4 segment gut microbial communities from Petit-Saut dam, French Guiana - Lab288 P4 | ecosystem: Host-associated > Arthropoda: Insects > Digestive system > Gut ...
CCTTGTCCCCGCTGTAATCGACAAAGAACTTCTCACCAGGCCGATGGTCCTGGCGCATGGACCGATCCAGCTTCTTTTTCCACTGCCGGTACAGCTCACAAAACTGGCCTGGCAATCCCTATGACGGTCATACCCTGGGCCGGGCGATGCACAGGTTGAGCGCGGATGTGCGGTGCAGCGCAGTTTTGTTGACCGGGGGTATCGCGGCCACAAGCTCTAGAAACCTCAGGTATCGATCTCTGGCCGCAAGCGGGGGTTGACGCCGCAGATGAAGAAAGAACTACGGAGACGAAGCGCCGTTGAGCCGGTGATCGGTCACATGAAGAACGGCGGCAAGCTGGGGCGCAATATCCGCCTGATCCTCAAGAAATTGAGGGAGAAATTGTTTCTTTTTTTTATCGGCTTGCTTTTGGCTGCACAGGCGCCGCTTTGATTGCCGCAAGTCAGCTGCCGCTTTGCCGGCGCCTGTCTTTTGAAATAAGGCTTCTCCATGGACGGCTATAGAGCTTCAGAAGACGCGGTTAAAATGCCTGTGTTTGCGAGGCAGCCTTTCGGCGGGTTTTGGCGGCTTTTTCCGCCTCGATTTCAGCGTTCATTTGCTTCTCCGCACCGGAGTCGCTGAAACGCAGATAGGTCGTCGTGTCGAGCCAGCCGCGATAAACTTTGATCGACATGTTCTGCCCTTTTTGCCAGATGGCTTTGACCTCGCCCAACCCGCCGCTGCCGCTGAATTTGCCTGGTTTGCCGTATTTGGCGGCAACCATATCTACGACCCTTTGCACCTGCTGCGTATCCATGTGACTTGGAAACGTGTATTCCGCATAGGCGAACTGCCCCTTATCCGTGTACCCCATTGCCAGTTGTGAACTTCCCTCAAGCGCCGCACTGGAACGATAGAAGTCAACCCCATAGTTGTCTTCTTCCCGTTCGATTTGCAATGGACTCTTTTTGAACGCGGCGCGGACTTGGGCGCGGGTGGCGTTCTTGAGCTTGACGCGGAAAAGTTCCAGAGAGTTGGGGTCTTGTTGTGCGGCGGGTGAGCTGAGGTTTCCCATGGCTTCGAGTGCGACCTGGGCATCCTTGTATCCCTGTTCCGCCGCCTTTCGATACCACTTCATGGCCTCGGCATAGTCCTGCACCACTCCCTGACCTTCGGCATGCATCAATCCAAGGTTAAACTGGGCATTCGCATCACCTTGTTCCGCCGCCTTACGATACCACTTCATGGCTTCGGCATAGTCTTGCGCCACTCCCTGACCTTCGGCATACATTGATCCAAGGATACCCTGGGCAGATGCATCACCTTGTTCCGCCGCCTTACGATACCACTTCATGGCTTCGGCATAGTCTTGCGCCACTCCCAGACCTGCGGAATACATCGCTCCAAGGATACCCTGGGCATTCGCATCACCTTGTTCCGCCGCCTTACGATACCACTTCACGGTTTCGGCATAGTCCTTCGCCACTCCCAGACCTCCGGAATACATCAATCCAAGGTAAATCTGGGCATACCCATTACCTTGTTCCGCCGCCTTACGATACCACTTCACGGTTTCGGCATAGTCCTGCGCCACTCCCTGACCTTTTAAATACATCGATCCAAGGTAAATCTGGGCATACCCATTACCTTGTTCCGCCGCCTTACGATACCACTTCACAGCCTGGGTATAGTCCCGCGCCACTCCCTGACCTTCGGCATACATAAATCCAAGGTTAAACTGGGCTCCCGCATCACCTTGTTCCTCCGCCTTACGAAACCACTTCACGGCTTCGGCATAGTCCTGCGCCACTCCCTGACCTTCGGCATACATAAATCCAAGGTTAAACTGGGCTTTCGCATTACCTTGTTCCGCCGCCTTACGAAACCACTTCATGGCTTCGGCATAGTCTTGCGCCACTCCCAGACCTCCGGCATACATCGCTCCAAGGATACACTGGGCATTCGCATTACCTTGTTCCGCAACCTTACGATACCACTTCACGGCTTCGGCATAGTCCTGCGCCATTCCCTGATCTTTTAAATACATCAATCCAAGGTAAATCTGGGCATTCACATCATCTTGTTCCGCCGCCTTGCGAAACCACTTCATGGCTTCGGCATTGTCCTGCGCCACTCCCTGACCTTTTAAATACATCAATCCAAGGTAAATCTGGGCACTCACATCACCTTGTTCCGCCGCCTTGCGAAACCACTTCATGGCCTCGGCATAGTCCTGCGCCATTCCCTGACCTTCGTCATACATCATCCCAAGCTTAAACTGGGATTTCGCATCCCCCTGCTCGGCCGCTTGCTTCACTGCCGCAAAATCCTGGGCCTGAACCGCCAGGGCAAAAAAGATTGCCGCCAGCACTATGAATCCACGCATCATTCGCAACATTTCGTCTCTCCTTCGTGTTATGGTCTCAATCAAACTTTCCATAATGCTCACCGTCATTGCGAGCGAAGCAAAGCAAACAGTGTATGCATTTTTCTGGATTGCTTCGCTTCTGCTCGCAAATGACGGCAACGGCTAGTTTCATGCCGCAGTATTGATATCGAATGAATATTTCATTCAAACCCGCAATCTACGCTGGCAAGTCCCGTTTCCAACGCAACATCACTGATTTTCTCCAGTGAGGCAACCCAATTCTATCCCCCCCCACAATAATAACGCCAAAGGAATTCTTCCATTCCCCCGAGGTCTCGTCCTTCCAATTCGAGACGGTCAGCGTCCCGGCGACGCTCGACCTCTCTGGCCTGCCTGCGCCCCTGCCAGGAGACAGCTCGGCAACATTCCCGAAGCATGCAACCCGGAATTGATCCCAGCGAACCTTGAGAATGACCTTAGTCATGACGGCGCCGGTCTTGGTGTTGATCCGCTTCACCGGTCGATGACGCCGGCCAGCCAGACTGGATCTCGTTGATAGCGGCCATGTTTTGTTGCTCATTGCACCTCCTCGCTCCAGTGACATTCCAAAGGTTTACGGTGACCGAGCATCGTACAGTTGTTGAAGCGGCAGGCACAGACAAGCGCAATCCATTCAGGGCGAGTGGATTGTTTCCGGCAGAAGGCAGGGAATTGCGTTTTTTGATTTTTAGGGTTTGCTACTGCTACAGTTGCTACTTTTGCTACCATTACCCCTGTCTCGCGCTCATCAGTAGCAAGAGTAGCAAGAGTAGCAGTAGCAACATCGTGGAAATTATTGTTGTGGATCAGTTCGGCCAGCTTCATAATGCCACCCCCAATAACGCCGGGTTCAGGTAAATGATCCTGCGTTTTCCCGCTTGGGCAACCTGCAAACGATCAAGCGCCTCAAGTTCTTCAATGGCTCGATCAAGCCGTTTGCCGTCACGCAGCGGGCCGTACCTTCGGACGTGATTTTTGCCAACGTAATGTGTTGCCATCTCCCGGCAATGCTCAATCAACCAACTGTCCAGCCGGGCCGCGTCGGCCATTTCCACCGGCAGGGCCATTTCCCCGAAGAAGCGCCGGGCCTCGGTCAAGTGCCATGCCGCAACTCTGCTTGCTGATTCAAAGCTATCAACGCCGATGGCCCCTTTCCTGTCATGGTCGAAGAAATGGAACAGCGCCGCAAGCCGTGCCGCGTTGTCCGCCACCTTGGCTGCAACGTCCCGCACGTCATGCAATTCGCCGCCAACCCGAAGTTCCTTCTCGATTGCGTCATGGAAGAAGATCCATGCCTTTTTTGCCTCTGCCGTGAACGTCAACATGGTTGGCGCGAGTGCGCCGTCCTCGTCGATGGGCGCGGGGAGGTCCAAAATCGCAGAAATCCGGCCCCGGAATGCGGCGAGTTGCGGCCAGTTCTCCGGAGGCTCCGTAAACAGTCGCGTACCCATTGTTGATTCCGGCCAGCTTAGCAGAAACCGGGCCAGGAATCCGCTGCCGCGCGCCAAGGGCAAATTTTTCTCGAAGAATTTTTCTAGGACGTCTTGCTGAACTTGTAAACTCATCGTCAATCGCACACCACGGACCGTGAAACTCTCGCTCGTCCGCCGCCCAATGACAAGTTCCTCCGCGCCCCACAAGTTGTTCAACTGGCCGAGGTTGCGCATCACAGCCTCGCCCCCCATTCCATGGGATCCAAACACGATCCCAGCCTCAGCGCTGATGATCCCACAGCTCGGCCATTCCTTCGCCAACGACCAGGCAAGATGCTCAGGCGTCGAATCCATGCGGATCATGCTCGGCACTCGGGGCGGTGCAGGTTCTCCCATCTGGAGCGTTGCAAGATTACCCTGGAGCGTATTGACCTCCTTCTCAGCCTTGCTGTTTGCCTTGATTGCGCCTAGAATACCGTCACGTTGCGCCGTCCACGCGGCATGATCAGCCATGAACTTCTTCAGTAACGGTTTTGCCGCCTCGGCCTGTTTGGCTAGATAATTCCATATTGCTTTAAGAAAAATTTTGTCTACGCTGGTTTTCCGCTCCCCGCTGTCGGCAACGGTCAGAAAAAATAAGCTCACCGGGCCTTCCAGCCCTACGTCGCGTTGAGCATCCACATGCGCCTGGCCAGCCAGGGACAACACCGACAGCGCCGAATTCGCCACCATGGGATAGGGACATTTGACAAACGCCTGAACTTCATCAACGGCGGCCCGGATGCTAGGTGGCAGTGCGTCCGCCGGATAGGCGAGCCCTTCAAACTTCGAAATGAGGGACCGGGGAGCGGCCCAAGACAGGATAGGTGAGTCAGCTTCTTTGGCCTGTCTATCCACCTCCCGCCGTCGCGAGAACGCCAGGCACTCTTCCTCGGTAAGACAGGTATCGCCCTTGGCGGCCCATGAGCCCTCCTCGCCGCTATCCCAGTTCCGCCACCAAACAGTCTGTGGATTGTCGGCGTGGGCTATGTACCGGCCATCCATGCCGGCCGGATTGCCAGTAATCGGCACCCGGTGCAGATTGCCATCAAAAAGGATGTCATCCACCAGCAAACCGGCACCGCGCAAGACCTCTAACGCTTCGATGGAGGCTTTGTCATTGACTTTGTGGTCGCTGGTGGGGTACTGTGCTTGTGAATGAAAGTTGCCCTGCCCGCATTCATTTTTTTTCGCCCCCGAACCGTGCCACCGGTCGGGGGTTTCGTTTTTCGGATTGTTCATGGCCGCACCTTTTCCTGCGCGGACATCCATTGGACAATAGCGCTTTCCCGCCAGCGCGACGCCTTCCCTCCGATCTTCACCGGTGCTGGAAACTTGCCTGCCTGGATCGCGGCGTAAATGTAGCTTTTTGACAGTCCGACTCGCCTGGTAACATCAGAGAGCCGCAAAAAACACTCAAAAAAACACTCTACTTCAGGGGTGGTGCTTAACTTGACGACATGCATGAGATTCCCTCCATCTCCTGTAAAAGGGTGTAGCGGCGGCTATTGGGCCGTCGCGGTCGATGGGGGAAAATTATACTTTAGGCGGGCAGGCGTTTGCCTGGCGTCTGGCAGGCGGTTTTTTTTAAAAAACCGTGTTTGACCCGCGTTTAACGGGCGTTTGGGAGAGGTGGTGGTGCGGTTAGCGAATGATGATTTTGTATTTCATTGCTTTCTGTCTGAGTTTTTTAGAGCGTTCCCGAAGAGCATCCTCGCTTTTTCCCCTCTCCGGGTGGTCGGGATTCCTTGGAACGAACAAAAGATTTCCTATGAACAGATCGTTGCGTTGTTCGCACCATTCGTAGATCACATGGGCAATAACAAAATCATCGTAGCCCGCTTTTCTCATGCCGTCACGGATGGCGGGGGGGTGTCTTCCTTTCTTACACAGCTCAAGGGGAACAATAATATCTTTTTGCCCGGCAGAGGTAGAGATTGCCGGTTCATCGATAGAATCTATTGCTTTGGCGGCGGTTGTGTCTTGAATTGGTGGGTCAGCAGGTGACGGAGGCGGATGCATTTCGAAATATATCGCTAAAGCACGAATATATCCCTCATAATGCTTAGCGTCTTTCTCTTCCATATCAAGGTAATTCAAAAAGAGCGAAGATTCGCCATGCGGAATTTTACCGTCGGAGAGATAGGCATTGACCGTGGCTTGATACGAAGGCCGGTAGGGAAGTAATACCGCCTTCTCGGTTTGGTCTCCTGCGATGTCGGCAATATTACCCAAAGAGAATTCGTCAGAGTTTAGATTTTTAAGTGAAGGTAGACTCCTTAAATCTCCTTCCGGTATGCCTGAAATAATGCTTGCTATACCAAGTGGGACGTTTGTGGTTGCAATCAACCGCCAAAAAGCATCCCCTAATTCCCGCATAAGGCTATGAATGTACCTGTGGTCATGAAGAAACTGATGGGCGGCCCTGTCAACATTACGCCAGTGCTTCTTCTGTCCGGCAGGGGAGTTTTCGTCGTATTTTTCAATATCGTGGTATATGCGCTCCAGTAGGGCTTTGCTTTCGATCAAGTCATCTTGCGGATTATTTGAGTCTGGAGCTATTGTCATCAAGCCACCTCTTGATAGATTCCTGGAAAACATCCCCCGGCGGCTGTCGGATCAGCTTTTCGGCGTGGTTCATGAGGCTGCGCCTACCGGGGTAAGATTCTATCATGTCATATTTTGATATACGTCACCTCAAACGCCTTGCATGCCCTATACTGCTGTAAACGGTTAGCAAAGGCCAAGGCGTCATTCATTCCATATTGTTGAAAAATGTCCAAACCACGATCCAAGGAAATTTTCCAGCCGGTATCAGTTGTGATATGACGAGCGTGGAGGGCGCCAGAATGATCATACTCCCAAGAGAAGTCTATGCCTAAAGCGGCAGCTCCAGCCTTTATCTTTTCAAAATTTTCGTTTTGTTGCTCGGCCTTGAACTCATCTGAAACAGTTACCAGATGAACAGCTATTTCATCTCCTGTCACCCTGTTCCGAACTACCGTTTCCAAAAATTCCATAAAATTTCGCACCTGATAGAAAAGTCGGATATAAGGGTCTGTAACGGTAATTTTACGCGCGCCTAACAAATAGCTTCCAAACAGATCGTCGTAGGAGATGCCCCTTCTATTCTCCTGAATAATTAAATGACCTTCTTGAGGGCTGTCTGCTTTCAATGAAGCGCTTTTATTTGAGGCGCACATTGAGTGTATTTCTTCTTTGTCTACCGCGGACAAACTGGAATCATCCGAATCAATGGCAGATTTTCTTTTATAATAGTATTTTTGGAACTCTTTTTCTTCAAGTGTGGCAACTTGTACTGTTTGACCTGACATGTCTTTATATGTGAACACAACATCTTCATACGTTGCGTCTATCCGCATAATCTGGTCTTTTACCCGTTTGCGTCCCTCAATAGCCAAGTTCAACATCATTTCAATGTCATCTTTTGACGCTTCACCGTTTGGAAAGAGCAGTTTCATCAGACCTGAGAAAGTTTTATTTACACCGTCGCGATCTCGCGTGGAAATGGCGGAAGACAGCGTGAAATGCGCTTGATAGCGGTCGGAATAGTCGTAATTACGCAGCGCCCGCAATATCTCGGCAAGGTAGTCCACAACAAAGCCATAACCGCTTGAAAACATCTCTCCGCGAATAATATCCACCTCCCAGCCCGGAATATAATGGTGGATACGATCCAGAAAAGCGGAGTCATAAAATTTGTCGGGCAACTCGCAAAACAAATCGGAATGTTTGAGCATATACGGCACGGTGTGCTGCGTGTTGCCGACAAACGCCATTGACGCCTCGGCGCCCAGGGTTTCCACGCCGCGTGAAAACGATTTGTTCGCCATATAGTTTTTCATTATGTCCACGAGGGACTTGTCCACCCGCTTTTGTTTCCCGGCAAATTCGTCAAAGGCTATGCAGTCCCAATAGCCGACCAGACCGATTTTCCCGGAGGCGTTGTTTACAAAGAGCTTGGGGACAGTGACCTCGCCTCCAGAAAGCAGGATGCCATGCGGAGAAAAGTCTGAATAGATGTGCGATTTCCCCGTTCCTTTTGGCCCTAGCTCAATCAGGTTATAGTTACGTTCACAAAAAGGAATGAGCCGAATAAGTTGAGTCAGCTTGCTCCGTTTGCCGAATTTTTCCGGATTGAAACCGATTGTCTGCATGAGCAGGTCAATCCACTCATCAAGGGAAAACTTCTGACGCGCGGCAAGATAGGCTTCAAAATCAAAATGGGAAAGCTGAATGGGCTTGAGACCGGTCAGCAGCCAGGGGATGACATTTTTGTTGTCCGTATATTCATATTCCACATCGGCAATGCACCATACGCCACTGACTAGGAGCTTGGGGTGCGCTTTGATCGTTTCTGAATCAACGATGATTTTTTTTAAGCCGAGATTGGAAAACTCAGCTTCATAAGCATCCGCCTTGTCATTCAAGGTTACGCTGATTTTATCAATGACCTTGTAGTGGCCCTTTTCTTTGATATTCGAGCGGACAAGCTCGGATTCGCTCCGGTGCACATAATGTTTCCGCAGCACCTCCTTGACTGTTTCAATGCCGGTTTGAATGGTGGCTTCGTCGTTTGTCGCGCAATACTGGCCAAGCAGATATTCCAACACATAGGTTGGAACTACGGCATTGCCTTTCACTGTTTTGACCAAATCTTTGCGTACAACCAGCCCAGGGAAGCATTCATTAATTTTTTTGTCCAGCTCAGTCATGGCATTGCTCCCCGCTTACAAATCAAAATCCGATGTAAATGAACGCCGCATGATATACCGTTGTGAAGCGTACTCCTTGAAATGGCTCGTTTCGGCAATCTTTTCTTCCAATTTAAGCTGCACTTCCTTGCCATTGGCCTTATCCGCCTTGCTGGTCAGGATAAAGCGCACCTTCTGTTCCCTGTCGCGGGGATTCTCCGATGTCCTGTCAAAAAGCAGCTCATGACTATCTGAAATTAGGTCGCCGTCTTCAGTATAAATCCCAGCCCGTAATGCTCTGGGACGCATTTTGTCCGTCACAGCCTCCTGCTGGTACAGGGTCACCGCCAACTGGCCTGAGGTGATGACCGAGCCGGCGCTATTGATAATGCCCACTTCCACAACAGAGGTGTCGCTTTGGCGTTTTTTGTTGATTTTCACCACGGGCACTACAATTTCCTGCAATGATGCCCCACCGTGGACATAGCGGCTGCCGGCGCCCTTGAGGCGAAGGCGGTTGATGGACTTTGGGATTTGCACTTCAACATCTCCAGTCAGACCAAGCTGGCCGGAAGTAAAGGTGTGCACTCCAGGAGTTGCAATCAGGCCATGGCCAAGCACAAAGCGGCGGCTTTTATACAGTATTTGCGCTCCTTGAATATCAACATCGGTAAAGTCGCTTTCTTCAATGGCTCTGCTCTGGTAGAGAAAGCCATGATCTGAGGTAACGATCAAATTGCTCACATTGTTGCCGGTGATTTTTTTTACGAGGCGGACAAGCTCATCAATCGTTTCCTGAGCCGCCTCGAACACTTTGCCCTCGGATTCTTTTTTATCCCCGGCAGCATCGATCCTGTTGTGGTAAATGTAGAGCACATCGTTGGCCTTCAGGAGTTCCCGCATGTCCTCCTTGCCCATCGCCAGAAGTTCCTCCGCTGTCACGGCGCGGCCTCGGCCCTGCAAAGCGGTTTGCAGAATCTTGCTTCGGTTCTCGGCGCCGGTGGAGGGTTGGCCGTCAACCAGAACACTGCCGCTTTCATTATCCACAATGGCCAATTCTTTATGCGGCAGCAAAGAAGCCATGCCTAACTGGGTATAACTCGGCAGCATGGAGATCATGGGGGAGAGCTCGGCGGCATATCTATCTTCCTGGCGGATGTGCCGCTGCAATTCTTCTCCTATTTCATACCGAAGCGCATCGGAGATGATGACGCAAATCTTGTTCTCCTTGCGCAGGAATGGCCGCACCCATTCATCAAAAAAACTGTCCTGCCTGCGGATGGACAGTATTTTCCAGGCATCGATAGCGCCGACAAGTTCCTGAAACCGATTGCCGAGTTTGAGCAAAAAATTGTTGGAGTACAGGTTTTCTATTTGTTCGGCCAAGGCGCCCATGAGGGTTGCCTGTGAAGAAAGGCGGAAATGGTAGGCAAATTTCCGGTATAACTGGTCCATTTCAAACCAGTTTTGGCAATAGCGGTCAACCGCCTCAGCCAAGGTTCCCGCCTCAAGGTGGGCATTGTCGAGTAAATGAATAAAATGGACGGCCGCCTCGACCGCTTCATAGAGATGTTCGAAATCACCATGCCAAGCGCCCTGCCTGCGCTGCCGAACTTTGTCGCGGACTTCAACCGCGCTGATTGTCCTGGCAGACACAGCCTGAACCAGATCGACGAGGATTTTCTGGTCGATTACCCGGAAATAATCCAGCTCAAGCACATCGCGGTAATCGCGCTTTGCCAAATCTTTCTCGATGCCCAATAGCTTGGCGTATTCTTCTGACAGTATCTTGAAATACTTTGCCTGAAGACTGCTGTTTTTCCATTGTTTTAAAAAGACCAGTGCATCGTTTGCAAGCGGCCTGGCCTCGCCAAGTCCTGCCGCATAGCAGGACTTGAAAAGCGTTATGGCAAAATCACGTATGCCGAGTGCATCCGAGCGGTAGCCGTAAAGCGCTTCCGCCTGCTTCCATAAAAAAGCCGCAAGGCCACATCGCTCAATAAGCCGGATTTTTTCATCGTTGTCCTCCGCAAGCTCCTGGAGGAGGTTTTCCAGCACCGATTCCATCCGGGCATCGCTTCCAGCACATGCGGCCAGCATCTTCAAGCGGATGGCTTTAGGCGTATCATCTGGTTTGAGAGATTTCTTCAGGCTGTCTTTCCGTTTGGCAGAGCGAAAGAACTCCATGTGCTCCTGCACCACATCGGCAAATTCCAAACCAAGTTCCAGTTCAGACAACCAGAGCCCGACCTGATCGGCGCGAAACTCGCCATGAGCCAGCAGCACATCCAGCAGCCAATTATCCAAATCTTCCGGCTGCGGACCTTCATGGTAGAGTAGGAATTTTTGCTCCGGCTCCTGGCGCAGAATGCGGTATTTAACCGCGTACTCATTATTGGCGATTTCGATTTTTTCGATGCCCGGCAGCGCGAGAGCAGTGAAGTCATCACGCAATTCCTGTTTGGCGTCATACCAGAAGACAATGCGGCGCTTGTCAAACAGGTTGGTCAGGGCTGAGACGATGCTGTTGTTCATTGAGCACCGCCTGAAAGCAGTTCAAGGCGAGACAGCCATTCATTAAAATGTCGGCATTTGGCCCGGAGTGTCGACAATCCTATGTTTTCGACAACCGACACGCCAGCCGTGGTTTTGCGATATTCTGGTATCTGGCTAAGGATTCGTTTGGAAGGCGCTGTTGCGGAGCCGTCGTTGATCAATTCAGGGTTTTGATCTCCCACCATCTCAACCAGCATTTTTATCGGAGCGTCGTGCTCCAGATATTCCTGATCCAGGCTTTGCGGAGCGGCAAGAATCAGCGCTTCAAACTCATGGAGTTGGATATATGGGATAAACCACCCGTCGTTTATGCTCTGCGCCAGGTTCTCTTCAAGAATCCTGACCCGCTCGTAAGGATCTGCGGCTTTGCCGGCCTCGGCATAACCTGGAAAATCATTCGGCAACCCATAAAGGTCAAACATCGTGGTGAACCGGCAGTCTGTGCGGGAATCTTCCTTAATCCAAGCCTGAATATCCTTTTGGGCTTTCTCATAGTTTAGCAGGCCGCCACGGTATTCCCTTGACGTCAGCTTGTCCTTGCTGGTGAGGACACAGCGGGCATCAACAAAAACCTGGAAACTGGCCAAGTGTGGAGCGAGAATTCTTTTAACAAAATTTTGTTCCGTTTGACCTTCTGCGGTGATGTGCAACCGGATCATGGCTGGCCTCCGAATACATTCTTTTCCCATAGCTCGGAGAGACTGTAGCGAGCCAGCCAGTCTTCCAACGCGCCAGCATCTAGCGTTTTGAATACCGAGCTACGCTTTTGCTCATCTCGTTCAACGACCACTATCTCTTCCGGCAAAAACTCGTCCACCAGCCGGGTGGATTGCGTAGCCAGAAGGACTTGCGAATTTTGCGCGGCAACTCTGACCATTCCGCTCAATTCCGCAATGGCAGCAGGGTGGAGCCCCAACTCAGGCTCATCAAGAACTATAAACTTGGGCAACAAATCGGGAGGCTGAAGCAGCAGGGTCGCCAAGGCCATAAAGCGCAAAGAACCGTCAGATATTTGGTGAGGGTCAAACAGGTAATCACTGCCTGAAGTATCCTTCCAATTCAGGCGGACATATTCCCCGGCTCCGGGAATAGGCTCCAGGTCAAAATCGCCGAACTGAGGCATGACGCGCTGGATATGTCGGACAATGCGGCTGTAATACTTTTCATAATAAGGATTCTGCTTTAGCATCTTCAAAAATGCTGCCAAGTTACCAGCATCATGTCGCAGATATTTGGCGTCATCCACATAACCGCGATCTTTCATCTTAGCGGTTTCAGAGGTGTCATTGAATTGATATATGCGAATATCGGACAAAAATTCGTAGATAACTTTACTTGTTTGCCGTCGATCAAGCGCAAGACCAGATTCCCCCCCCTGGCTTTTAGGCAAGCAGTAAAACTCAGACCTGACTTGATCCTCATTTTCCTCTTGATCATATGCCACTTGAAAGTTTTCCTTCGTCAAAGGATCGAATTGGCCAAAGTCAATCTTTTCATAGCTAATAAAAAGTCCATCAGGCAACCCACGCTTGAGCTCTACTTCATATCTATTGTCGGCCCCGCCATCAAAAAAAGCCTTGAAGGTTATAGCCTCTGTACGTTTGGGTCCATAAAACAACAGACGGCTGGCGCCCTGCTTTCTTATAAACCCTGCCAATTCTTGTTTGGCCAAACATCGCAGCATCTCGACGAAAGAGAGCAAATTGCTCTTACCGGAACTGTTTGCCCCTAACAGCACAGTCACATCCCCAAACGGGATCGTTTGTCCACGCTCTCCATCAATAGACTTGAATCCCTTGATGTAGATTTCTCGTAACTTCATTGTTTACTCCTCTTGCGCATCCAGGCCGGGGATTTTTTTCAGGGCAGCTCCAAACTTGGGGTAATTGGCTTTTACGCCATCATCAAGGTCTATTTCGATTTGCTTCGTCGCCAAGGGGTAGAGGATGTCTCGCTCGTATTCCAGCAGTTCGGCAATCATCTTTTTTATGTTTTCCTGCCCCTTGGTAGCCCTTGTTTTTTCAGATTGTGGCGCATCTGCCCTAATTGTAATGGCCTCAAGGCGCAATTTTTCCGCTTCAAGTTTGGCGCGGAATTCGCGCAGGGAGTTGTTGAGCACTACACTGACGGTATCCGGGCGGTA
>Ga0123354_10012286_pt1 | contig 13273 bp, 10 predicted proteins | sample TergutLab28metaG_2_FD_97872 | JGI IMG/M metagenome (GOLD analysis project Ga0123354, IMG submission 97872) | Labiotermes labralis P4 segment gut microbial communities from Petit-Saut dam, French Guiana - Lab288 P4 | ecosystem: Host-associated > Arthropoda: Insects > Digestive system > Gut ...
ATGAAAGTCTGTCTTTTGCTAGAGCCCAAAGAATAGATCAGAAAATTGTTTTAACACTTTTCAATATGCTGGAGAAATTAGGGACAAAAATAACCTTTCTGACACACATGAGAACATTTGAAAAATTGATAAAAGTAGCATACAAATGAATAAACCTGACACTGTAATAACAGAAAAGGGGTCTAGAAATGTTCATGTATTAACATCGAGAGAAAAAGGTGGAAATATGAGAGTGAAAGCATGCTGTAACTTTGCAGGCCAATTTCTGCCTCCTGTTTTTGTATTCAAGGGCGTCAACAAGAAACAGGAGTTCGGTGATGCCCTCCTCCTAGGGTTAGACGTGTGCACGAACCAGAAATCGTCGAATATTAGCACTGAATAATTCAACAAGTCGTTAACAGTGCATTCCCTCAAACACAAAGCTTCAAGAAAAATCATTCTACTTTTAGATGACCACAGAACTCATTGCAACTCCATTTTACTGCTTCACGCTGCTGTTGAAAGTAACGTTACTATCATTCTTCTACCGAGTCACTCTACTCATACATTACAGCTTTTGGGTACTTGCTTTTTATCCTGTAAAGAATTATTTAAACAACGATACCGCACCTTGTAAAGTCATTCGACATCGCATGGCGCGCCTGATAGGTTTGCTTGGAGTAAAGCTGTTATCTTCGGTGTTGGCATAAGTGCTTTTGAGTCAACGGGTATTTATCCTTTCAACCGCAACAAAGTGCCTGAATATTTGTTTTCCAGTCCTGATACCAGAGAAACTATAACTGCTATGGAAAATGCATTTCCAAATATGGCTCCGGTTTGTGTAAAATCTACTCCAGTAACCACACTTCAAAACGTGTTTCCTATCTCAGCAGAACCTTCACTGAATACTCTGAATACTGTACTTCATTCTAACAATTCCCTTCAAAAAATTATCGCACACAGACTTTTTAAGGTCAGTCCAATACCGAAAATACCGGGAAAATATTTAATTGGAAAAATAGCAACTCCCTTTTTTTTGTCAGTGAGAAATCTAGTAAACAGTTACAATACTTCAGTTCTACTAGGCCAGAAAATGCAGAAAAAGAAATCATTAAATACTCGTATTCATAATCAAGAGGCATCTGAAAATGTTGTGAGTGCTGGGAAAACTATTTGCGAACAACTTAGGAAGAAGACTGGATCGAATGTGTGAGCTGTTAAATTTGGCTGCACGGTTTCTGTTCTCCGTATCGGACATGTGTCAACTGAGGTAGAAAGTTACCGCGAGAGAAAAACAAGGTACAGAATGGCTTATAGATAATTGCGTTCATTGTAGCTTATACTGTTGAGATCACTGGGTTCAAATAGTGTCGTACTTACATTTTCTATATTAATATTGATATTTATTCGTCACTTTGAGTAAAGTTCAGCAGTTTTCATTTACTTAGCTTCCTTTTTGAATGCACAGGATATTTTCAAAGCGCGGCATCTATCCCTGCCAAAAGGAGACCTCTGTACAATCACATCCGGGAGAGACGCCACAAACATAGAATTTTTTTTCGTCACCTTGTATCTCGGACAGTTTCATTTCATTTTCATACAGCTTAGTAAAGAGGAAACCTTCAATATAGCATCTGTGAATTTTCAGCACTTTTAAGGATTTTCGGAATGAATTACAGCGCAATTTGCAAAGAGTGTGGCGTCTGTCCCGGAATTACTCTATTATAAGGCCTCTTAAGAATGAGAGTGCGACTTTATGAATTGTTTTCGTTTGACTTGGGTAGAGAACAGACGGCCTTGTGAACACGATACTGACACTTGGGGTTATGTATAGAGCAGGAACCTTGTTGCATAGTTAGTTCTTTGCAGGGGGTTTTCTGTGACACACTTTTCCTTCCTAGGGGGATAAATGCAGATGCATTGGACCACTACGCTTCCTGTGTCTCATTGTTTCAAATTTTTAATTACTTGTCTAATTTTCACAAATCTTGGCACGCCTACTGAGCCATCAGAGGACACTCCAAAGACTTCTATGTTTTGGGTTTCTGTGACCGTGCATCGTGAGCAAATTGTGAATTGAGAGAGAAAACCAACAAGATGCAACAGTTAGATGTTTATTATCAACACTTTCTCAACATGTTTCGGGCATCATTATGCCCATCTTCAGGAGACCAAGATGTGTGTTGCTGCACGTGGTGTGCTGCACACCACGTGCAGCAACACACATCTTGGTCTCCTGAAGATGAGCATAATGATGCCCGAAACATGTTGAGAAAGTGTTGATAATAAACATCTAACTGTTGCATCTTGTTGGTTTTCTCTCTCACTTCACAACTTCTAAGTTTATACATCTAGTAATAACCATAAAAAGTGGATTGATTTTGTCGGAGTTCTAGTACCAACAACATGATGGATACACAAAATTATAGGAGTTTGCGACATTAACGCTAAGTACTCTGGGACCCTGAAGCGAATTATGTTCATCGCCATAGCTTTCCTGAACAGTCTGTTTGGTTCAATATGCTATTCAGCCCGTGTGCGAGACAGTCGAGTCAAGACTGAGAATTCCTAATAAGGGTGTAGAAAAGTGACCACTCCCACAGAAGGCGATTCTAATTACATCACAGTGATGCTTCCTGGCCGGACTGAGGCTTCATCGTAAGTAAAATGGGTTACTACATGTTTAAGACTGAGTTCCCAGTGAGCCGAATCTTGGATTAAGGGAATCAGGAAATTTTAACTACCGCTTGTCTGTTCGACATTCATTAAGAATCGGTGCAATTTATTGCTGGACAGCTAGATTTTTGTTCTGGGCAGGAGCAATAGTTCTTGTATTCCCCACCGTCTTGAGGTTTCTTGGCGGTCCTTGCCGTAGGGGTAAACTTTCGAAGACAGTCAGTAGAGTCCAGTTGAAATGTGACGGCACACTGTGACGCACGAGAGGGGAAGTGAAGATGAAACTGGCGAATGGAGTGAGTAGTCGGCCCTCTTCACACTACCTCGGAACACGGTGTATCCAGCATTACTACCGCTGATGCGCACACCACGGCTGCCAGTAGTCGACTGAACTGACGCCCCCGCCGATTTAAGTGGACTCGTCCGTTACGTCGAAAGAAGAAATTTTGTTTCTTCGCGTGTGCCATCACATTTCAAACGCAGTCTACTACTCCACCTCGACAAGCTACTGGTTTCCTGACATTCTGTTGTTCTGCTGTAATAAACACATCACGCATACATTCGGAGATAAAAAGGCATTATTTTGGTTCTATATTTCGTGGCAAATGATGGATTAATTCACAAAATTTTAAGTTATTCATACAGTACATATTTGTATTCAATATATTAACCAACAAAATGCACTAAGTAAAATACAATAAAACACAAATCACAAAATACTCTTCATGAAAAGTTCCAACTCCTGCATGTTTCGGAACCAAGGTGCCATCCTTAGGGAGTTTGATAACAATAACGTTTTTAATTTTAAAGATAAGAATGAGGGCGACTATCAGCCAAAGTACGTGTTGCACTTTTGATCCTTTGTTATTATTAAACTCCGTGAGGATGGCACTTTGGTGCCGAAACATGTAGGAGTTGGAACTTAAAATGAAGTGTGTTTTATGTTTTGTGTTTTACCGTGTATTTCTTAGTGTACTTTGTTAGTTAATGTATTGAAAGTAATTCACAAAAATTTCAACCTAGAAAAAACGACAGGAGATCATTCAGAAATTCGAAGATTGAAGTCCACAGATTTTGTGTATAACAACTGCCTTAGTTCTTCAAAATATTTTGTTTCGTTCCACCTGTTTAAACTTTAAAAATTTCTGAATTTTGCCAAAGGAGGCTGCGTAATTTTATGTGATTTATGGAATAAATTAACGTTCACTTCCCTGAAAGCATTAATGGACTGGATATCATTTGGTAAAGTGTGCTGCATGTGAGGTGACAACTGAAGTTCTATAAAAGATTTAATACAATACACTGAATTTTAATTTAATTTAATTTTTACACTTCTCGCTTTCCTCAGTATGGCGCTTTTGCTCTTGCTCAGTTTCGTGTATAACGAAGACCATCTATCAGTTGCTAGTAGAAAATAAGTATACACAGCAGCACTTGACTTTCACTGAAATCGGGAGCAATTAGAAGAAACAATAATAGCTAACATACATGACTGTTTCGTGCCTCTGCAGTAAAACTACCTCCGTAACGAACTGGCCTAACAACAATTACGTGTAGCCTAACAGGAAAGTTAGGAATATCTCATTCAAAAAGCCCAATTAAGGAAGAAATATTTCTTTAAGGCACATTGTCTCCAGTCGTGTTCTACTTTGCTGTTCTGAGAATAACTCAAGACAGCTGAGTACAAATATGCTCTCTTCATGGCCTTCTCTAATGAGCCCTGCCCCAGTGCAAGGATTCCGTTTCTTCATTTTTTTTTTCCTGAACAGTTTAAATATATTTGTCTGTCCCAATGAGCTGCACGTATTGCTGTTAATTACGAAGTAGGTTATTGAGCATTTTAAAGCAGCAAGAGCGCTCTGGACTATATGACGGAAGTGCTGTTTCGAATCTCGGCTGGAATGTTGGGGACAGAGAAGTTCTTCGTGTTTGTAAAAAGATACTTCAGGAAGATTTCGGCATAGTGCTTCCATTATACCGCGACACTTTCCTTTCTTATCATTTCAGATAGATCCTTCACCAACAATTCTTCCATCTACAATATAATTTGAGATGTTGACTGCGAAGTAACAAACAACATTAAATACTTAATACAAAATGTAAATTAATTTGCCACCGGACGATCCGATTTCATCGTGCCTTTTCCAAATACTAGAAATTTGCCCAGTTTTTTGAATGATATATTGGCTACATTTACTTTGAGATGTTTTCCTTTATTTGGATAACAAAACAAGAGTGTTTACTTAGGTTTCTTATCATATTCTTCTAGACCAGACGTGTTACTGACGATTAATAAAGATTCTGTACAAATTGATACGGTTGGAGTAAATGTCGTTGTAGAGGAATGAGGCAGAAACAAAATAAATAACTTTTGAGTACGAGTTTGCTCTCCTTTGGAAATTGATGACTTGCAGCTGGGTGGAATTATGCCTAATTTTCGGAGGATCCTTTTGCTTCAGTCATCAGGGTAGATGAATAATCTAGTCAGTAACCTTAAACGTGGGCTAAACTACAAAATGTACACCCGAATTTTTCTTCGAACAGTGCCATTAATAATAAGGAATCAGGACTGCAGTGTACAAATTTTACGATCTAGCATAGAAAATTTAACAACTTTGAAATATATTATACGGTAATATAATAATAATAATAATAATTCACCCATGCATGTTGGACCTAAATAGTCGTTTTCTTTTATACAACATATTCCATATAGGGTGTACTGAACATAAAAAAGGCATCAATGAAGTAGTAATGTACTGTACAAAATGTGATCGAAACACTACAAAACAAAGAGAGCAATTAGGATTTACTGTATTGTTTGTACAACATTAAAAGACGGTTATGTGTCATATAGTACCACAAGAGAAGAATATTGACTTTTATTTATGTTACTGAGTACGTTATGTTCCTTACGTAGTTATGTGATAACACGGAATAAAAATTTAATATTCTGCAGATAATTTCAAAGAATGGGATTTTTCTTTGATGTTGCACTGACCACCCTTCAAAATAATTTCCGTGGTCCTGCTTACATAGTTCTGTGTACCTCAGAAGAGAACTAAGTGGGAGTAGTGTTTGCCAGATGTTGGAATAAGCGAGAGACTGTTTCATAAGAACCGATTCTATAAGGCAGGCCTAATGAATCCAATATGTGATGCGGGCAGCCTCAGAAATACTTGGTCTGGATGCGGGCAACGTGAAATCCAAAATGCAGAATGACGAAGGAATGAGAATACATACAATTTCTTGTATGATTTTACCTCTTTTTTTTTTCTATACATCATGTGCATTACAAATATACCGACATTAGAAATATTAAAAAAAAAAATGTAATTTACAGCATAGCCTAGTATGTCGCCATTTTTAGCTTATGTTTACAAAATGAATGAATAATGTAAGGTTTGTCTCCTTAAGTAAACCGGTTTAAGTAAACCGGTTTATTTCAGAATTGCTTTGGTGTTTTTTTTTTCGGGTTTACCAGGGCAAGGGTTAAAAGGCCTTTTCTCATTTCAGCTGTCTGTGCGGGCAACATAACACTGTTTTGAGAGTGACATGTTGCCCTCGAGCTACGGGTTGAGCAGGCTGCCGTTAGGTATCTTGCAACATCTTGAATTATTAAAATGATCGTGGCTATATGAGAGTTGATAATTGGACATTTGTTGATACAGCATTTCTGACTCAAGGTGATACATATTAATGTTTGGCACTCCTTACGTCGGACAGCCCCTTTAAAGTGTCAGTAGCTCGTGTTGTCGTGTATAATGGCGTCCATGAGATGTTGCGACGTCGTTTGTATACATGGTATGTGGATAGCAGATGGTACACACCACACCTCAACAGAGTCACCGTTGTTACTTAGGCCTAAAGAACTTGTCTCACCGCGGATCCAAAACCCCAACAGTCCTCTTACCTGTAACCGGATTTGTGACTAGATTCCGCGCTGTCGCTGGGGATTTATCGACCATTCTTTCTGGAGTCCCGATCCCTTAAGAAACATCAGATTGGCAAACTATTTGTAACAGACGCCGACCTGAAGCAAGCTGTCATCTCTTAGCTAGAGACACTTGATATATATTTCTTTTCACCAGGATACAAGCCTTGGTGCAAGGTGGCGCAAAGTATAAATGTCAGTGGTGACTACATGGAGGCGTAATGCGTAGTAATCTTAAACGTGTCTCATGAAAGTTAGTATAAAGTTCTCGGCATCAGAGTGTCTTATGTATATTGTCCTTTGTTTTTTTTTTAAACTACTTTTTATGAATTTAGTTCATATTAGGAATTTGTTTGGGGTCTACTGTACAGAAGAATTGTAATTAAGTGTTATGCAATACAACAGGTTTTAGGCACAATATGCAATATTTCGCGCGCCTGTCTTCTGTTCATTTGTGTGAGTTCCACGTAATGTCGTTGTCGACTGCATCTGATCATCATCTCAAATTTGCTGACACGCGCAAAAAAAAAAAGAGGCACGTAATGTCTGGCGCAGGTTGTCATACTAGGGCATTATCTCGTTTCATGACAAAAACAGAACGCATCTGAATCATCTTTCCTCCTTCAGTAACAATCGAATGTCAGCATTTGCAGCCAGTTCGCGTTGCCAAGGTTGCGCGTCGTCTAGTCTTCGTGCAAGAACGCGTTACAAGAATGTTTTTATTTTCAGTTCTGGATGATTAACGTCTCCAAGCCCGACACGATCACATCTGGCTCTATTACCTACTTTCAACAACAGAGCGGAGAACTTGTGAAGCTTCTAGATACACTTAGAACAAAAAAACCGTAAATGACAATACACATAAATTTTCTGATTCATGTTTGTCATGGAACATGGTACGAGAATTATTTCTTCATGAACTGAAGTTGGCTCTTTCGTTAACGGGTTTCCCGTAGAGGAACTAAATTGGTTATCTGCATGTATCAACACCAATTAAGTGATAATTAAAAAAATGGAAATTTGTGCAGTCATGTGGAATGGTGTTTTTTGTTGTTGCAATTTTGAGTACTTTATTTTCATTCATGACAATTTATTGTAGATGAATTTATATATTTTCAAAGCTGCATATATTTACGTATTTGGTTTATCAAGTGTACAAGATACTGGTCCCTGTGACCGCGCGGTCTAAGACGGCTGCTAGCCTGCTGTGATTGCAGGTTAGAATCTCGTCGGGGGCATGGATGTTGGTCTGTTGTAAGTGTTGTGTGTTTGCAGGTAGAGATCTCTGTGACGAGCTAATCACACGTCCAGAGGAGTCCTACCGACTGTGGTGCGTCGTTGTAAGCGATCTAGAAACCACAAGAATAAAGTAGGTCATGGACCGCGTTGGGCCAAAACGCTGAAGGAGGAGAAAAGTGTACAAGATATCAAACGTGTTTTACCATTCGTAGTAAAGTGCTTAGAATCATATCGCCTAGTTCAGAATTTAAAATCTCGGAGTTCTGTTCCTGATTTGTAGTTATGTATTACTCGCGAATGTAGCAGCAAAAATGCGAAAGTTCACCGGGGAGATCCAACCTGACGCGATACACAGGACAGCTACAGTATTTTTACACGCAGTGAATACAGCTCTAAAGGAGGGCTAGTTTACACCTCAAGTGACGACATACAACGTACCCTACACACGATGGATATCCTCCCAGCTCGTCACCAATCCTAACACAAGGAGGACCCATACAACTTACCCAGTTGGAAATGCAGAGAATAGTAACTAGCAAGTTCTGACCGTCAATTTGAAATACACTGGGCAGCACGAAAAACCCCGAGAGGCGGTACCACACCGAGTGCAAATACAGGACCACCCATAGTCCAGAATTTAATGATGGCAAATACTGTTCTAGGTGTCAGATACCTACTCATGTTTTAATTGTTTTAACTAGATAATGAATGTACCATATTTTATCCAGTACCAGGTTCTATATCTGTTTACAATTATAAAAAAAAACATTGGGAGCCCAATTTCGTAACAGCACCTTTGACTTATTCTGCTGCAGGCCTGATGATGACCTGTTAATAGGTCGAAACATGTAGCCTATTGCTCCAATAAATATTTGTTGTGCTGACGTATTTTGGCGAGTTTATAAAAAAAAGCGAAACACGTTGCCCTGTAACCCAAGTAAATTACAAAACTTTATCGAAAGGACTTAACAGCGGATTTTAACTAACAGATTTAGACCTTTGTGAAATGAAGAGATATGAGAGTTTTATGAAAACTGAATTTCACATTAACGTCCTAGCAAACACATTATTTAAGGAACGCAATATATTTGGCGGATCTAAGAATTATTGTGTATCTGCCAAGGAAAGGGGGCAGGTGGAAAACCGATTCATAATATTAATATAACTCAAAATTCCACTGTCGAATAGTGCTTTTTAATTTTGTGGTTGTTTATCTGATTTGTCTGCGAACCCCTTGGGGGTCGCAACCCATAGTTTAAAAACCACTGTCGTAATATGACATTAAGTTTGATTGATGAAATATAAAACCACGTGGCAGCACATCCCTAGAAGGATTAAAGTGCGGTAAGCTGCTTGTTTGGAACAAGAAAATTCCAAGCCAGCAGCACGACATCTGCCTCTCAAACACGTACACTTCAAATTGATTCTTTGTTTACACTAGTTGCTTCACAGACACAGAAGTATAGAGTTGAACATTTCACCGGAATAGCTTCGACTAAGGTTTCACCAAATTTTCACAGAAGCCAGGTTTAAATTCCACAAGAGTGTATGGAAGTACATAAAATCAAGAACAGTATAGAAGAAAGCCTCATGGACCGTCGCTTTAGAATGGATAGCGTTTGTTTTTCGTCTTATGGAGGCCTTGGGTTGAGATTTCTCCACCGAAACCGGCTACCTTGAACAAGAATATTCCAGTTTATCTTATCCTGTTCCTTTGTAATACATGGTATCATGATTTGTCTTTCCGTATGTTGTTTAGCGATGCTATTATTTGCTAAGATTTTATAATATTGGCTATGAGTAAATGGGTTTGGTGCACTGGTGGGAAAATAATGAAAAGTGAATACCGAAGTATTCGGAGAAGAGGTCCCATTGCCACTGAGAAAGTGGTGGTACTGGCACAGAAGCTTCTAGCAGGTGCAAATATATATATATATATATATATATATATATATATATATATTTCCATCAGATTCTATTGCACGGGTGTTTAGCAAGTGTTGCTTCACAGGCGTTCAGATAAGTCTCAACTCATAATTTGTCACAAAGTGTTATTTCACGAAAATATAACAAGCGTACCTTCAGAAGGATTTAGTAAGCGTTGCTTCGCATGCAGAATAACATGTTACTTTTCTAGCGTATAGTAAATGTTACTCCAAAAGTGTGAATTTGAAGAGCCTACGGATATGACTTCAAGCTACAGAGCACGTCTAAATTTAGAAGCGTCCAGCAAGTGTTACTTCAGAGACATTTAGAAATTGTGACCTCGGAATGCTTCAGAAAGTGTTACTTCACGAGCATCAAACAAGCATGCCTTCAGCGCTTGGCAAGTGTTACTTTTCATGCCTGTTAAGTGTTACTTGACAAGTGTCCGGAAAGTGTTAACTTCGCTGCAGCAAATACACATCCCGATCAGCCGCCAGCTTCTGGTCCGCCAGACGCGCGGAGCATTCGAGAAGCTCAGGAAGAAGGTCTTCCTGTAATCAGCCATCATCGTGTCTTCTACCATGGTTGAAAACCTGAACACCATAACAGAATTTAAAAGTAGTTTTTGTCAAGTGGACAGAATTTCAATACAGCTCTCATTCTTTGAGAAAGTCAGTGTAGCAACCTAGGATTTTTAGTGCGTGGAACCAAGCCTTTGTGGAAATGTATGTTGTAAGGACCGTGACAGTTTTTAATCTTCCGCGATATTGAATGTTATTCTGTTCCAGGAAGTGACGCCATTTAGTTAGATATACAGATATCAACGTTTCGGGGGACCGTCGTACCTCCTTCTTAAATTTTGTATCCTGAGAATGGATGCAGCACGTTTCTCCGAAAGTTAGGTATCTATCTGCCTAACTAGGTGACGTTACATCTAATACAGGTGTAATCTGCTATTATTTTCGCGGAAATCTAAAAAGTAATTAACATTGTTACGGTGAATAAATGAAATTATTAGGATAGATAGAGCACGTAGCGCGAAGATGGAAAGGTAAAGGTAAAGGTAAAGGTCGCGCTTTAACATGTCAATACACTTACAGAGATGAGTATAATTCTGGCGCTACTCATGCTTAAAATTGAGGCTAGTTGGGGTTGGGTGGTAGTCAGTGACAGGTACCGGCGTCCTTATTCCTGGGGAAGAGCCGGTACCAATTGCGCAGGAAGCTGGGTAGGTTCCACAGCCGGTCTGAACAGCTGTGGAGAAGAGAAAATCGCTTGTTGCACTGGAAATCGAAGAGAAAATCTCCAGCCCGTAGCGAGTCGCTATACCGACTGCGTAATCCCGGCCCCAGATGAAAGATATACATCATCGTATTGGTGCTACAGCCTCGTTCCCTGCTGTGTTGTCTGTGAGGCACAAGTCCCCTTGTCATCAGTTGTTGAATGTAAAACTGATATATTTCAGACTCAGAATTGAGTTTCTTCCATGTTACATATTCTTAACTAAAAAAAAACTGCCACGGATTTTAAAATATTCTCTCTCCCTGTCTCTCTTGGAAATCATCACCGCTCTGAATAATTTTTAGAAGTGTTTATAGGTTTTTATTTGTTATAATTTATGTATCTTTACTGTATTTCATGAATTTATATTTTGTAATGATAATTCGCGTCCATTCTCTTCGATTGTTGCTTTGTGCTACATTTCATACTCATTCCTCGCTCACTGCTTTTCTCGTTTATCTACTCCATTTATCGGATATAGAAGACTGTAATTAGCAATTGAAATTCAGAATCTTTGTGGGTATTACTTCGCAATGTATCAGATTTATAACACAACTGGATAAACATACATTTAGAACAGGAATTGATGTTTATTTCCAGGACTGGGTTAAAGTGAAGTCGTGATAACATAAAGAACGTGATTATAACACAAAGAAGACATTTCTTAATGTTTGAACTCGCCCTCCTCATGCAATTTCAGGCTGTGTAACGACCGAGAGGCTGTTATTTGTTTGCTTTATGACACTATCAGGATCTCTTTCTATGTAGTGTCGCCTGATTAGCCCGTGAATTGATAACGAATTGGAGGTTTTTTGTCTGAACAAGCTGAGGGGAACCACGATAGAATCTCAGAATGGCCATTCTACAGAGACGCTGGGTCAGCAAGACTAAAGGTCGCAAATGAGGGATTAGCATCTTGTCATACTAATCGGAACTAAGTGAATATCGTCCTTGAGGTACGACGTCATGTATGAATATCAGTTTTATTTTTCCAGTCTTTCGAGTTGTATGTGCGACACTCGTCACTTTTTATCCCTATTTCTCTATCACCCTTCCATTCTAAGCAATATGTGATGTTTATTGGACCGTGCGTCATTGTGATTGTTGAAGAATAAAAAACCAATTAGGTGTCACTTGTTATATTTACTTTACGTCTTAGATATTCAACATGTTTCGGACATTAATATGTACATCCTCAGGAGTATGCGACTATGTTGTTGAATTACCACATTGGCTGTATTGTTCTTGGATTGCTGTGTGTTGGAGTTAGGGTGCGGTTCGGCTGGGGTGGTATCTGGGCTGCCGGCAACCCGGATACCACCCTAGCCTAACCGCACCCTAACTCTACCACACAGCAATCCAAGAACAAAACACCCAGTGTGGTAGTTCAACAACATAGTCGCATACTCCTGAGGATGAACATATTAATGTCCGAAACATGTTGAATATCTAAGACGTAAAGTAAATATAACAAGTGACACCTAGTTGGTTTTTTATTCTTCAACTAAGCAATATGATTTGAAAATTTGAATTTGGAATAAGAATTTGAAGGAAAGCGTTAAATAATCTAATAACATTTGGATAAGAAGTGACATGGTAATTTTGAATGATAAATTGCTGAGCATAAAATAAAAAAAAAACTCTTGTGGCTTGCGCTGACACATCATGCAGTTTACTTTTACCAGAAAAAATAATATAGAGGAAACCTCAACCAGATATTTTCCAAGTATGAAATCCATATCCGTGGGAATTAAGTTAGAAGGAAGTGCTCTAACCACTATCTCGACAAAGGGCTCGTGGGGTACATTTCAGTAGAGAGGTCTTAACTGCGGTACGTATATACCGGAAATTTGGTAACGTCGAGCATTTCGGCGTTTGGTCCGAAGAATCTATTCGCGCTCTCCGTTTATTTTATGATGACTCATAAATTGTAATTGTTTTCTCATTTAAAATATTTTTTTGTTTGTTCTATTCAATTTTTTTTGTTGTCTTCCAGGTTGCTATCCAAAAATTTAAAGACCAAGATATATATAACTATAATTTTGCCCGTTGTTTTGTATGGGTGTGAAACTTGGTCGCTGACATTGCGGGAGGAAAGGAAGCTGAGGGTGTTTAAGAACATGGTGTTGGGGAGAATATTTGGACCTAGGAGGGACGAGGTAACGGGGGAATGGAGGAGATTGCATAACGAGGAGCTAAATGATTTGTACTCCTCACCCAATATTGTGCGGGTGATAA
>Ga0123354_10012288_pt1 | contig 13272 bp, 3 predicted proteins | sample TergutLab28metaG_2_FD_97872 | JGI IMG/M metagenome (GOLD analysis project Ga0123354, IMG submission 97872) | Labiotermes labralis P4 segment gut microbial communities from Petit-Saut dam, French Guiana - Lab288 P4 | ecosystem: Host-associated > Arthropoda: Insects > Digestive system > Gut ...
CCCCCCCCCCCCCCCCGAAAACCGGCTCAAAATTAAACCCCTTTAAAAAAAAACACCAATAGAAAGGCGTTTTTTTTTGGGGGGGGGGGGGGGGCGGGGTGCGGGTGGAATTTTGGAAGGAATAGTAAAGGAAAGCGGTGGAAAGGGAGATTCTGTTGGAGTCAACTCGTGGCTAAAGATAATGAACTTGTCTTCTTGAAAAAAAGGGGGGAAGTATGTATAAAACGCTGCTGTTTTATTGCGTGAGAAATCTGTTTGCGTTCTTCTTTTCATGGTTATGACCACACCCACTACAGCATCACACAGTCGAATGTAAGTAGGTAGTTTGTTTAATTTTAAACAACTTTAAAAATGATCGTGTACCCTTTTATCTTTCTGGGGTACCTAGACGGACCTCTGAAGCAGGTGCTCCTGACGTTGGTAACTGCTTGCAAGGACTGGAATACAGGGACCTGGCAACCAATTTCTACGAGGATTCGTACAGAGCCTTTTAGTTATACACTACCAAGGTGAAACTACTGATTTCACAACAGTACCCCTTTTGTTTCACCTATATGGTTGGGCTAAATAAATAAAAATCAACATGGAGACCTGTAAGTTTATACCAAGAACATGCCAAAGTCATCTGTCTTGAATACAGACCATAGCCATCAGGTTAATTTCTTATACCGATGTAAAACCAACAGCAACATACGAATAAGAAGTAATCTCATGCACCACGTATCATATTTAAGTATTTTCTGAGAAGACAGCGTGGACACCAAAGCCAGATAGGGAAGCTACTCAGAAGAGGGAACTGTTTCATTCAAATTTATCTCGTTGTGTTTAATACAATTAAACACTAACGAAGTGTATCGTCAAACACAACACTTTAATGCTACACAACAATACGCTACGTGTTTCGGTTCACCAAACACATCATCGTGCATCTTTATTAAAGACAGTAACAGAAAAACAATATTCAAAAACCAAACAACTTTGACTATTATTTTATCTGAGTCAGCATATTCTTTTGGATCTTAATACAGATAAGAAAATGAAATTTTTTAGGCTGTAAATATGACATATATTTGTTATTGTAATATATAATCATATATTAGTGAGATCTCACTAACGAAAGAAACTGCGTGTTGTAAAATGTACTTTTGTTTTTGAACTGTAGTAATCAAGAGGTCCGATGATGATTCTGATGCGCCGAAATATAGCACAATGCCGTAGAGCAAAACAAATGTTGTGTTTTACGGTATACATTGTTCATATTTAATTAGATAAAACTGTGTTCCAGTACCCGGAATAAAACCGCCATTTCCCCAGTCCGCATCTCCATTAGTCACAAGAGTAACGAAAAACAGGTCTGTCCATTCTCATGCACTGTATGTCTAGGAAAGACGAGCTGCTGTACGTCATTTGACGACGATGATGGTAATTCACACTACTTGCCATCGAACGAATGGACAACAGTGAGCAATGTACTGGAAAGGATAGGGAAGTAAGCGATCTTGGCTTCATTTACGACACTAACTCGTCATTTTCCAAGAGGAAATAAAGATACACAAGACGAAGTATCTCTCTTTAATGTTTGTGTGACCGTGCATCATTGATGCAATAATACAAACAGCTAACTAGATGCAACAATAATAGTTTTATTAATAATTTCAATCAGCTGAACATGTTTCGGGGCCTAATTTCGCCCATCCTCAGGAGCACTAAACTGTGTTTACAGCTTGCGGTATAATGCACCGGCGATGCTGCTTGCTGGTGACAAGAATGAGTTCCATCTCATCCTTGTCATCAGCAGGCAAATATCACCAGTGCATTATACCACAAGCTGTAAACACAGTCTAGTGCTCCTGAGGATTGGCGAAATTATCGCCCGAAACATGATAAGTTGATTGAAATTATTAATAAAACTATTATTTTTGCATCTAGTTGACTGTTTATATTATTGAAGCAACTCTCCTTTACCCTGGTGATAGAAAAGTTACTTCCCTCCTAAATGCCGATTAATTTTTTACCAGACTGCATATCGTTAATTCCCAGAACATATAATTTTGCTGTCTGGACAGTTTCGTTCCCGGCAGGAAGGTAGCGAGGGTGGGGGTAGTGGTGTGACAGCTCCAGGCACCTGGGCAAAAGGAGCGGAAATATGAGCAACAAAATAAATATTTAAATAAAAATATCGGTTTTCGGCGCTCAAATATTTCAAATTACTGACACAAATATAATTAAATCCAATAAATAATTGTAATTTTTAATGTTTGTAATTTCTGTCAGTGCCTATGTCGCGGTTATCGTTCATCTCGGCCATCAACCCTACGCCTCTTAGTCCCGGTCGAAATTCTTTCTTATAACCCACCGAACACACGTCACAAACTTCACTGTTTCAGCCAACTTGCTCGACGATTTATTGTCTGTATCAGCAACGCGCAGCGTATAGTTACTACTTTCATTCTGAAATACCTTTACAATATAGACCTACGCTTGCACAGATGTAGACATTGCTGTGTGGCGGTTAGTCCACTAGTATTCTGCAGGTTCGTATTTCAACAACTAGCCCAAAGGTTAACCAACTATGTTCAAGACTGTGCCAAGAGAGTATCCTCTAAATTTCGCGGCAAGTGAAAGATAAAATCTTCCAAAACTTTCACGATTCATAAATCAAGATCTCCCATTCGGCGCTACGTAATCTGCTCAGTAAGGAAAGCGGCAATGCATACAAAAAAAAACCAAGTGCTTTCATTTCAAAATACTGAATTTATACGTACGTACATATTGTGCATCCTTCTAAAACAGACGCACTTTGAATGTAATTTTAATTCCTTTGTCAAATTCTGAGTTCATTAAACTGTTCATTCACAATTATCCCACGTTAGTTGTACATATATTGGTGTAAAATCTTAACTTTACAGTTACAAATATCATCATTCGTTTCGTTACCACAGAAGAAAAAGGGGTCACTAATGTATCTCGTGAACATTTCCTTATGTATATCAGAAGTGTTTCACTACTCAGTGATATGGAGACGCAAGACTAAGATTAGTGTTTAATTACTTGGTGTCATTATGCATACAGGAACATATTCTGTATAACGTTTGAATCCTAAATTCGACAAACATCCATGTTTTGTTAAAATAGTAAGCCTGACAATATGCTCCATATCACAGATTTAATAATTCTGTCACACGCTTCAGCCATTAAAATGGCTGTATGAAAACGCTATGAATGTCATGTCTGAAGGGAGTCAAAAGTTTTACCATCTCTTTCCTACCTTTGGAAACGAATTCTATTGGAAATTCTGGAATTCTCTCTTCGCCAAATAGTCTGACTGTACTGCTGAAGTAGGCCTGTTAGTTTATGCTTCAACCGACAGCAATTGGACAGCAAATACATCACAGAAAACTGATAAGTATTCCTCTAGTGCCGAGTTCAAACGTTCTGACGTAGCCCAACTGCAAAGAAAGACCAGTTAACCGTATCTCTAAGGTCCGTGGAGACAAAAGGAGTTCTGGAGGGAAATTTCAGTTTAGACCAAATAAGAAATGATCACAGGGTCATTCACGTGAATTAAAGTATTCAGAACTCAAGTAATTATTATTATTATTATTATTATTATGTACAATATGTACTGAAACAAAACACTGATAACTGATAAGGCAAAACAGCACAGCACACCTGAAATGGTAGTTGATAACATTACAACATTACGTACATATTCTTATCCAGTGGGCCTAACACCAATAATATTTAAATTACAAATAACAATAAACTTCGGGAACTATATCAAATTAATATTTTTAAAGGACTGCATTGTCATGTGCAAAAGGGCAATTATATCAGCGGTCTTCTGCGCGAAGGTGGTGCGAAAAATCCAGCCTGAAACTTCTAAACCGTCAATAAACCGTTACCAGCAATATCCAAAGCGATACAACATTTATATTTTGTTAGCTTTGTTTCTAAGAATATTTTTTCATAAATTTTGTAATTATTGTGGAAAATTTTGTAATTATAAACTTATTATTGCGATACCTAAAAGAGACAACTAATAGTCAAATCAGTACTTGATTAATAACGCGCTGACTCAACAGCACAAATGTCAATTAGAAAAACATAATCTATATCCACAAATACAACAAGAACACAAGAAAATAAAAAAGTCAACACAAAAAACAAAAATATTCATGCCATCCGATTAGATAACACTGGACTCTTGCTTATAAAAAATGTGGACTCAGCATTCATTGGCAAATCAAATGACAGCCACCAAGAATGCCTATCACACACAGCACACTAAAACCTAATAAAAATTTTGGAGATAAATATTATTATTATTATTATTATTATTTGAAAAACACATAAAAGATTTGTGTATTTGTACTCTCCAAGAATAAATTTAGTAAAAACACTCACTAGTAAAACGTTTATTTTCGTAAATAATTCACAACACTCTGTGTAGCATGTCCGAAATAACTGTCCAGGAGAACAGGTTGCTCCTCAACAAGGCTTTTCATATGATTAGTAAATTTGCCCATCTACTTAACACAAACACAATATCAGGAACATTAATGGAGAGGGCGGTTAAGGGTCCATGTTCTCTTATTGGTTGTTGATGAGTAAAGGTTCCTACTATTTTCCCCCAGTAAGAAACAACCCCAGATTTTATATTATACAGACGTTAGGCTGAGTGTGCCCGGTGGCCCACTTTGACGTGATAGCCAAGAGCAGAACTCAGTTCTAAGCGAAAGGGATGAAAAGATGTCAGGATCTTAGGTTGGCAGAAAAATCATTAATTTTGACGTCTTTCTGATTCATCTAATTTTCTTATTTTTACTGCAGAGAAAAGTAGGTTTTGAGCACGTTGTCACTGACCGCCCACCTGTTATTCCGACGGCACTGGAAAGACAGTAGTCTCTACTGCTTTTAATGGAATCCGTACATAACAGAAACTAGCTAAGTGTCAGCTCGCTCCGTAACGAATCACATAGTTTTTCAGAGTTTATTGTAGACACATGTGGATACGGCAAAGATTAGAATTGAAAAAAATAGTTGCTGAAGATTCGAAGAAACTTAGTACAGTCTTCTTCACATTCGACATAACGAAAAATTATTTGTGGGAGGTTTACATATAAAAGAATCGTTGTCTGGGAAAAAGATATTGTCGAATTAAAGTTCTTAGAGCATAAGCAAATTACGATACTATTTCGTAATTTGAATGAGAATATGTTTGGATTCAACTGAATTTTGTGACAGCCATGCAATAAGTTTTTACGGGTTGAGGACCTGGCGGAATAATGGAGGTGTTCCGGCGTTAAGAAGCACCAACACTTAACGTACATATCTCTTGACGGTTACACTATCTATAACGGTCGATGTACGCTTATATCATAACATATTCTCCGATCACATATATATCCTGGATAGTATATTATACGGGAATCTTTCATTTTGAAGACTTTTGTAAATTTACAAGTGGTTCTTACGTACAGAGCCTATGATGCGTGTAAACTCTGTCACAAACACAAAAGGTTACTGACATCTGTTTTCATTTGAAGCATTCCAGGAATGATCACATGCAAATACATTATATTAACAACAATTTAAACTATACATAGGCGTTTACCAAAGTCAAAAGGAAAATATTATTCATGTACATAATTATCCAAATGCTGGTGACTAAAAAAAATCCACGCATTACAAGCAATTCGATAATTGTTTCAGTGCGGAATATGCCATAATTATCGAGGCATTGAGATAATTAGAAAATTTCATAATCGAAATATCGATCTCAAAGCTAAATGAAGCACGTGTAACTATTTTGATATTGCATATTTTTAATAAGAGGTTGTTGAAAGCTGGGAGCAATCACTAAAATTACGTGAGAGGCTTGAAGCACGGTGGTTAAGCGAAGGCTGCACGTGTCGTCACACCTGAAAATTGCGCTTCAGTACGTACCGTAATGCCCGTATCTAATCACATGATTACCCCTAACATTATTACTAGGTTTGTCGCAAATAATACGTCTACACAGTTTGTTGTAACAGAGCAGCGAATAAGGTTTTAAATTAATTTTCAAACGCCGCTTAAAAACAGGGAGCAACAATTTTACACCCCACTGCATTTTCCAAGGAAAACTCTAAAAACAGTCCCTTTTCGTAGGTAAGTTTAGAGTATTAAAAATCACTTAATGATTTTCGGCAGAACTGAAAAATAGGGACTTTGTATGATGTGAGAGTAGGAGACGATGACGTTTTAGTGGCGACTAAATTTAGTCGCATTGAAATAAAGCCACTGTTTCGAGTTACTGAAGCAGAAATTGGGTGGGGAGGGGGGAGGGGGGGAGGAAGAAAGATGCGGCGAGATGGCGGAAAAAACACGTAAGCAGCTACTGGATGGCTTTAAGTAAAAGGAGGATACTGAAATTTTAAAGAAGAAGCACCAGATCACTCAGTCTGACCTCCTCGCCATGGACGAGGCTATAGACCCGTCGCACGAAGAACTAAGCGCTGATTAACTGGTTCTTACTCTGCGTAACGCGAAGCGTCGTCTACATGTCCTTAAGTCTTGCTTACAAATAAAGAGGAAATAACGCAAAAGTGTTATTATCATAGTTACGGCGGTCTTTACAGTAACTGGAGCCACGTGTTTCGGTATATAGTAAAGCGGAATTAAGAGACGTCAGACTACGGACGTGGTCTAGCCGTGGGCTGCTGTGTCATAGGTAATGAGACTACGTATTACAGAAAGAACGAGGAATTTCTTGGCCATCTTATTCCCTCAAAACTAAGCTGCCTGATTAAATCAGGAACAATCAGACTCTAGGTTACACGAGCAGACACTCACGTTATTATACTGTACCTCTCAGGGGCGCCAAATAGTAGCTATAGATTATATCTATACGATACCCTAATCCTTAAATATCCTCATTTTTAACTTCAAACTTTCGGAGTATTCATGAAATATTCTAACCCAAATAGTCAAGAAGTTATACAGGGAAACAAACATCAGTCAGCGGATTGTTGTAAAAATGTCTATTAAGTGAAAAAAAAATTAATAGATAAAGGTTACTATATTTCTGGCACAGCAATATGTTCACAAAAAAAGTTATACTTTATCTATGATACAGCAAATAAGCACAGCGCATTAAAACTTCACACCTACGTAAGTAGTTAAAGAAATTCTTAAAATATTGTTTCAAATGACACGAATCATATTTATTAGGTGACGCTGTCACTAGATTATGCTAATTTTCTAAATGGCTACCCCAAAATAAAGGAGCCAATCTGATCTGCATTTGCCGAAGCCAAGGTCAATAATGCTGGTGGAACTTACATTTCGCACACAATTTCAGAGGGGACTACTCAGTTGAGTATCCATTTAGCCCTAGCACAAGACAATCGAGCAGATAGAGTGTCGTTTTAAAGTCAAGACTCCCGGTTCACCTTCTGTGTCTGGTGCAAACATGGACGGTGTTCGGGCTAGCTTCCAAAGCAGCCCACAAACACCAACACACTGACGTGGTTCAGGGCGAAATTGTGTGCAAAACGCACTGCGCACAGCTGCTACAGACTTTTTCTTTGCGAAATGCAGAGCAGAATATCTTCTTTTTCGTGGGGTAGCAATTTTCAAAATATGTGGCATCTAGCGGCAGTGGCGAGAAATAAGAATGACAGGATCTAGACTTGGTAGATGAGGTGTACCGAGTTAGACTGTCGGATAACGCACAAACTCAGTTAACACTATACAAATTTTGTAGACGAAACAGAATCTCTGTCTTCTCTAAAATAATATATATATAGAATGTTTTAACCTATGAAGTTTTAAGTCCTTATAAGTACCATCAATGTTCGTACCTCAAAGAAAACACATATTCTTCGTTATGGACAACTGTGTATGGTTGTAAAGTATTGGCAATACATAGAAATAAACTCTATGGACAATTTTCAGACATATAAGACTATTCTTGTTTCCAACTAATTGCTCATTTGTTGTTAATTATCCGACACGTTTCAGTTAATAACAATAGCCACCCTCAGGGAGATTTTTGAAGCAGAGAAGCACTTGGCGCTAAAATATATCGTCGTCTGTTGTACTTGATGTTATACTAAGAATCAGATACTTGAAATATTAATATTTGATGGTAAACAACTAATAAAAATAGGTAAAAAATACACAGTATTTCTAATATTGCTGTCTGTTTATATTTTTTTGCATCCAAGCATCTTATAGCAAATAGCCCACTTCGATCACAGCTGAAATCTAAATTAGTAACAACAGTGCTATTGGTTTTAATGCTCTAGTTTGGAAACAAATGTACTCTTACGTATATCTGTTGAACGGAAAATGTAAAAATATTCAATTTTTAGAGACACCGAACGTTGAAACAGGAGCTTAAATAGTTATCCTTAATTTAAATATTGGGTCATGAGAAAAAAAATAGAGAATACTTATGTTCTGTTTGTGACCGGGTAACTCAGTCGATATAGTGACTGGCTACGGGCTGGACGGTACGGGGATCGGATCCCGGTGGGGGTGAGATTTTCCGCCCGTCCAGACAGGCCCTGGGACCCACCCAGCTTCCTGTACAATGGGTACTGTTTCTTTCCCGGGGGTAGAGACGGCAGGGGCGTGGGGCTGACCCCTTCGCACCATCTAGTGCCGAGGTCCTAGAAAGAGTAGAGCTATACCTCTACTCACCTTAAGGGCCTTCTGGACCTATAAAAAGGGTGAAACCTACCTACTTATGTTCTGTTTACATTTATATGACCGAGGAGAATAACGAGCAAAGTTTTTCGCAGAATTTAAACGACATCGTCAGACAGCCTACAGCTAAACAAATGGACGGTGTTATTTGTCACTTCAGTCTACTTATTACAGCATCGTGAAATTCGAATATTACTGCACTGGATATGGTCCAACCTAATATAATTCTCCTCTTTTCCACTCTTTCATAATGAAACTCATCATTCAGGAAACTGTGATTTCGTTACGCACTGTTGTGCAGCATGTCCCTTTTATAGTGTCACGGTAGCTGTCACAGAATTTTTTGACGGTTCTAGAGGCCCGATTAAGCGGGGCACATACTGGAAATTTAAAAACTCATAAACACATATGTTTGTTTATAATCATACGATTAAAATGATACGTGTATGGTTTGCTGCTTGCCATTTATGAAAATGACTCATTAGTAATAGACCAAAAGTTGGCAGCACGGTGAGCACCGCAGTTTCGGAAGCCGAGGAAAAATTACGTACCATTCATATTCAGAAAAAATGCGGTGTCAAAATATTGCTCACATACTGCAAGGTATAACGTTACGTCAGTGGGAAATTCATGTGTGTAAACTGTGTGTGGTGGGAAATGTCAAACGTTCCATTCGGATTTCCACAACGATTTCACATTCTTTAACATTCTACATTTCCCATTCTGCATACTTCTTTGGCAATGATGCTTATTTATTCCGCACACAGAGCTAGTGGAATTACACACACTATTCAGTACAATGCGTATTCACATCAAATATGTCACAACTACTGAAACATGTTTCAAACGAACTTCATAGAGGCTTTTTTAGGTTCTTGCAGCGATGTAACTGTGTGTCCGTTCTTCTGGGTTATGACGCCGCGTCACCGGTAACTGGATTCCAACGAATCGAGCCAAGGTATTTGCTCGAAAATTCGGGAAACTTTTAACCAATAACTGGTTGTCACATCTCCACAACGGTTACCTAAACGTCTTAGACCTTAATAAGCTCTAAATTTCACACCATTTTCTGCTCACTTACAGGCAGCTTAACTGATTTTCTTACTCTCTTAAGGAAAGAGAAATCCTAAAATTACACTGCAATATGACAGCTGATCCCCTCGGTTGAAGTAAGGTTTAGTTAACAGTTAAAACATAAGACCACATATTTGTATGTTCGATACCGAACTTGAAGCCTAATATATTAAACACATGTTGTAACAAGTAAAAGGTAAAGGTAAAACCCTAGAACAGGCCAAGAAGGTCCAGAGAGAGAGTAGAGGTATAGCTCTACTCTTTCCTTAATTTCGGCGCTAGACAAGGGCGGATGGTCAATGCTACACCCCGGGCACTTTATCCCCGGGGAAGTCCCGGTACCTATTGTAAAGGGAGCTGGGTGGGACCCTGGGCCAGGCCGGAAGGGTGCGGAAAATCTCGCCAGTCGTCCAAATCGTAGCCACTCGCTATACGGACTGAGCTAACCCGGCGCACTGTTACAACAAATATCTGTCAATATATAGATAAGTGACATAATGAGAGGCGTAAAAGAAGCACGAAAATCGTCTGTATGGAGTAGACGTCCGATATTTTATGATGTGCTAGAGTTTGTGGTAAAATTAAAACAGTCTGATGCTGAACTAACCTAAGAGTTAAAAAAAACTCTATATTTAGACTGCATTACAAACCGTATAACTAGTGACAATAGATGACTTGTTCAGGTGCATAATTTTCAGAGCGTCGTATAGTAGAAGTAATTCGAATCACAAATCGAAAGTATCTGAAAGTATAGAGTCGAGGCTTACTTTAAGTCGTAAAATTTATCGACCAAGGTACAGCAAAATCACAATAATTTTCAGGAAAGCTTGGGCGACATTCGTAGCCATGCCTCAAACATGAAGCAGCAAGAAATAACTTTATCTGTGTGTCAGGTCGTTTGATGTTTTAAGAACCCTTTGTTTCATTATAACTTATATACTAGCGAAGAAAATAAATTGTACCGTAAAGAATATATTTCTGAGGTCCTGAAACAAACCTCCACACTTCTAGTAAGGTCATGTTGGTCGTGTGGAAAAGTTTTATACTTTCTAGTTCCAGCAGAACATTTTCTCTTGAAAAACCAAGATTCAGCAAGAGTAAAGGAGAAGATGTGGTTAGTTAACTGCTATCATAAAGTGAAATATATAGAAAATCCTCCGGTTCGAATATTTGCAAACTTTTTCACTTACAACAGGAGACTTTTGGGGTTGTTATGGAGCACAAGGTACAGTAGGAACACTGGAAACATTCCAGAGAACATCAACAAGATAAGGATATGCTGCGAACAAATGGAATAATGTAAGTACAGGAGAAGCGAGAGTCTTGTCGGAGCCATGACGAAACAATGATACAATCAATCCTGTGCAAGTACAATGCAACTAATGGGGAGACTGGAACTAATTCTCCACGTATTCTTAACGGCGGCAGTTAGTTTCACGACCCGGCCGGTTTAAATTCAGGAAAATAATGCTCAGTACTGTAACCATTCAATAGGAAACGGTCTGCACACTTTGGGAAAAAGAAAAATACCTTGTTTGAGAAAATACTGATCCAATTGAATATTTTTATCCTGACTGGACATCTTGATAGTCAATTACACAAAAAGCGCTCGTACAGGGACAAAAGTACAATTATCAACACCTGAACAAATTGTGGACAAAAATAAAGAAAAAGACACGCAGCATTACAAGGCACTGAGTGAGAAGTCTAACTTACAGCAATAAAAAAACATTCTTGTAAAGTACATCGCGATGCTATGATACGGATATTTACAGAAAATTCAGCACTATGGATTCTTGATAATCTTATGCGACTGCATGTCTAATAATGATAATAGTAACAAGTATTACTTTTATTATTATCACCATCACCAACATAACCATCTTCAATATCATAATTTAACCTGGTCCATGGAGAATTTACTCCATTATGAAGTGAAAGAATGAAAATGTAATGATAATACGATAATAATAATAATAAAAATAATAGCAATAACTCCCTTTAATTAAATTCATTAACGTGCAGGCTTAACAGCGCGGGGCCAAATGAAATCCGAACACGAATAATTAAATACACAAAAACACATACACGTAAAACTGTACAAACACAACGAAACACAAAAGACCAGGTAAATGAGAGTGCTGACTCAGCACCCTAATTAAATATGTCCAGGCTTCAATAAATCTCCAGTAAAAACAACAATAACAAAACATAGTAATAGTAATAATAATAATAATAATAATAATAATAATAATAATAATAGAAGCATAAGAATAAGTAAACAGTGTTGCAGTTTGTATAAGCAACACAGAACGTGCTCCGGCAAATTTGTAGACCTATTGAATATCACCACTATGTGATTAGTTACTTCGTACGTTCATTAACATATTAAATTAACGTCTGCGTATAGACTCCCTTCCCGAAAGGGATTATTTGCGCACTAGACAGATAAAGTTCTGCTCAGATCGGAAACTTGGTGCCAACGGTTATATTACGCTTGGCAGTTTGATCTCTTTACATGGTAGCAATCAGCAGAGGGTTCCTTACCCCATTGTTAGGGTACAGAAGTTACTCTAGCAGGGCTCTCACTTTCAAATTATTCCGCGCGAACAGGTTTAACAACACCATTATATTCTCAAAGCTGTAGTAAACCTTAATGAAAGATCCGGCTATTGGAAGGCTAAAAATTCCGAAACTGATCCAGTATTAAGTGTACGTGATACAGTGTCGAAATAAATACTTAATTTATACGAATGTTCGTAATCTATCAACATATGAAACTATGCATTCCTAGATATAATTATTATACAGCTGTTATAAATGGCAGTAGGTCTTCATGTAAAGTGTCTGTTATTTTAGCCTGATTCTTACCAAACTTGAATTTCCACGGCAGAGTTTAAAAAAATTCCCCAACATAGAACCTCACAAAATTTCTCTGGCGGTGGAGGAGTTGTTCCACGCGCACGGACAGACAGACAGACAGACAGACAGACAGATATGAGGAATATTATAGACGCTTTTCGCATTTTTGCGAACGCACCTTACAACCTTTCCTAGAAATTTATCACCAGACAGAGTTCCTAGTGTTAGAAGGTCAGCTATCAGTCCCGTCTCCAAGTTAATTCCCTTTTAGATTAAGAGTTTATCCGAAGGAGGTTATTTTCTTCACTTCTCTCTTTTTTACGATTACTTCAATACTTGCAGTAACTACAGCCGTGAAGCTTTAATAATCTACACGTCAAATTTTAAAACGTACATAAGAAACTCTATACCTTTCTTAAAGTTTCTCCGCACAATTTTTAACACGAACTGAAATCACGAAATTACTTAATTATTGTGAGAGTAAAAAACGTAAAAGGTAAAGGTAAAGTGTTCCCATTACAGGCCCGGTGTGGCCCACAGGGTGGGTAGAGGTATAGCTCTACTCTTCCATGACCGCGGCACTAGAAGGGGGTGAGTGGTCAGCAGCACGCCCCGGCCGCACTTTACCCCCGGGAAAGA
>Ga0123354_10012290_pt1 | contig 13271 bp, 10 predicted proteins | sample TergutLab28metaG_2_FD_97872 | JGI IMG/M metagenome (GOLD analysis project Ga0123354, IMG submission 97872) | Labiotermes labralis P4 segment gut microbial communities from Petit-Saut dam, French Guiana - Lab288 P4 | ecosystem: Host-associated > Arthropoda: Insects > Digestive system > Gut ...
ACACAAACAGACTACCAAAACAAGCACTACAATATAAACCAAAAGGACGAAGGAACATAGGACGACCGAGGAAGAGATGGAGGGACCAACTTCATCTTGAGGATCAAGGAATAGGAAACACACCTAACCCTTCAGGAACATGAAAAAAAAATATATCAGGTTCTCAGGACTGTTGTCTGATGGAAGCCTCTTGTTATGTTATTTGGGTGTCTTCGTATTTTATTTCTCTGTGTGTTTTATGTGCTCCTTATGTCGTTAAAACAGACGTAAGGTCAATCGCAAGGTTCATCGCACGGCAAATAGTGACAGCCTCGGTTCTTGTAGCCAGCACGCCACTGCACTCAATTTCCCGTGTCTGTGTTTGGTATAATGTTTCTGCGTACCGTGCTAACAGGTTTCCGGAGGCGTAACTTTGTAAAGTGTGACGAATTGTGTTCGCCCCCCCCCCCCCAAAAAAAATATTCTCTGCTCCACGTCATTATAAGGAGTTGTGTTGATGAGTGAAACGATATTAATTTGACGCAGGACAGGAAAGCGTAGAGGGCTGTTGTCAATACGGTAACGAACCTGAGTGTTCCGTAAAATGTGGATATATTTTTTACTAGCTGTGCAACTGTTAGCGTCTTAAGAAAGCTCTGTTTCGTGGACTTGTGTTCTTTGGCTGGGCTGCTGTCTGACGGTAAGTTAAGAATTTAACCCTGGCGATGCGGATCAGATAGATTTTAAAGCCTGCCACACTAAATTACGGAAGTGGATTTTAACGTCGTGAGTAGCGAGGACTGTAAAACGGAGTTCAGACCGTGTAATGACGTCGCAATACGGGATCACGAATCACGCGCTCACAAAATGAGTGGCAGTGTTACAGCGCTGCTTAGGTTTGCATATTGCAGTATGAAACGGGAAAAGTAAGACTGTTTGTTAAATTTTAGAAATTAATACCAACACCACCGGCCTCGTCCTCCTCTTCCTCTTCCTCCTCCTCTCCCCCTCCTGTTCCTTCTCATGTTCCCCACATCTCCCCTGCTCTTCTACCAATTCCTCTTACTCCTCTTCCTCCTCCTCTTCGTCCTCCTTCTCTTTCTCCTCCTCTTCCTCCTCCTCTTCCTCCTCCTCTTCCCCTCCTCTTTCTCCTCCTTCTCTTTCTCCTCCTTCTCTTTCTCCTCCTCTTCCTCCTCCTCTTCCCCTCCTCTTCCTCTTCCTCCTCACCCTCTTCCTCCTCTTCCTCCTCATGTTCCCCACATCTCCCCTGCTCTTCTACCTATTCCTCTTACTCCTCTTCCTCCTTCTCTTTATCCTCCTTCTCTTTCTCGTCCTCCTCCTCCTCTTCCCCTCCTCTTCCTCTTCCTCCTCAACCTCTTCCTCCTCTTCCTCCTCATGTTCCTCCTCCGCTTCCCTGCTCTTCCTTCTCTTCCTCTCCCCCTCCTCCTACTCCTTTCCACCTCCTCTTCCTCCTTTACCTCCTCCTCCTTTACCTCCTCCTCCTCCTACTAATACTAATAATAATAATATCCCAATATTTATCATCTTTTTTCTGGTTAGTTACAAATATGTACCTGAAACATACCATGGTTTTAGGGTTACACAGTTGAATGTCAGAATTACGCTGCATGTAATTCTGTTTCTCGTGATAAGCGCTGTGTACTTATAAATCAGCACCGTCCGCAGTGCATGTGCAGTGCCCAATATGGCTGTTTTGATGTAGATGTTTGACTTCGTGCTTCCCCGGTACGTTGCTGGGGTGTTTCTTGACTTATTCTGAGATCTTTCCTGATGCCTCTTATCATCATCATCATCATCATCATCATCGTTGTCAGTCTTGATGGCAAGCTAACACTCAGCCTTTAAATTAAATGAATCTTATTAGATTTTTAAACTAAATTTCGATGTATTTGCTAGCAATAAATCAAGTGTAAAGGAAATTATCGATATCATCACAGCACAGATTCTGCACGTACGTGACGTAGGCTATTTATAATAATTCCAGATTATATATATATATATATATATATATATGTGTGTGTGTGTGTGTGTGTGTGTGTGTGTGTGTGTGCCTTCAACTAAAGCCATATTTTGGTTTACGACCTCAAAGCGGTAAATTTTTTTGAATGTAGTTACTTCTGCACATCACTACGTAGCCATAAATATTTACATAGTCCTATATTTTGTGTGGGCCTGGTAGCTCAGTCGGTATAGCGATTGGCTACGGGCTGGACGGTCCGGTGATCGAATCCCGGTGAGGGCGAGATTTTACGCACGTGCCCAGACAGGCCCAGGGGTCCACCCAGCCTACTGTGCAATGGGTACCGGGTCTTTCCCGGGGTAAAGAGCGGCCGAGACGTGACGCTGACCCCTCACCCCCTTCTAGTGCCTTGGTCAAGAGAGAGTAGAGCTATACCTCTACTTCCCCTATAGGCCATACAGCCTGTACAGAGCATCAGTGCCTGTACAAGGGTGCACTTTACCTTTTTTTACCTATATTTTGTGAGTACAGGACGAACATGGATGCTAAAACCATAGATTACCTTTTAATTCTGTCTAATAAAGTCTGGCATCTGTTAAATATTTCAAATTACCGATTGTATTCTTCACTGACAATTAGTGGACCAGGACCTCCTCATTACCGAGGCTTCACGATCACACTCACTCACTCACCACAGTTGGTAGGACCCCTCTGGGCAGGTGATGAACCCGACCTGACAACGCACAACACTCACAGGAGAAAGAAATTTATTCCCCCGGCGGGATTCGAACCCGTAATCCCAGCAAGCGATGTGGGAATGTGCGTGTATTGAAATTAGACTTAAAATTTGAATGTATGAAGAGCATTTGGCATTATATCCGGTTTTTACCTCACAGTAAACAGTGAACAAAGACCTGTCAGTTGATGTAGAATTATACAAAACCCAAAATAAACCGAGTGGCAAAGTAAAGATTTTCTTGATGTTAAACAAGTCTTGTATTATAATAATAGTAATAATAATAAAAAAGCCGAGAAGATTCTAAAATATAAAGACGTTACAATAGAAATACAGCGCATGTGGAATGTATAAACAAAGGTGATGCCAGTAATAATAGGGGTGACTGGGACTGTTCATTCAGAAAATACGTGAGCAACATTCCGAGAAAACATGAAGTCAAGGAACTACAGAAAAATGCCATATTAGGCGCTTCGGAAAGTACTAATATAAAAGTACAATAGATTGAACACTGAAACTAACGATATAAGCACCATGAATAGTAACAATAGAATAGCTGCAACACTGTATTCCATAGGGACACAGTTTGTCTCAGGAATATAAGTATAAATACACTGCATAAAGGTGATGATGATGATAATAATAATAATAAAACATTACAGCACGTTTGATAGGCGTTTTTGGTAAGGTAACAATTAAACATCTATATATTATTCACATCACCTTCGAATTTTGTAGAGGGCAAGAGATTAATTAAAGAGTGTGAGAGGAAATTAATAAACTCGTGAGTCATTTGTATTCCTTACATAGCGTGGCTGCAGATGTGTGTGTGTGTGTGTGTGTGTGTGTGTTGTCGCAGTCTGTGCACGTACAGAGCCTTCATTGGATTATACGACGTTCGAGGTTAACACGACGTCGAAAATTAAGATTGCGGCTTTCTGGTTTATGACGCCGTGTAGTTTGACAGATTTGTACCAGTGGTCCAAGGTATCTATAAACTTGAAAAATTTCTATTCAGGAAGAAATTACGAACAGACTGATGTCAGAGAATACTTGCTATAATTCGGTGCAGTTTCTTTTGTCTTCCAGTTTGCTATCTAAAAATTTAAAGACTAAGATATACAGAACTATAATTTTGCCTGTTGTTTTGTATGGGTGTGAAACTTGGTCGCTCACATTGAGGGAGGAACGTAGGCTGAGGGTGTTTGAGAATAGGGTGTTGAGGAGAATATTTGGGCCTAAGAGGGACGAGGTGACAGGGGAGTGGAGAAAACTACTGTTTGGGTGTATCCAGGGTTTTGGTGGGGGAAACGTGAGGGAATGAGACCACTTAGATGACCGAGGCGTAGATGGGAGGATAATATTAAGATTGATCTTCAGGAAGTGGGATGTAGGGGTATCGACTGAATCGAGCTGGCTCAGGATGGAGACAGGTGGCGGGCACTTGTGAATGCGGTAATGAACCTTCGGGTTCCATAAAATGCGGGGAATTTGTTGACTGGCTGAGAACCGGTTAGCTTCTGAAAGACTGTGCTCCATGGAGTAAGTAAGTAAGTAATTAAGTAAGTAAGTAGGTAATTAGAAATGTTCCAAGCTATCTGCTGCCTCCGGCTCACACGGGAAACCAATTCTACAAGACTACTCATATTCAAGTCGTCTGGGATGTGTTGCGTTTAGCTGTCTACCAGACTTCACGGCGTCACGTTCTGCAGGGCCCTAAGACTTTCAGATGCCGATAATGAAAGTTGTGACTGATCCCAACGAGGAATGTTTCGCACACCGCGCAAAAGACAAATGAAAGTTCAATGCTTGCCGCTGTTTTAGAAGCCATTAAGGTCTGCAACGTCCTGTTCTTTTAACACTGAAATGACAATGTTGTGATTTTTATATTGAATCTCAGTTAACAAAGTTTGTGCTCACACCGACGACACGTGATATGGTATATGATACGATACGATATGATATATGATATTATATGGTAGGACACTTTATAATGTGATATATATTATATTATACGAAATGATATGATATATATATATGATATTATATTATATGGTATAATACATGACATGGTATGATATGATATGATACGATACGATATGATGTGATGTGATGTGATACGATATGATATGATATGGTATGATATGATATGATATGATACGATACGATACGATACGATACGATACGATATGATATGATATGATATGATATGATATGATATGATACGATATGATATATGATATTATATGGTAGGACACTTTATAATATGATATATATGATATTATACGAAATGATATGATATATAGATATATATGATATGATATTATGTTATGATACATGATATGGTATGATGTGATATGATATGATATGATATGATGTGATGTGATGTGATGTGATACGATACGATACGATACGATATGATATGATACGATATGATATGATATGATACGATATGATATGATATGATATGATATACGATACGATACGATACGATACAATACGATATGATATGATACGATATAAGACATGATATGATATGATATAGTTAAATGCAATTGGTTTGACACCCGGTGGCAGCAGTACAGTACACATTGACACATAAGCAGTACACAGAACAACACAACACACATCAGAGCACTAGCTGTGACCAAATAGGCCTGCGTTGCGAGATTTCAGGCTTCCACCGCGAAGTACTTGAGATCTGTGCTCTTCTGGGGCGTTACACAGCTTGGTTGGTAATTTCTTACCGACGTTTCGGGATAACCTGTCGGTTCCATCTTCAGGGGTCAAGAAATCCAAAATTTCTTGACCCTCGAAGGTGGAACCGATAGGTTGTCCCGAAACGTCGGTAAGAAATTAGCAACACACGCTGTGTAAAATCCAACAAGAGCTCAGATCTCGATTTAATTCGACCGACAATTAAATAATGATTTGCAACGTCAGCGCTAAGAAGAAAATAAGTCTGTACAGGCTTTTACAGGGTGCTGATAAGTCCTTAGCCCCACCACGAAGGAAAAGAAACTTGATGACAGCTCGCGTCTCGATGTTGTTGAAATCGCGCGCGTCCATGACATGCTTCTGAGCTAATTTCCTTCCTGGACGGGCTAAAGACTTATCAGCACCCCGGTAGATATATAATCTGTAGAATATGTAGTGTGTCATGTGCATTCATTTTGTTGTCAATTTGTTAAAAATACTTTGTAATAATATAAATAACATTGCCAAAATTTAGGTTAAATATTTTTTTGGGAATACACGGTCTGTGATGGGAGAATGACTACCCGTAAGACCAGGAAGAAGAAGGACGGTGGATTTGTTCTGAAACATAAACATACTATTTTTGGGGATGTAGGTTGCACAGATACATATTAAACTTTGATTAGTACCCTGCAAGCTAATGGACTGTTAGCTACCGACCGAAGATTTTTCGGTGGAATTAGCTATGATTATGTAATTAAGCAAATTTTGCAGTAACCGATTGGTGTTACTTCCATAGTTCTACAAGCATCATAATTAACTATACGTTTCCTTGCTCCGTTCCGCTCGTAATTAACCAATTACGCCAATAATGTTAACATGATCCGCATCGTAGGCTGGCGCATCGACGCCATTGGGGGCGGGGGGGGGGGGGCGAAGGCTCAGTAAAAATATTCAGTCTACGAATGAGAGCGTTATCAGGTTATTTTATGATACCTGAAGCACTGCATAATCAAATTAGGTCAAACTACGGTGACGTCATGATGACAATGATGATTGCTTTTTTCCGTTTTGTTTACTGTATACAAAGTAATTGGCGTGAAAACAAACCCTACATTATTGTATAACCCGTATAATGAATTAATTAAACAATAAGACAATTTATAAACTGATGACGTATGCCCTAATTGGGGTCCACGCGGTGGCGCAGTTGGTTATGGCACTGCGCTACAAGCCGGAAGGTCGCGGGTTCGATTCCCGATGGTGTCATTGGAATTTTCAATTGACATAATCCTTCAGGCCGCACTGTGGCCCTGAGGTCGACTCAGTCTCTAACAGAAATGAGTACCAGGAATATTTCCTGGCGGGTAAAGGCGGCCGGTGCGTAGGACTGACAACCTTACCACCTTCATGTGCTGATTGTCTTGAAATCTGCGAGCCTCAACCTCCTGAAACCCTCAGGGTCTTCCCAGGCTTGTATTGGGATTGTTGTACCTTTTTATGCCTTAATTTGGAAGTTACCCGTTTGCTGAAGCATTTGACTTAATTCTGGGGTTAAATCTGCTACTCTGTGCAGTTAAGATGAAAGAATGTACATCCTTTAGCATGGATCATTGCTACAGGTATCACTGTAACCATCTGCAACTAAGTAATTCAGACAAGGCAACATGCTAGCTCAGTTTTCTTATTTACATAATTAATTTCCCATATGCATAGTTCGTCCCCCCTCCCTTCACCCCTCTCTGTCGTTCTTTTGTTCTCAGTTTTGTTCACGTGACTCTGCTTCAGTTAAGTGGGCGCATGAGTGGCACAAGGCTAATCTGTTTTGTTTGTCAGTCATTTCAGTGGTTCAAGCCGACCTGTTAGCTCTCAAGCTTCACAGTGCTTTCCATTCCTCAGCCTTTATTGCTTCGATTTCGTCCCAAACCATAACGTATTACACCTCCGGACGTTTAGAAGTTCGCATCTTACGAAATTGAACTTCGCGCGCGCGCGCGCACACACACACACACACACACACACAAACACACCACACACACACACACACACCACACACCACACACACACAAACACACCACACACTCACACACACACACACACACATATATATATATATATCATCATCATCATCATCATCATCATCATCATGTATCTTTCTTGGAGTTGGGCCACTTGTTGACCTGTTCCGGTATATGGGGTAGTGAGGCGTAATACTATAGCCTATCCTACCCAACAGCCATCGTCACCTTCTCGTTGTATAACCTGTTGTCACAAACGAGGAAATGACGACCGAGTCACAGCGGTATAACTGTTTCACCAGGAATGGAGGAAATGCCATCCCTAAACGTGTAGCAATCCTACCACTGGACTGACCCTGCTCTGGGCCCGTAACCCATTCAGGGGAAATTTTAACCACTGGCAAGTCTCACGGAAAGAAGCCGGACAGATTTTCTTGAAACGATATATATATATATATATATTGGAAATGATTCAGGTTGCTTCATGTTTTACGCGGATCAGCGTCGTTGTTGAATCCTGACGTTTCGAAAAAAACCTACCGTCATCGTCTACGGAGTCGTAGAAAATGAAGGCTGTAGTTTTTTTTTGTAACGTCGGGAATCAATTTCGCTGCTAATCCGCATATCAGCCGAACAGACCTGCATGTCCAACACAGAAGCTGTGACTGACAAAAACAGACGTGTATTTAGCCCTTTTGGACTGGGAAGAAAGACATTTGTTTTTACGCTATCTTGGCTGCCACACTCGTTAATTAGTTAGTTAGCTGGTTAGTTAGTTAGTTGGTTGGTTATTTAGTTGGTTGGTTGGTTGGTTAATTAGTTAGTTAGTTGGTTAGTTAGTTAGTTGGTTGGTTATTTAGTTGGTTGGTTGGTTGGTTAATTAGTTAGTTAGTTGGTTAGTTAGTTAGTTATCTAGTTAGTTAGTTACGTCGTTTTGTTTGTAACGGGTTTTTTTTGAGCGACTGCTGATTTTCGGCAGCTTATGTAAGTCTGTGTGTAGTGTGATTAAGACGCCTAGGCCCGACATCCTTCAGCTCTGTCAGACCGTGGTGAGCAGCGCGGTGCCTGATAGCAGCACTTGCTGTATTAATAGCCTTCAAGTGCCAGACACCGTCAAGTCGCTCTCACGATCCTGCATGTGTGTCTGACGGTGGTCAGGTTTTGTGGGTCAGAAGCAACCTCGAGGGACGGCCTGCTGTAGTTGTGACGGTTATTCGCTGGATTCTGTTTGCAGTGGCCCCGGGTCACCCTTAGTACACTTCACATTGGATTTGTGGTGTATGAAGTGACAGTGGGACAAAGTTTTTCTTCAATTAATTCTGGTTTTCCTTGTGATCATTCGACCAACGTATCGTATTCATTCAATATCTGGGAGATATACTTACTTAATTACTTACTTACTACTTACTTGCGTACTTACTACTTAATTACTTACGTACGTAGTACTTACTTACTTACTTCTTAACTTGCGTACTTACTACTTACTTAATTACTTACGTACGTACTTACTTACAAACTTACTTACTTACTTACTACTTACTTGCGTACTTACTACTTACTTAATTACTTACTAACTTACTTACTTAATTACTTACTGACTTACTTGCGTACTTACTACTTACTTAATTACTTACGTACGTACGTACTTACTTACTTACTTACTTACTTAATTACTTACTTACTTACTACTTACTTGCGTACTTACTACTTACTTAATTACTTACGTACGTACGTACATACTTACTTACTTACTTACTACATGTAACAGAGTCCTTCTTGAGAAGCTAACCGGTTCTCAGCTAGTCAAGAAATTCCCTTCAATGGAAACCAAAGGTTCATTACCGCAATCACAAATGCCCGCCACCTGTCCCTATCCTGAGCCAGGTCGATCCAGTCCATGTCCCCACATCCCACTTCCTGAAAATCCATCTTTATATTATTCTCCCATCTACGCCTCTGTTTTCTAGGTGGTCTCTTTCCTCTAGGTTTCCCCACCAAAACCTAGTATACGCCTCCCCTCTCCCCCATACGCGCCACATGCCCTGCCCATCTCATTCTTCTCGATTTGATCACCCGAACAATATTGGGTGAGGAGTACAGATCATTAAACTCCAAGGGAGATATACAGGGTCCTAATTTTGTGTGACAAATATCGTTTGCCACTTGCAGCCGCTAAGCTAATAGGTTGAATGAGCTGACGGGATGTGACAAGCGATAGTTGTGAGATAAATAATGGCCGAATACAATTGGGCTGTTGGAGACTGCAGATCCGATTTAGGGTCCCGATTAGAGCGCGAGAGAATAACACATTTTGATGCAACAATGGTGACTGTCGCAGTTTATCTCCGAAATATACCTGCCTGTTTGAAATTTCATTTTAAAATTTCAAAAAAAATATTATTCACGGCACTTTTTTAGTCTGAATTATTACACACGACTTCATATTTCCTGGAGGTAAAATTTGTTTATTTATTCGCCCAATCATTAGTGTTTTATTTAGCCGCACAGCCTTTAGTTCTGTTTGTAATGTTGGCATCGATACGGTTCCTGGAAAGCGTTTGTAAAAACAGAGGACGGAAGACACAACGTTCTAGGGTTTTCTGTATTTATGTTGTCCTGGTTACCATTTTCAACCATTTATCTATCTCCCCCTTATTTTATTTTCTTTATGTTTCTCAAGTTTGCATATAGTACTCGGAAGGTTCTGCGACCGACCATCTCGGCACAGGTTTTTCTTGGTTTCCCTCTGTCTATAAGCAAATGCTGAGACGGTTCCCAACATTCCAAGTTGCCACTACATGCTTCTCATGTAGCCCTCCCGACTTAAATCTAGTAGTAACCGATTTCATGTTTTGTTTACATAACCACTGCCACCGGGTGACAATCCAATTGCAGTAAATAACTAACTAAATAAATAAATATTTACTTATTTGTAGAGGTAATCAGTCCCATTACAGGCCTGGACAGGCCCAGAGGGTTCCAGGAAGTTAAGGTTCCCAGATTACGTGACAACGGCACAGGATGGTGGTAAGGTTGTCAGCTTTACGCACCGGCCGCCTTTACCCCCAGAAAATTCTCCTGTACTCATTTCTGTTACAGGCTGAGTCGACCCCAGGGCCATAGTGCGATCGGAAGGATTTTATATCAATGAAAAGTCCACTGACACCAACTGGGATCGAACCAGCGACCTTCCGAATTGTAGCACAACACTTTAACCACTGTGACACCGCGGTCCCCATTTACTTATTTGTATAGAATAAATGTTGTCGAATGGTTATTCTGGCTACCAGTAGCTTAAGAAATCCCGCTTATTATATGCTTACTTGTGGGTAAATCCCCGGGGTCTAAATTTTATATGCCGACGTTTCGGAACACTCTGTTCCATCTTCATAGGCAGGTAGGTCATTCTTCATACCTACCTGCCTATGAAGACGGAACAGACAAATTCTTCCGAAACGTCGGCATATAACATTCAGACGCCCAGGAATTACCCAGCAGAAAGTATTAGTAAATAAAGGGCCCTTATGAGAATATTATTTATAAATAATAATATTAAAAAGTCTATAATATATGAGACATAATTCAAAAATATAAAATCGATGGGTAGAATTGAAACGACGCCGTCCGCTTTTTGATTTAATGTTGAAGATGGGATTTAGCATCACGCTGCGACTGATTTATCCCTGATGAAGGAGGCACTTTATCCTTAAAATATGAGAATTCGTGAAGTCAAGCGGATCGGAACGCGATTTATCTCAAGTAAGGTACAAGTGTCTGGAATCGAGTTCCTGACCTTTTGATACGAGCTGACATCGGCTGAGAGTTTTGTGCAGTGACACATGAGTGAGTTTCGCAAATTAACTGTGCTGGATGTGAAGCGAACTGATGGAAATGGCAGGATAATTATTGTGGGTGTTGGCAGAACTGACCGTGGGAATGGCAGTGGGCGGGGGCCTAATGTACTGTACTTATCGCCTGAAGTGTGTTTTACTGCCCTGTCGATTAATTTTTGGATTTGACGGCAAGATTTTTCGTTGGTTAATATTTATTAGCAGTCGTTTGAGAAGTCGTCCATTGTTAACACTCTGAAGACTTCGAAACGGATGAATGAACCGAGGGTCAGTGGATTTACGACGTCTCCAATCCGGTGAGAGAGACGTCATATATGTCATGGCGTCAAGCACACTATAGGGATTGCCGTCAACAATCGCTTCTTCTATACTGATTAATTACTCTATGTGTAGTAGACAAGTGAAGTTTATATCAAAATGACCTCCATTTTTTGTCACAGTCGACTGCAGTTTGTATCGTAGTCACCTGCAGTTTGTGTCACAGTCGACTGCAGTTTGTATCGTAGTCACCTGCAGTTTGTGTCACATTCGACTTCAGTTTGTATCGTAGGCACCTGCAGTTTGTGTCACAGTCGACTGCAGTTTGTATCGTAGTCACCTGCAGTTTGTGTCACATTCGACTTCAGTTTGTATCGTAGTCACCTGCAGTTTGTGTCACAGTCGACTGCAGTTTGTATCGTAGTCACTTGCAGTTTGTGTCACATTCGACTTCAGTTTGTATCGTAGGCACCTGCAGTTTGTGTCAGAGTCGACTTTAATTTGTATCGTAATCACCTGCAGTTTGTGTCACAATCGACTGCAGTTTGTATCGTAGTCACCTGCAGTTTGTGTCACATTCGACTTCAGTTTTTACCCGTTAAAAACAAACGAAAGAGTAGTCCACCACTTTGTGTTCGCGCAGTTCTCTCCCTGTGGGTTACTCCGATTATCGACGTTATTCAGAGTGACTAGGCACAGCAACAGTCAGTGTTTGTTACACGTCAGATTTGCGACGCCCTAAACTGCTGACTTATCGAGTGGCTCGAGACGCTCCTGTAGACGCAAACTGCAGTCACTGGTGCCACCCGATCTAAGATGGTGCCCAACTTTACAGCGATGCTAAGGGTTTTTGCTATCCCTGCCTCGCATCATTACAGCCTGTCATGGCGTATCTAATTTGAATCACAAAACTCTTCCAAATTATACACATAAGTTCAATTTCTACCTCGCAGTAAACACATTCCATCTTCATTACAAACACCCATCTGTATTTCACCTTACAACATTTTTTTTAACATTAGCGTCCACTGGAGTGCAGCCCGATAGAATTGCACCGACGTTTCAGAATAACCTGGTGCCTCCGTTGTCAGGGTGAACGAATTAAGCTATCCGGTTACAGAAACAGCGAGTTAAACTGAAACGTTCTTACATTGCTCTCAGATTTCAAGGTGTCACTTTCTATAAGATCGTGGGGCCGGATAGCTCAGTCGATATAGAAACTTGCTACTGCCTGGACAGTCCGGACATCAAATCCAGGTGGGGGTGAGATTTTACGCACCCGTCCATACCGGCCCTGGGGCCCACCCAGCCTCCTATACAATTGGCTCCGGGTCTTTCCCGGACGTAACGCGTCCGTGGCGTGGCATTGACCACCCACCCTCATCTAGCGCCGAGGTTAAAGAAAGAGTATAGCTATATCTCTACTCCACCTCTGGGGCTTCGTGGTGAAATTCTACTTCCTATAAGATCGCGAAGTTCGACTACCGATCAGTGAATGATCTGTAGTGACAGTAGCCGGTTGTTCTGATGCTCAAATTACAAATTTAATTTCAATCTATGGGTAAAATACGAAGCTTTTACAGGGGTGCTGATAAGTCTTTAGCCCGACTAGGAAGGAAACAAGCTAATGTTTCTGTCAGAATGACGCGAATTTCCTTCGGCGCCTTGCCTTGCAGGAAAAAAAAAACTTGATGACAGCTCGCGTCTCGATGTCGTTGAAATCGCGCGCGTCCCTGACATGCTTCCGAGCT
>Ga0123354_10012292_pt1 | contig 13270 bp, 5 predicted proteins | sample TergutLab28metaG_2_FD_97872 | JGI IMG/M metagenome (GOLD analysis project Ga0123354, IMG submission 97872) | Labiotermes labralis P4 segment gut microbial communities from Petit-Saut dam, French Guiana - Lab288 P4 | ecosystem: Host-associated > Arthropoda: Insects > Digestive system > Gut ...
CAACTAGGACAATAAGAAGGATAGGAAATGAGTTTATAAACCTAAAGCTGAGGTTCTTTCGCCTTCCTGTTTTAGTTAAAAAGCAAATTGTTTGAAAAATTCTCATTGCCTCTTTGTAGAATATCATAATCCCGAATGCATATTCCATGCTCCGTATAAAAGTTCTTACTGTGACATTCCTTCTTCTGCCTTATATTCCACATTACTTCAAATATGGCAACGTTCAGATAAAAATTAAACTGTAAATGTGCTTTTTGATTTTTAAACTTTTCTTACTTTAAGTAGAACTGATGGAATATTATGTTAAATGCAGTATGCCGTTTATAAAATACCCGAAATTTCTGAGGGATTTCGAAGGAAATTGATTTTTCTCTAAAGAGTTTAGAGAAATTTTCAAATATTACATTTCATGACTTTTCGACTTGTGGAAGCAGGGTTGTTGCAATCAGAAAGACAGATGTGTCGGAAAAATAGTCTAAATACATAATTTTCGGATATCGCCTAATATCGTGATTAGATTTTGTAAGTCTTTTCATAGACCTTCTATGCAAGAACTGATAAAAACTTTAATTAGAAAACGAGGGATTCTTTTATAATCATTAAACACAATGATTCATAAATCTTTCAGTTACTCGAATATACAAATTCTGATATGTTTTATTGACAGTTCGTTAATGGACACACAAACGAAATATAAAACCAAATCAGCAGTTTTAAAAGCAGCTTGTTTCGGGAATCGTGTCTATACAAAAATTCCTACCTGAGTAAAATCAAAATTGTTCACTGCCGAAGTTCCAAAGTCGCAGCCGTCGCAGAGCAAAGCTAACTTGATGATTAGACCCAAAAAAATAATCAGCAGCATTTTGTTTTTAATTCCTGTAATTCATGGGAAAGAGAGATATATCAGTTGTCTTTTCTTCTTCTCTCCCTTCGCACTGTGAACACAGTGAGGCACAGTTAAGATACATTGGCTGTTTACACACTTGTTTGTTAGTTAAAACATGCATAATCTTGGCCTTCGTTTTTAAGTTGGTTTTCGCTTTTTCATGTGCCAAATTTCCTGTTCACATTTTTGGGAATTGAGAAGGTTTCAAGCAATTGCACAGACGTAATTTGATGATAGTTTCAGAATAAATTCCCATAAAATTCCTACTTCCTTTCCCCTTTGATATCCTAACATTCGTACCTACACTGTAACATGCAGTTCACATTTGAAGTGAATAACTGGATTTATTTTGTATACACTGTATTCGTCAGAACTCTGTTCGTTCTGTAGCTTGTAATAAATTGTAAGTGAGAGAAAGCGGTGGTAGTGCCGTAACAAGAATAGTTATCTGAAAATGACACAATGAGATTAAGATTGATTTGCCTTCAGCTTGAAATTTGAATTCGGGATTTTCCGAACTCAGAGCATTCGCGTCAGCCAATGGACCGCATGTGTACTGCTGTTGACCTGACAGACAGTTATGATATATCGTCTCCACTGTCTGTAAGAATATCTCGCAGGACTTCGGTACATGTGTAGCGCATTTTTAATGCCGTACCAATGTTGTGAATTTCGTTTAATTACACCCGTCCTACACTGTCTGTCTGTCCCAGCGCTCTAAACAACATATAGAGAAATGTTTGGTGAATTTTCTAAATTATCTCCAGAAAATTTATGTTTCATTAACATCCAACAAAAGATCGGTACAACGGACTGTATCATTATTATGCCTGTCTTTTCGTCCGACCCTCTGTGTTTGAGCATGAAACAATTATTCTGCAACTGGATGTGTTTGAATGAAAAGTTTTTGAAATTGTTTTCGAAGACCCGAAAAGAAAATTCAACAGTAATTCAAATCTGAAATAAATAACAGTTGATTTATATTTAAACTTGTGTACATTCATGATAAAATATCCCTCAATTATTATTAAAGTAAGAGCATTATTTTACAGCTTTATAGGCTGTTCAAAACACATATCCGATATTCATTAACGTTTGTCTACATCTGGTATATGCCATAGAAAATGCGGAACACTTTGTATGGCCAGACAGGAGAGAGACTACATTATAAACGTAATGCGTCACATGGTTTTACCGTTCTGGATAATTCAGTCTACAGACACACACCGATAAAACGTACTGTTTAATCCCGAGTGTGACTCTGTCTAAAAATTTGCTATCAATGAATCTCAAGAAAAATTTACCCTAGCCATCGGTTTGGCTGAAACTCCACAGGTAGGAATTAATATAAAGTTTACTTACAGGCAATCTAATTGCAGTCGCCGTCTTCTTCCAGCTCCCCGACATTACGTTTTTTTCAATCGTGTGGGCCCCTTTATAGGGCACATTTCAGAATAAACTATTCGTGCCGAAGACACACAACAGACAATTATTCACAGAGAAACTTGACAGGTGCGGTAGTTCTTGTTTGGTTCGTCGTATCTATAAGAAAGATGGGACTTAATAATACCGAACACATTTTAGACGTCATAAGCGCGTCTGGCTGATCAAGGTTACTGTGAACGCATTACTTCTAACCTTCGAAACTGTTATTTAGTTTCCCCCAACTAACCAAGTGTTTCTGGCTGGACGTGACAATTTTCTTGTACAGATTCTATATCTTTTCATTGACATGGTTTCTACATAATGATAACATTCGATTTACAGTATCTTCCGTAGGGCTAAGTAAAGGGCTTGAATTCCGCGATTACTCGTTTTCAGCTCATTCAGTATTCTATATATATAAGTTCTAATACAAATTACTAAGACACGAATGTGAAAATTATCTGTTGTTTTGAGCGTTTTTTTTTCCATTTTGAAAATTGTTATTTACAGTTGTTCATGTTTTTCACAGAATGTGAGTTTGACATACAGATAAGAGGGAACTCCTGTTGAATGGCGGCATGTATCATGAGTTCGTACACATCGATCAGTGACATGGTATCTAAATGCTCTACACCATAAATTCCGAAGCAGTGATTCGCCCACGACTGATGGTATTTCAGCCACTGTTTACAGTTGCATGACGTAAAAAAAATTCCGAAATTTATGAGTGATAAACAAAACGTGTAACCAAATATATGCCATATTACTTTCTTAATACGCTGGATTGAACAACTCAATCAGATCATCAGTTGTTTTGCCTATGTTTCTCCCAGTGAATTTAAGTTTTCCGTGTGGCGGAACAGTAATTTTGTAAATAATTTGACACTATTTATATTATTTCACGATTTTTTAAATTTACAGTTTCGTTGAATGTATGGATGCGCCTTTGAAAATTTTATGCACTACTCTCCTCGGTATCACGTACATAACTTGTCACTTCCAGAGTATAAAACAGATTCTTTTTTGCGTCAGCTTTTCAAACTACTGCAGCTTCAAATTCAACTTCCCTTAAATATTCTTAATGTACCGATTCCTCTTACGTCCAAAAGTAAAAATTTTTAATACTGCAACTCTATTGGCTCCCATTTATATAATGTTGTTTCCATTGTTCTAACGCATGTGAACTCCACACGTTTACTGATGTCTCTTAATGTGCAAGCGTAAGTAATATTGTAAATATTCCTACAAAGATTTAGATGTCAAAAACCTTCCAAAAATTTCAAAGTAATTTGTTCCCAAATTTTCCAAAAGCCATCAATTTTGACACTCACACACGACGACCTGCTATCTCACTATACCCGCCATAAACTGTCCCTTTAAGCTGCTATACACACTCCTTACCTTTTCCCTTCCATAACAAACAGAATTACTAATATACAACAAATCTGGCCCTTCTAGGAAATATACAATATTGGTGTCTAATAAAAAACTTGAACTCCATAAACCAGTTATAATTGTTTCAAAATTATATATATAGAACTGATGTCATCCACTCTTTCCTAATTTTATTTATCTGTGTGCAATAAAAATACCGCATTGGTGGTACATTAGTATATACACTAACCTCGTTATAACGACATCGGTTTGTGCGAAACATTGTCTAAACCGATGGATAGTGTTTGGTACCAAATAATTCCTCGCCGTTCACCATAAAATTATGCGCTACCATTAAATAGACTCTCCATTAAATGACACAAATTATTCAGCACTTTACCAAAATTTAGATATATATATAATCAGGCAATCAGCGCCATGTTCTTTTAATTCCTGCAATTTAAAAAAAATGATATATACTATTTTTTGAACTTTCTTTCCCTTTACACAGTGAATATAAGTGACGTACAATTAACATATATCTCCTGCTCTCCAAAGCGAATCATTCGCTAAAATCAAGCACATGACTGATATTCATTTCCAAGTCGTTCTGCGCTTTTCCTTATTACAATTTTCGATGCTCGTGCACAGATGTTATTTCAAATTATGTTGAGAAAAATTCTGCTTTTAATGTGGTGTTTCATTTTTCATTCGATATTCTTAGGTTTCTTCTTATTAGTAGTTGAGTTAGTGATACAGACAGTATGGAACCTGCTCGGAAATTTATTTGGAAGCAATATGAGTCAGCATCAGACAAGCTACATTCCAATCTGTATACGTTCACTGTTGCAGGCTCTCCACACTTCAAGTGGCTATCTGAATTCATTTTATGCACACTGTACTGATCAATGAGAGGTGCGTACGTTAGCATCTAATAAAATAGGGGAGCCAGGAAAGAAATCATAGTGACCTAACAAAAAATGATACGAGAATTTGCTGGGATGAAATTCAGAATGGCTGATTTTCAGCATGAGAATTGAAATCGTGTATAACAGAATAGAAAGCAGGTATGTCTGGTAACAGTTGTTTGTATTTCTGTTTTGACCTGAAAACAATGCTGTCCGTAAGAAAGGAATATTTTGATTCCATTATTTAGATTTTCGACGTATTATTAGATTGTCAGCAAAATAGTGATAAGCGACTGTTAGCTTTATCTTGTTTGTCCAACTCTCTTTCTGTCCGTCCGCAATCAAGAAATTCTTTCTCAATGGACGGATTTTCTTGAAATTTTATTTATGTGAATTTTTCTAAATCTGTCTTGAAATACAAGTTGTGTCCAAACACTACAACAATAACTGTTTCCTTACATTAGGCCCTATCCACATTTATGATTATATCTCGTCGAATTATTTTTATAAATTTATAATTCCAGACATTTCTGGAAATATTCAAAATATAATTTATATTCAGTTACGTATTGTAATATAATACTGAATGGACAAAAATGCGCTGTGTGTTTCGTTATGACGTATAGAAGAATACGAACAAAACTGATTAGTATTTAATACTTAATATTTCCTAATTGTTTAATCTCAACTGTACTCTTAAATTGATTGACGGTAACATTGACAGAAAATAAGGAAGAACGAAATGTCCTTTATATCACTGGCATATATTTTTCCAAAATTGCACATCCAAGGCTTTGAAAATTACTCCAAAATGTGTTAAGAAAAACAGTGATTCGTTTTTCCGAAACGATAATAATGAACTTATTGTGTGAATGTCGAGGAAGTAATATAGAATTACCTTAATAACCGAGTAATTATGATGAACTGGGTCAGCAAATCTCAAAGTCACCAGAAAATATTTCTGGGTTTTCAAAACTTCTGGAAAGACGGACCCAAAGAGACACCCAGACAGACAAGTTATCAAGAATTCTGAGTATGAAAACCGCACTTTAATTTATTTGTTACGCACTGTGTAATTCATTTCTTTCAAATAATCATGCACTATACAGCAGTCTATCTGCAACAAGAGACTGGGCATGGGGCGCACCAAAACTCCTCTAATGTTGGTATCGAAGCACTTTCGTGAATTAAATTGTCCGATGATTGGCCTTGGATAATCAAACCCATTTAACACCGAGGTTAAAGAAAGGTATAGCAATACCACTAATGCTCTTCTGGACTATTATGACCTGTTCTAGATTGAACCTCACCTTTTGCCAGACAGAAGAGTGAGACGCAATTTGTTGAAATATATCACGCATAGGCCCGCTTTAGTGGTAATCGATGTGCTGACTTCAGATAGTTCTGGCACGAGGGTACTTCGGTAGTGCTTGTGAGATTTGTTTGGAAAATTTCGTATTTTTCAGAATGCTATAGACACAAATATCTAACCTCAATCTTCTTCGGCAATTCCCGTCCCTACCTTAATATATATGAATATTGCTTCTTGAGTTCTTTCATTGATTGAAACTATTTTTCTTTCTTAATCTGTCCGGTTTTTATCTATTAATTGTAGGTGCTTCATTTCATTGTAGCATATGACTAAGTTAGATAGAAACGCGCGTACTCTGTCTCACTTTTCTCTCTCTCTCTCACACACACACACACACACACACACAAACACACACACCATGAACTTTGGAATTGACTGTAGATTAATTTAATCTAAAGGGCCATATCCTTCAAGCGCGTCTGACACCATTTCCCAGTATGCGTTGTTTAGGTCGGTATTAGTACACCTTATCTCTTCACACGTGGGCCTTATAGCTCAGTCGGTACAGCGACTGACTACGGGCTGGATGGTCCGGAATCGGATCCCAGTGAGGACAAGGTTTTCCGCCCGTCCAGACCGGCCCTGGAGACCACCCAGCTTCCTGTAAATTGGGTGTCTGGTCTTTCCCAAGGGTAGTGACTGCCGGGGCGTGGGACTGACCGCGCCCACCCATCTAGTGTCGATGTAATGGAAAGAATAGTTCTATACCTCTATTAACCCTAGGGGTCTGCGAGGCCTATAAATAGCGTGAGTTCTAGATATTACTTTCACACAACCCTAATTTCGTGAAATGGTGGCAGCATACCATTATGGACATATTACCCCTGATATTCACCCTACAACCAAACAGTCTTTTCAGAACTACAGGAAAGACGTGCTTGTAAGTAATCGTAATATATTTCGGGGCGTTGAATATGTGGTGTGACGTATGGGCCGGAATTGCCAGATGTCTTAGTGGACATACAGATACGTAATAACTGCTGCAAAATACCGTAAAATAGTCTACATTTAAGGTAGCATGATAACAATTATGTGCAACATTGTGTGACCAATATGGATTAAATGGTGTAACTATTTGAGAAGTGTCCAGCATGCCAGATACAGAACGTACCCCACTATTACGTCAGATGTGTATTTCGTGTTTTTATATAATGAAATTAACATCTCTCTGGTAAGACGCAGAGTGCCTTTGGAGTTTGTCTCATAAATTTTTCCAAAATGTATTCAGTTGCTGAACATTAATAATCGTCGCTGTTTAGTTGTTACAGAATTATTAATTTCCGAAAGAACATTGATTTTTTTAATGTTTCCAAGCCTTGAACGTTTGTTCTTCTGTTACGAGAGACAGTAGATGAAGATGAATATAGAGCGTGTGCGGAGTAATCCTGACAGGGTGGAACTGAAGTACAGAGACACAAACCTTTAACAGTGCCACATTTTATTCACCACATATCCCAGTTGGAAAGTCCTCGAACCGAAACACAGCCTTTCACCTTCAGGGGACGGCTACTTACATCTTGAGCCATGGAAAGGCCTCTTTATACTCGTAAGTGAAAATACATTGACTTCTATAAGGAGTCAGCTCGTTCCGCGCAGTAAGCACTTTACTTCTAAAATGAGCTACTCCGTTGTGTGTACATAAACAATAGGTGTGGGTATCAGTCAATATCACAACAATATCTAAAAAAAGATTTTTAATAGAGGATGAAGTAAACTGCATATTTCGGCCTAATGTGGCCATCATCAGGTTTACAACCGAAAGTATGGTGGTATTGCTTTACAGGATTTGTATGGATATGTTACGATGGTGAGATCTCAGCATCTGTGTACTAGAGCTGCACCCCAGGATAGCGCACATTACAGATAACCCCGTGCCCCTTATAAATAGAATATAACAAACTTCACAGATGCTGAGATCTCACCATCGTGACATATCCATACAAATCCTGTAAAGCAATACCACCATACTTTCGGATGTAAATCTGATGATGGCCACAATAGGCCGAAATATGTAGTTTACTTCTCTTAATAAGCATCTTTTTTAGATATTGTTGTGTTATTGACTGATAATCACACCTATTGTTTAACACTGTAATTACTTTATAATTACGGATAGAAAATGTTCTACAACGAAATATTTTATTTTGTTCTGAGAACTACCGGTTTCCAACCCAATTGCAGTTAAAAAATATATAATTATCAATATGAAACACACAAATACGCTGTAATTCACTATTTATATTTCGTAGATTTGTGAAACTTGAGGTACATAAATTTCAATTTTCCACGACTATTTCCCAACAGAAAAGACCATCGGTATGCACTGAATTCGAGGCATGTCGTGACAACCAGAAAAGACAGACTGGACAAGAGAAAGGTCTCTTGGAAAATTACTGGAACCGAACCCCGTTCGACCAGAATATAGGTTTGTCACCATACACACTGAGCTTCGTCGAATTCAGGCAAAATTCCCTTACATTTTTAGTGCTTATTCCAACGCTCAAAGTGAGGAAAAGCAAAGAGTAGTGTGATATTTAAGTCAGTTGTATATAATTTCTAGTCGGGCACAACATTTGACGTGCTAGAAGTATATTCGGTTTTACAAAATGTCTAAATTCGAAGAAGTTTGCTTTCCATTTGCTGCGCGAATGACTTTTAACTCACTTCCTCCTTGTTTATATGGTTCTGCTGCTGACAGTGATCTGCTCTGAATTGCACCAATTGACTGACATCTAAGTTGTTCTCTTGCAACTCCACCAACACAAATTTCACTGTCGCTATGTCAGGGTGTTTGCTTCGGTACAGCACATAAACAGACGCTGCAATCAGATAATTGGCGGTTGTAAGATTTAAAATTCCTTAATATGAAATAGACTTAACTGGGACTAATGACTTATTCCCATGTTTTACCGTCTCCGCATCTCCCACATTTCCTCCCCCAGCAGTATATTTCCCTATATACAATTCCTCTCTCATAGACATTTAGTTAAAATATACACTGTGCCTGTATATAAAGTTCGGTATCGCTAAATGTGGTTGAACTAGGCCTTAGCGGAACGCAAAAAAATAAGTCAGATTGCAGAAATTTGGATGTTGTTTTACTAATATTTGTTATGCAAATTATATAAGGAGTTGAGTCGGTTTGAATGAAACAGAGTTTGCTAAAACTGTGTGCCTTTGTACATTGCGTGTATAAATGTAATGGTTAATGTAGATCAACAGCACAATTTGCAGACACAAACACAAACAAGGGCCGTAATATACGTGTGTTCGTAACATTGTTACGTAGGTGTGTAATTATGTTGACGTGGAAAGGAATAACTTTTACATTTTCTGTGTATGGGTCTCTCACCTATTTAACCATAACGCAAAGCGCTTACTCCTTATTATGTTATCATGTGTTCCGTATATGTCTGTACGATATTCGTCCACATTATCTAATAAGCGACACGATTTTCAGAAAGGAAGTTTCATTAATTATTTAAAAACTTCAAGAAAGCTTATGAACAGTTAGGAGATGGAGGAAGAGTGGGTGTTGTATAATATTCTCATTTAGGTTGATTTCACCATGAAACTGGTAAGGTTAATAAAAATATGTCTGAATGCAACCTATAGCAGAATTCGTGTAGGAAACCATTTGTCCCACGTGTTTTCTATTAGGAATGGTGTGAAAAAGAGGCGCTTTATCGCCACTTCGTTTCATCTTTGCTTAAGAGTACACCATTCGGAGGGTTCTGGTGAAACAAGATGGCATGAAATTAAATGGTATGTATTATTTTCTGGTTTAGGCTGAGTATTTACTGCATTGCGCCTTAGCGAAGATACGGTAAAAAAACACAAAAATTTTTATTTATTTTTCCTAAAGATTTTGGATGTTGACAAAACTTAACACATGTTTATGTGTCGATATAAGAATGCAGGACGAAGTCACAGTTTGGAGATTTATAATAGGTCTTTGAAAAGATAGAAAAGATCAAATAATTAGGAACAACCTCGACAAATCAAAATTCTGTTCAGGAAGAAATTAAGAGCATTTTGAAATCAGATAATACGAGTACTTGCCAACATTCGGTGCAGAATTATTTGTCTTCCAGTTTGCTATCCAAAAGAGTAAATATTAATATATACAGAACTATAACTTTGCCTGTTGCTTCGTATGGGTGTAAATCTTGTTCGCTGACATTCAGGGAGGAAAGTAGTCTGAGGGTGTTTGATAGGGTGTTGAGAAGAATATTTGAGTCAAGGTGGAACGAGATAAAAAGGGAAAGGTGACATCTACTTTGTGAGGAACTTAATGATCAGTACTCTTCACACATTATTATTCGAGTGAAAAAATCGAGAAGAATTAGATGGGAGAGGTAAGTAGCGCGTTTGCGGGGCAGGAGAGGGGTATGAGTGATTATTTTGGGAAACCTGAGGGAAAGTTACCACTTGGGAGACCCAGGCATATTGTGAGATAATATTAAGATGGAATTTCAGAAATTGCGTTGAATGGTTATGGAATTAATCGAGCTGGTTTAGGATGGGGACAGGATTCAGGCAATATTGGATGCGGTAATGAAAGTACGGATTACCTAAAGTGTGGAAATTTCTTGAGTAGATGAAAACATTTCCTCACACCTCCACCTGACATGTGTGATATTTCTTTGCTTGTTTCGTCGTAACTCTAAAGAACGTTTGACTGAAGATAAATGAAAACATTTTACATCCTACGCTCCTCCGACTGAATAAGTTCAGTGGGGATAGATTGCTGTAAAATTGGGAAATATTAAGTTCTTCTAATAAAAGTCTTCTTTTTGGATATAAAAATTTTCCTGCATAGTTTCACTGCTTTTGTTTCACATGGTCTCTATTTGGTGATAACAGAGTGTTTAGAGTTTTGTTCGTAGGAATAAGAGAAACGGGTGAATTCAGCGATTGCTCATTGGTAGCTGTACCTATCTTCCATAAATGTCTGTTTTAATACAAGTCACAAGGGCACAAGTGTGACTTCAGTTTGTTGTTTTGAGCGTGTTATTTCAATTATGTTAATTTCTGTGCACCGTGTTTCGTGTTTATCACGTAATGTGAGTGTGATAATACAAATATGACGTGACCGTCATCTATTGAATTGCGGCACGTGTCAGATAAACAAAACATACAAACAAAACACAAGCCATATCTTTTTCTTAATGCGCAGCGTTCCTGAAAATATTACATAATTCGTACCTTTTGTCATCCGGTTATTTTATTTTCATCCTTCTGAGGACAATAAAAAATACCGCTGTAGTAGTAAAATGAAAGAATTTGGATCCCCAATATAACGATACCGTTTTATGTGAAAATTCGTCTAAAGTTTTAGATATTATGTGGTACCAATCAATTCCTCAATGTTCAGCAACAAATTATACGCTACACTTGAATCAATTCTCGATTAAATGACACAAAACATTTAGCTCTTTACGTGACTTTATAATATAATCAGATAAACGGAAGCATGTTGTTTTTAATACCTGCAGTTCATGAAAGCATTTGATATGTAAATTATGTTTGAGCGTTCTTTCCCCTTGCACAGTAAACACAGTGACGCACAGTTATGATACATCGAATCTTTTCCCAAAGCTTTTACTAAATGAAGGCCGACAGATATAAGAAATTCGTTTCATTTTTATTTGATATCCAGACGTTGCCTTTCAATAGTTCTCTGTTAGTGACACAATGATTAAGCAAACCGCACTGAGAAATGTTTCCGCTCTTTATACGTTCAATTTTGCGGGCACTTCACACAACATGTGACATCTGTATTCATTGTATGCCCACCGTACTCATCAGCGCACGGTGTGTTGTTTAGCTTGTCATTCAAGTGTCATGAAGAAAACTGTAGTGACGTATAATGTTGTGAGTAAAAGTAATGACAGAAGACAATGCATCAATGAAATTCCGAAAGGTCGACATTCAGCATTGTATTTAAAACGTAATCAAAATTTTATGTCAATCAATGGACCAGGTGTATGGCTGTTTAGAACTGAAAGTTTAGTATGGTGACATCATGTCAACTGCCTGTAAGAAGGCCAGAATTTTTACTGGCATTTTGGTGATTTGCAGTTTGTTTTAAGGGATTTCGAAAAATTCGTGAATATTTCTGTTAGAGTTTTCCGTCATAATCTATCGAAAAAGTATACTCCTGCTTTATAGGGAAATATTTTCTCTTTGTTCTTATATTCATTTGAAACTCACAAATACGCTGTGGTTCAATATATATATATTTTAGATGCATAAAACTTGAGTTTTATAAAGTTTTCACTTTTCTTAAGAGCTCTAGTCACTGTCAAAACTAACGGAATATCTTCAAGAATTACAGCCTGGAATTGTTGCAGGTCAGACTGTCTCAGTGCTACAATGAAGTAAATACCGCCGTTGATTACTGTGCAGTACCGGTATACCGTCACGAATTCTCTGCGACGGCACTACAAGGAGATGTGTAGTTAAATTCAACTTTCGAATGATTGTCACCGCAGAAAGGACCACCGGTGCGTAGCGAATTGAAGGCATAGCGTGACAACCATAAGGAATGGAGTGGACAAAGGAATGTTCTTTATAACTGTTTATTACGCCATCTTGAAGAGCAACTAACTCTCTCATCTTAATACCAACATAGGCACAACAAAAAAACCACTCAGAACACAAAATTTCCCTACAAAGGTTTCATCATAACATGCCGCCCACCTAATTAGACAATTTTAATTACAGTCTTAAGGTTACTTTTAATGTCCTTAAATATCAGTGTCCTCTTACAGGTTCATATCAATCTTAGTAAATCTTTAACAAAATCACACATAATCAGTTCAATCTACTTTTGGTAATACGCAAATCTTTGCAATAGGCCATTTAAAAGTTCCTGTTGCAGTTCTTATTGTTACAACTCTTACTAATCCATCTCGTCCAGTATGCATGTCAATAATCACTGCCTTTTTCCACACTAAAGGAGGTAAATTATCTTCTTTTACAAGCACTAAGTCACCAATTGTCACATTTGGTTGGACGTCCTTCCACTTGGTTCTCTGTTGCAACTGGTGAAGGTAATCTTATGAAGAACATTTCCATAAATGTTGAATCATTTGTTGAACATGGGACCATCTGCTCAGGCGATTTGAAGGTACATCTACTGCAGTATGGTCTGGTAAAGCTAACATAGAAGTGCCAATGAGAAAATGTCCTGGTGGTAAAACTTGAAGGTCATCTGGATTATTATTCAAAGGACAAATAGGTCTTGAGTTTAGCAAAGCTTCAATTTGGCAAAGCAGGGTATTAAATTCTTCATAAGTG
>Ga0123354_10012293_pt1 | contig 13269 bp, 4 predicted proteins | sample TergutLab28metaG_2_FD_97872 | JGI IMG/M metagenome (GOLD analysis project Ga0123354, IMG submission 97872) | Labiotermes labralis P4 segment gut microbial communities from Petit-Saut dam, French Guiana - Lab288 P4 | ecosystem: Host-associated > Arthropoda: Insects > Digestive system > Gut ...
GTGTTGTCACTCGGTGGCAGTGGTTATCTTATATTATTATTATTATTAACTGCAATTGTGTTGTCACCCTGTGGCAGTGGTTATCTTACATTATTATTATTATTATTAACTGCAATTGGGTTGTCACACGGTGGCAGTGGTTATCTTACATTATTATTATTATTAACTGCAATTGGGTTGTCACCCTGTGGCAGTGGTTATCTTACATTATTATTATTATTATTATTAACTGCAATTGGGTTGTCACCCGGTGGCAGTGGTTATTTTACATGTATACAAAATATGAAATTGGTTACTAATAAATTTCAGTCGGGAGGGCTACATGAGAAGCATGTAGTGGCAACTTGGAATCTTGGGAACCATCTCAGCATTTGCTTTTAGACACAGGGAAACCAAGAAAAGCCTGTGTTGAGGTGGCCGGTCGCAGGAACTTCCTAGTAGTATTGGATGCCTTCTGAGATGTGACACCGTGCATTTTGGTAGATAGACACTAAAAATGCGGAGGAAGCTGCTGCCTCTGTTTTAAGAGTAGGAGAATAAACATTGGTACACCTGTACCGGTCTTCACAGCGTCATTTCCATACGACATATGTCTTTAGTACTCTTCACGAGGAAGTTCATATCATTGGACAGCGCAACGGAAGATGGAAGGCGGGCTGGTGGGGTGATTGAAGGGGGAAGTGGAAAAGTAACTTAGGCTTTTACATGCGGCTTAAAGATATGAGAAGGCTAGATATATTGTACAGGACAGCTGTGTCCAAGAGTGAAAAGCTGGCCTGGTAAATATACCTGACACATCAGGCGAAATAAAATTACAGCTTAAAACAACTGAATAATATTTGTTACGCAACCTAGCTTTAATTGTACTGAAGTACGTTACTTAAATTCGTGGGCCGGGTAGCTCAGTCGGTATAGTGAATGACTAGGAGCTGGACGGTCCGGGAACGATTCCCGGTGGGGACGAGATTTTCCACCCGTCCAGACCAGCCCTGGGGCCCACCCAGCCTCCTGTAAAATGGGTACCGGGTGTTTCCCGGGGGTAAAGTGCGGCCAGGGCGTGCTGCTGACCACTCATCCCCTTCCAGTACCGCGGTCATGGAAGAGTAGAGCTATACCTCTACCCACCCTCTGGGCCACACCGGGCCTGTAACGGGATCACTTTACGTTTTTACATTTTACTTTAATTAAATTCAGTAAAACTTAATTCAATGCCTTCTACCACTAAGGGACCGCGGTAGCACAGTGGTTAAGGTGCTGTGCTACAAATCCGAAGGTCACTGGTTCGATCCCAGCTGGTGTCATCGCAATTTTTCATTGACATAAAATCCTTCCGATCGCACTATGGCCCTGCGGTCGACTCAGTCTCAAACAGAAATGAGTACCCAGGAGTATTTCCTGGGGGTAAAGGCGGCCGGTGCGTAAGGCTGACAACGTTATCATCATCCTGTGTCGTCATGAAATCTGGAACCTTAACTTCCTGGAACCCTCTGAGCCACTCCAGGCCTGTAACGGGACTGATTTACCCTTTACCTTCCACTACTCGGCCCAGAATTTACTGTCTTTCCTCGTGACGTGTTAGGGCACAAGCATTTAAATACACAAAGCTGTAATTTTGCTTGCTGTTTTGTATGGTTGTGACATTTTGTCTTTTATATCACGCGAAGAACGTACGTACAATTTGGGTGTTAGAGGTTAGGGTATTCAGAAAGACATTTGGACCTCAGATGGACGAGATAACAGGGCAGTGGGAAAGACTACACAACGAGCAGCTTCGTGATCTACATTAAATAATTTTACAGCAGAAGTTCAAGTAAGATTAATGCAAATGCGCGAATGACACCTAAGTGGGAGAGTTTTGGTGGATAAACCGGAGGAAAGGAGACCACTTTGATGACTTATGAATTGGTAAAAGAAAATTATAAAATATTAGATGGATCGTAAATAATAGGTTTAGAGATAATGTATGGGATTCTTCTCGTTCAGTGGCATAATCTGTGACAGGGGTAACGGAATTTCGAATTCATAAAATGCGAGAATTTCATGATCATTTAGAAAATATTATTTACATTTTACAATGATTCTTTCTTATAATAAAACCGACTAGATGCACTAATTTCTCAAATTTATTTTTGGAATAAAATTCTACATGTTTCGAACAGTTTCTCTGTCCATCATCAGGAGTTCTTCACCGTACACAGCAATGGTATATGTCGTAAAGGTTTGCTGGTAGCCTGCGAGCAGGATCAGGACGGAACTGGTTTGGTTCTGTTACAGCGGAACCAAACCAGTTCCCTCGTGATCCTGTTCGCAAGCTGTCAGTAAACCTTTATGACATATACCATTGCTGTGTGTACAATAAAAAACTCCTGATGATGGGCAGAGGAACTGTCCGAAACATGTAGAATTTTATTCCAAAAATGAGTTTGAGGAATTAGTTCATCTAGTTCGTTTTATTATAAGAATTTATCACGATGCACGGTCACCTGAACGTCAATTTTACAATGATCCTGATCCATTGAGGTGTTCAGACATCTTGTTATTGAAAAGTATTTCGTGCGGTTTCTATATTACTTGTAGATATTCTTTGATAGTCAAAAGTTAAACATAAATCCTGGAAAATTCCTAATGTATTCCAAAAATTCAAGGAGCAAATTTACACATAATTTTACTTATAATATTAATTATGAGGGAGTGTCTTAGAATTAGTGTTAGGCAAATTTATCTCCGTCATCTCTTTTCATTTAAATCCCCTCGGTTTTCTTTCAGGAAGAGCTGTCGGCCGTTAAATTCCTTTTTCATATATGAAATACAAATAGGAATGTAATATGAGCTACTTTTAGTAGCTACACTACTGTTTACCACCTCTTGAGAAAATGAACTGGTGGGATACGGCCATGTCCCCCATTCAACAAGTCTGCCTCAGTAAACACTTTCAAATATTTCACATCGGCCTTGCTAAATTACAGCGCGTTTTGAAAGGCCAGATAGGCTTTACGTAATGCCATTCCTGAAATCTGAATAATTTTCCTGTTCTTCCGTGAGTGCAATTCCTTTCTTACTTCTCTCGCATGATTGACTAGCACAATGTGTTATGTTTTTAGCTTCGAATAAATAAAACTTCCTATTAATAACAATGAATATAGGAACTTAATTGTCGAAACTGGGGTTGCTTCTAGGTAGATAAAACCTGTTGATGGAGATAAATCTTATTGTAGCACCGTGCATTTTTTGTAGAATCACCAAAATTTATCAACCAACGAATGCACATATAATTTCACATAAAACACTTTTATAACACTTTAAAACACTCCGACATGTTTCGATCTTGTCAGATCATCATCAGGGAGCTTAGTTCCTTACCAAAGTTATATTATACTATACTATAATATAATATAACTTTAGCAAGGAAATAAGCTCCCTGATGATGATCTGACAAGATCGAAACATGTCGGAGTGTTTGAAAGTGTTATAAAAGTGTTTTATATGAAATTATATTTGCATTCGTTGGTTGATAAATTTTGGGGACTTTTGATGGAGAATTACAAACTCTATCAGTACCAACATTACACTGTTTTATATATATATATATACCAACATTACACTGTTATATATATATATATATAGTGTGTATTTTGCTACTGTTTTGTTTTTGCGTTTTTGGGCGCAATCGCCAATCTTCAGGGAGCTTACACCAATGTTGTTAAAACGTACAGCAGTCAAATAGTTTAACAATAATTACGAATTTAAAACCTGCACATTTGATATGCATGGTTATTGTAAAATTACGGTATTACCGTACGTCCCAGTGGCCGCGCGGTCTAAGGCGGGGGTCTGCGGCCGCTCGCCTGCTGAGATTGTGGGTTCGAATCCCGACAGGGGCATGGATGTCTGTCTCTTGTCAGTTTTGTGTGTTGTCAGGTAGATGTCTCTGCGACGAGCTGATCACTCGTCCAGAGGAGTCCTACCGACAGTGGTGCGTCGTTGTGTGTGATCTAGAAACCTAATGAATGATGACGCCATAGCTCGCGTTGGGCAGCAGAACCTCAAAGGGAAAAATATGTTTTAACAACATTGGTGTAAGCTCCCTGAAGATTTAAATTGCGTCGAAACACGTAGCAGCATATTAAGAGTAATGTACACAATATATAGAATAGTGCATTTTATGGTGCTGCCAGAATTTGTCATTTAACTCAAATGTGCGGAATGAGCAGTATGAAAATGGTTATTCAAGGTTTATTATTTTTTATGCCTTGATATTTTTCTCTCGTTTATTTTTATTTTAAGAACGTGTGTGGCTTGGCGAGGTGTTGGTTGTAAAGTCCCTGATGATGACACAAAACTGTCGAAACATGTAGAAGTGTAGATTACACAAAGAGACTGCTGTGTTATTATTCCTATAGTAAAACCAACTAGATGCACCAAAGTGTCAAATTTATTTTATTCTGGAATGACACTCTACATGTTTCGGACGGTATTTCCGTCCATCATCAGGAGTTCGAGACTTGCTAGCAAGCAGACAGCAGTATCTGTTTGACAAATGCCTGTTACTGTATGTACAGTCTCGAACTCCTGATGATGGACGGAAAGACCGTCCGAAACATGTAGAGTGTCATTCCAGAATAAAATAAATTTGACACTTTGGTGCATCTAGTTCATCATCATCATCATCATATCTGTTATGGAGTTGGGCCACTTGTTGACCCGTTCCGGTCTCACGTATCCAGAAGTCTCTTCAAAGGCCTAACCATGATTCCTTCTGCCAGTTGGGCAGTAGTGTTTCATTACCCTGGGTAACCTATTTGGAGGCATTCTATTTACATGTTGTATCCAGCTTCTCTTGTATTCCAGTAATTTTTCCAAAATTGGTGTTATTTTTAACTCCTTTGCAATTTGTGCATTTGTTTTATAATCTGTCCAAGTGTATCCTGCTGTTCTTCTCATGTATTTCATCTGTGCTGCTGTTATTCTTCTGGCGTCACTTGCTTTAACAGTCCAAGTTTCGCTGCCACATAACAAGACTGGAAGGGCCAGTGCATTGTATAGTTGGTTTTACTATAAAAATAATATTACGATGCACGGCCCTATGAACGTAAAAAAGACAGTTGTGATATACACTTGTGTGATATAATTGTGCGTTTGTTGGTTATAATAATTAAAATAACAAAATATGCACGATACAATATTATAATAATAGTTATACGGGTTTTAACATTTTTTATGCATTTTCTGTACTTACTTCCAAAATTCTATTAGAATTTAAATCAAAATTGGGACTTTATCAGCGAAACTGCTACTTTCACAAAACATATATTTTCCTACCAGCTGAACAAGCAGAAGCGTATCAACACGACTGCCTTGTGTTCTTATGGGTTATGACACCGTCTTGTTCAGGTTGTACCAGACCAGACGGCACAGCGTTTTAACCCACAAGACCACCTCATATCTTATGATCTTTCGATGAAGCAGTAACTGCTATTATTATAAATTATTCTTTTTTTATGTTTATGTTTATGTTTTTTTTTTGCAGACAAAAGCCCATTTAGAGCTGCTGGCGGACGCAATACTCCGGTGGGCCAGAGGGCGCTAACAGAAAGCAACGCGACCGACCGGACCAACAAGAAAGAATCAGCCGCAAAGCCAAAAGATCTATACTGTATTTGTTTTTCATTTCTACTGTTGTACCTCATTCAGTCATTCCGTCAAATTAGGCAACCTCAGTCATTCCAAGAAGAAGAAATAAAGGCCAGAATTTCTTTCTCTAACTTGCTAATAAGTTCCACAACACAGTGAAACACTATAAGAAGGGCGCCTTCATGCAGGTATTGTCCAAGCCTTCAGCTAGAAAACAAAACCTGCCCCACGTTTCCTCTGAGAGGCCCCCCACCCAACCCCCACTCCCACCCCAACCCTCGTTCCACAACACACTGTCTACATAATGGGCAAATTCGTATTGATTACGGAGAGAATATTGTGAAGAATAACGGTAAGGCCCCTGAAACACGAGGATATGGCAATGTGAAGCCAATAAAGAGATGGGAACACGGCCTATTAGAAATAAAACATATTCATAAGATTAATATAAAAATAATAGGCACGGTAATTACTGAAGTACGAAAAATTAAAACTCAGGAGTAACTATTATAATATGATTATGTGATTATGTGATTATTTTAAGTGATATATTACTTTCCATTAATGTGACTTGTTACGTTATATTTGTATCATCGTGATGATACATGCATCTGAGATGGCTACGTAAATAATAACACTTGGTTTTATTGACGCTGACTGACAAATGTCACATGGCTAGGGACTGTATTGACATACCGAGGAAGAGAGTAAATGGAATTGGTGAGATTTGTAAGACATTTGTCACCCAGCGTCCTGTATCGAAGACCTGGATCTGATATGTCCGTTAAAATTCCCTCTGTCATACTCTCCACAGCCTTCATAATATTGCGGTCAGCTGTTACGGTTTTTTTTTTAAATCACAGTCAAGTCGTTTTGGATTTCGACTTCCCCCGAAACTTTAGTACATACTTCCTGATATCTTCTCTCTGCACAAATTCGTGTTAATTACGTTAATTAAAAACTTTAAAAAAACGCAAATATTCTATAGTGCTAGAAAATGTTTCGTTATTAGTTCACGTAAATTACTGTAAGTCTAATGTAGAATACAACGTAACACAAAATAAAATAATACAGTATTAAAATTTGTCCTTACTGGATACTGTGTTTGCTGTATTTGTGTGTTTTGTATCACATTTGGACTTAGTGTAATTAATAGTTTAGAAGATACACCTTCAAAATTCACTACAAAAATTCGGACATCTTTCTGAAATTATAATGTCGTATAATCATTTTTTTTCCGCCGTTGATATGAAAAGATGGGTTGGAATATAAGTTTCCTACGTCTTTGCACTCAGATTCGAAATTTTAGTACATTCAAAACTGATTCGGGTACATTAGGGGGGGGGGGGTGCGTTGCGAATTCGGGAGAAAAATGACGTTTGGTTATCAGACAATGTTGATTTTTTTTTTCAGCCTCCTACCCCGAGCCTCGGCAGGAAGCTGACGGTTGTCACATGACTCCGAAGAGAGACAGCAAGAAAAGTAAAGGCCTTGAGATTGTTTGCAGGCAAAGTTCAGAGGTATAGGAAACATAGAAAAGAAATTTTGTTGTTTCGGAATGTGGTATACGGTGGGGTGAAAATTACATTATTCTGTATCAAGTTAACCGAACAGAACGTAGTTTATGTATAATGAAATAAAATCAACCGAAAAAAAAAATTGCTTATGTTTAGAAACAAGCGTACTTTTGTCGATGTTATATGTGCTAATGCGTAGTTCTGATTGGTGTTGTTCATATTAGAGTAGAGACAATGTGTATACGTTAGAAGGGTAATAATTTTCGTAGACATGCAATAACTGTAGAGGAATCACACCCATCGTATTACTATAGAAAAAGTGCGTATGTTCGCAGATTGGGAACCTTTTTAAATAAGTAATATGTGAAATTTACTGTGTTGGTGTCAATGTATCTGTAGATAAAAGGTTCCACTGCGATATCTGGTGTTGGTAATGTGAACTATTTGACGCTGTTGTTAACAGCACGGAGCTAGGATCTGAATAGGCAGTGCAGACAACATACGAACAGTCCGCGGTGTGCAGAACTAGAGGCTGGACTGTCTCGTCAAGGTGGCAACACTGGACACCTCGCAGCGGAAATGGGCGGAAATTCTGTGCGGGTTTTCGGGCGATGACCCTTTCTTGTCATCCTGAGCCCCCGAAACATTCCTTCATAGATTTCCGATTTGTAAATTTGCATAAAATAAGTAATGTATCGTACTTATTATATTGTGTTAATCAAAAATAACATTAAATAACGAAAATATTTCCTAAGCGAGTGTTTCGGCACTCCCTTAGACGATCTGTTCATTAAACTGCACATCGTGGTCTTTGTTTCGTAGTTGAAAGAGTTGTGTTTGTTTATGTTTTTTTATTTTTTTGGAAATTGTTGGAGGGTAAAATCTTGAGAATGGTTCTGGGAAAGATATTCGTCATTTGAATTAAAATGCAAAATTCGAAGAAGAAAAAAAAAATACAACTTGTTACGTAGCCAACTCAGCTGCCTTACAATTATTTTCTGCTGGGACACGGACATTTTGCATCCAAAATACAAACAGTAATTTTACATTTGTAAAGACGAGTATTCCTATACAACAACAAAATTATTTAATGCTAAATAATTACATTTTACTGAGTTCTATATTGATTGATATGTATGTTATTTAATTCTTATTCAGTAATATTACTTTATGAATATTTGAAATTTTATTTTTCTGAAACCAGAACACATCCCTCGTTACTAAGTACCGAAGAGTATGTTAAATATGGTATAGGTAAAATATGTTTAACCATTTTATTTATGCCAGAATATTAATATTGCTTCGTGAATTCGCGCTGAGAACATAAAAAAGTCATTTTTATGTTTAAAAAAAAACCACTAAAATTTTTTGAATGCAAGAAAAGTGTTAAAATTCCGTGTCTCAAAAGTACTATTTCTGAACTGATTAAAACAGTATAATTACGTGTTAGGAAATGAAGTATGTATGTCACGTACTGCTATGTGTAAACATGTGTACGTTATATCTAAAAACTTGCTAATTGCTTTTCTAAAGAAAATATAATTTTTTTAATTGATTCGGAATTTTTCAAAGAAAGTGGGAATCGAGAAAGAAAGAATAAACTTTAATGACATTTTTCGACAAAATAATTAATAATAAATTTGACTTGAACTTAATTATTTTCAGAAAAGTTACATATTTTCTATAATGATGCAAGGAAATGTATTATGTAAAGCCTATTGACAAAGATTTAAGTCGTTTTAAATTGGCGGCCTATTTTGAACTGAAAATAGTGAAGGAAAGAGAGATGAATACAGACTGGTTTATGACACGCAGTAAGGTATCAGGATATAAGCGGTCTAAACCACAGTGACTTCCCTTGCTTTTGACCTAAAATTGAAATATGGTATAGGGGTTGTTGTTAAGAACATAGTTTTACTGTTTCCGAGAACTGCTGTAAATGTGAATCGACACGCAAAAATCTTTTTAATATGTTGAGCAATACGGGAATTATAGGCGTATAACTTTTTCTCCTGAGAGACAAAATTTTGGATATGTAATTCCATCCTACATAAGTAGGGGACATGGGATATGTGAGAGCCAACTAAGAACAAGCTGAAATGGAACAGATATTTAATTAGTATACTAACTGATTCACATTTATAAAAATTCCACATTAAAACATTAAAATTGCTCCGAAATGTTTCGATCCTAAGATCATCATCAGTGAGCTACACTTACCTCGCTAAAGTCACTATTAAAATTAGTCACTGATTAATTTCGTTGTATAAACAGGGTGTTGTGGCAGCATGTCTATTGTGTAAGGTTATGTTGTTGAGAGTGCCCTACTGTGGGTGTTGCAGCAAAGCACAGGACGCACACACCCAGTCGGGCACTCTCAACAACATAACCTTACACAATAAGACATGCTGCCACAACACCCTGTTTATACAACGAAATTAATCAGTGACTAATTTTAATAGTGACTTTAGCGAGGTAAGTGTAGCTCCCTGATGATGATCTTAGGATCGAAACATTTCGGAGCAATTTTAATGTTTTAATGTGGAATTTTTATATATGTGAATCAGTTGGTATACTAATTAAATAATTAGACGATTTACACGTTGCAACAATAAGGATAGGACAGATATTGCTGCTCGTTTTAATGACAGGTTTCATATCCAGTCACTCTATACTGAGAACACTTAGTAATTTTAAAGTATTACAATCCGTTATTTTTAAAAATTTGTTTCCAAATCCTATCCCACTGCATGACATGGAAGATCGCGAAGTGTAACAAACGCCTGCTTAAGAAACAATTCCTATAAATTTATGTTTGAATGAAAAATTGGAATTTTCTTCTAAAAATTTGAAAGGAATCGACATAGTAATCACAAAATGGCTTCGTACACTTGATTTGTAACATTCGAATTTCATTTCTCTGTGATGACTTCCCAGCACTTGTATCTCTTTTTTGTGATTGGTCCATTGCTGCTTTTTCGGTGTCGTTTGTTCTTTGAGACTTGCCTTTCTAAAAGCCTTTTGCCTTAAATTTTGTAAATGCGTTGAATGGGATAAGCTACTAGGGTCCCTTGAGTACTGCTGTATCTTAGATGATATTTTCTCTCTCCTTTGGTACTCGGTAAATAAGATTCCTTCCTACGTTACGGAATTCGCTGCCACTTAAAGAAAAACCCCTTTTCTTTCCATGCAGGACTCTAAAGTGATTTATTCTCTGACTTTGGACATTCCCAGGTAAAAATGTGGTAGCAGCAGCCAGTATTCATTAACCTTTTTAGAATTTTACGCTTTTTCTTATAAACCCAAACTGCAGTAATAAGAAACGCCGTTTCGAGTACTGGTGCTCAAATAATGATCTTACCCAGAAAACGTGGGCCTAATTCTCATAAGATGCACGAAGTTAACAAATACGTACGAAGTAAAAAATTAGTACAGTATCTTGACATTAAATGCCCTCTGCAATATTTGAACATTTGCAAAATAAATCAGATAATATACTGATGTACATACTTAACTTATTTAAAGCAGGGAAGGGTCGCAGCCTTCCTCTGAGTTGGATATGACGCTGAAGAAAAGAGTGAAAAAGAATTATCTTCCCTAAAATAAGAAAGTTGTTGGCCGCGATAGCTCAGTCGGTATAGCGACTCACTACGGACTGGGCCTTCCGGGGACCGAATCCCGGTGAGGGCGAGATTTTCCGCACCCGTCCAGACCGGCCCTGGGTCCTACTCAGCCTTCTGTACAGTGGATACCGTGTCTTCCAGGGGGGTAAAGTGGCCGGGGCGTGGAGTTGACCACCCACCTCATCTATCGCCGAGGTTAAAGAAAGAGTAGAGCTATACCTTTCCTCCCCCTCTGGGCCTTCGTGGCCTGTTATAGGGTGAATAAAAAAATAAGAATGTTAACTGAACATGAAAACGGGAAGCGCAAAATTTCAGTCACAGTTAATTTTATATCAGTTTTATTTTTTGCTGCATGTTTCGGCGTAGTGGAAAGCCATCATCACACAATTGAAGTTACATAAAGAAAAATAATTAAATCCAAAACATAATAATGATATTTTTCAGACAGATGAGCTCCTAACCTTAAAAAAAAAACTGGAGTTTTGTAAGCTGAAACTTGATAGAAGTCAAGTTTGTATACAAAAATGTCAAATTATAAAAAAAAATTAATATTATATTCAAACATCAAAATTGCTACCCAGTACTTCAGGTGTGAAAGGGAAGTTCTTCCGAATTAAAATAAGCATCGTGGGGTATTTTTTTAAATAAATGACATCATTATTAGTCTTAAGTCTTGTATATTGAATACAAGTGTCTGTAATTAGATCAATCTAAGAGACATATGAGGGACAGTCAGCTCAATCTAAGAGACATATGAGGGACAGTCAGTTCAATCTAAGAGACATATGAAGGACAGTCAGTTCAATCTAAGAGACACATATGAGGGACAGTCAGTTCAATCTAAGAGACATATGAGGGACAGTCAGCTCAATCTAAGAGACATATGAGGAACAGTCAGTTCAATCTAAGAGACATATGAGGGACAGTTAGTTTAATCTAAGGGACATATGAGGGACAGTCAGTTCAGTCTAAGAGACATATGAGGAACAGTCAGTTCAATCTAAGAGACATATGAGGGACAGTCAGTTCAATCTAAGAGACATATGAGGGACAGTTAGTTCAATCTAAGAGACATATGAGGGACAGTCAGTTCAATACCTGTAAGGTATAAGGGACTTTTCAAGACAAGTGAGTAAGTTAGAAGGTTTCCACTGTTGGTTGTATCTAGAGGACGTCCAAGTAATGGCCTGTATTTGGACATTTATTCGTTGTAATGAGAGGCTTTCCATCATTCTCTTTTGAGAAAATCCATGTAATCCTGTAGGGAGAGGCGCCTGTGTGTGTCTGAAGTTGGTAGTGGACGAACTGGGCCAGGACCCAGAGCGTCGCCACTTGTCTCAAATTCGGCTTCAATCTTGTTCCCTAATTTTGATTAATTCTAAATAATTAGCGTTTACCATTATAATTATTTCGTTCTTTGTAATTCGTCCAGTCAATTACTGGATTTCAAAGTAAAATAGTAAGTCGGAAATATCTTTGTAATATAGATAAACCAATCGTTTTGGATCTTCGTAGGAGACGAACTCTACCTTTCACTTCGACGTCAAGGAATAGTCTGACAAAAGGTACCGCAACAGAGGATGCTTAGTACTGGATGTACTTTCTGTTACAAATGTAATTAATTTAGAACGTAACAAATCAACCGCCACGCCGATAGGTGGAACCATTTTTTTTAAGTAAAACGCGTTTCACTTATAAAATCGACTTTTCGTGAAGGTGCTATAAGCCACAGAAATTGCGTGGGAAATTCTGTTTAATTTTTACTCTCAGTAATGGGCAGTGGATTATTTTTTACTGTCAGCTGTGGAAAGTAAACAATCAAGAAACATCAGTGTCTGATTTTATGTCTCATTTGGACTCTCTTTCCTTCATATTAGTCTCAGATGCACAAAAAAGGGGAATCGTTGCTTTCCTAAAACGCCTTCCGGAAATTCTGACTGGACTTGGTACAATCCTGGAAAAAGTTCACCTCCCCATTTCATGGAGACTCTGTAGAATATCAGAAGCAACTGAAATGTACAGTCTTACTGCAATACGTCTTTCAAATTATGAATAAACTTTCGAGAAATTAGTAAAGAGAGAGATTTTACCATCTGATACCGCATCTTGTTTATATATATATATATACATTCCAGTTCATCGAAATCATTTCATAAAATAGCCTTACTGAAACAAAATTTGTTGACGTATTTCTGTGGAATTTACACGCGTTTATACCGTCGCTTTCTGATAACAGTGAAATCCGATTGCTTTCATGTAATCCTATAACGAGTAATGAAGGTTTGTGTGGTGTACGATCGTAGGCAGAGCGTCTGTATATCATACTGTGGACGGTAATTTAAAATTTCCTTGTTGGAAAGCGAAGTGTATTCACAAGAACAAGAAGGCATTGGCCACAAGTGCGATTTTTTTTTTTTTTAAATTTTGGGTGCTTTCCAGGAAGGGGGTTTCTTTAGAATAATCGGCTTATGCCCCTCCCCCTTTCAACACAACCTTTA
>Ga0123354_10012294_pt1 | contig 13269 bp, 14 predicted proteins | sample TergutLab28metaG_2_FD_97872 | JGI IMG/M metagenome (GOLD analysis project Ga0123354, IMG submission 97872) | Labiotermes labralis P4 segment gut microbial communities from Petit-Saut dam, French Guiana - Lab288 P4 | ecosystem: Host-associated > Arthropoda: Insects > Digestive system > Gut ...
ACCGCCGTGTTTTCGTAAACCAAAAACTCAAACAGGATATCTCCGGCCATATTTGGGTTATCACGCGAAATAACCCGCCAGTGATGCCGGTTGTCAAGATCAGGGAAAAAACGGTCCGCGATTCCTTGCGAGGGCCGATACTTGGTAATATACGCAAAGCGGCAGTAGGGCAAGCATTGTTCATAGACGGATTGCCCCCCGATGACAAATAAATCATCGTGGTTATCACCGGTTATGCATAAAGCGTCTTTCAGATGATGACACACCCGGGCCCCTTCGATAGAAAGACTCGTGTCCGTACTAAGAACTATGTTTTGGCGTTGTTTAAGCGGCAAGCTCAATGGCAGCGAAAAAAAAGTGGTTTTACCCATCAGAACAGTCTTACCGAGTGTTTTCGCTTTAAAATAGGCCATGTCCGCCGGGATACGCGCCAAGAGTTTCCCCTCGCGCCCGATCCCCCAAAATTCGTCAACAGCCGCTATCACGTTCATCTTATGTCACACTCACACAGCAACCGGGATTTTCTGCCCCAGCCGTGTGTACCGATAATCGGATAGTTGAAAACTGGATACTTGAAAGTCATAAAAATCCCGGACAGATGGATCTATTTGTAAGATCGGCGCGTCATAGACGGGATGATCCAGTATCGTTTGTACAATGGGAATATGTCTGTCATAGATATGCGCATCCGCGATGACATGCAGTAACCGGCCTGCCTGTAAACCGCTGACATGCGCAAACATATAAAGAAGTACCGCGTATTGGCAGACATTCCAATTATTGGCCGTCAGCATATCTTGAGAACGTTGATTTAAAATGGCGTTCAAGTATCCGCGGCTTACGTTAAAAGTGAGGCTGTAAGCGCACGGGTACAGCCGCATTTCGTTTAAATCCTGATGATTATACAAGTTGGAAAGAATTCGGCGGCTGGACGGGTTATGCTTTAGGTCGTATAAAATACGATCCACTTGATCGAACATGCCTTCATTATATTGATGACGGATACCCAGTTGATAACCGTATGCCTTGCCGATAGAACCGTTCTCATCGGCCCAGGCATCCCATATATGGCTGTTTAAGTCACGGATATTGTTTGATTTTTTTTGCCAAATCCATAATATTTCATCGATGGCGGCGGACAGGTTCGTTTTTCGCAGCGTGAGTATGGGAAACTCCGCGGCCAGGTCATACTCATTGACAACCCCAAACAGACGCAAGGTATGCGCGGGCGTGCCGTCATCCCAGCGGGCACGGATAGAACCGCCTTCATCACCTGCGCCATGATTGAGAATGTCGCGGCAGTTTTTAATAAAGAGCGTATCAGCAAAACTCATTCAGTTTTTCCTCCGATAGGCAATGAATACGGATTGAGCGGTTATTATGCATGTGCTTGCGCGGCAGGCGGAGCGGATTGCGCCTCGTCGGATCCCCGTTTAAAGTAGAGATGCCGTGCCACAAGGCCCAATAGCAGTACGATGGCCGCGGCGCAGAGATAAGACGGTATTAAAGGCCTGGGATCGATATGAAGCAGTGCGAAGGGGAGTTGTACTAACCCTACCAGAAATAGGTGCGCTACATAGAATAGAAGTGGGTTCACGCCCCAACAGGCCAGGTAGCCATGTTGCCTCGGGAATCGCACCGATAGCGCGCGAATCGCCGCGTACCATGTACCGCTGACGGCGATGGTAAGGAGTACATAGGACATGGACACGCGGTTCTTGGATATGGGCACAATGAACGCGGATAGCGCCGCGAGCGCGGCGGTGGTTATGATGCCTATGAGTGTGTGCCGAGAGCCCTTCTTGACGCAATCTACCAAAACGGTAGATAAAATGAGCATCGCACTCCATGAAAGCGAGCCGAAAATACCGCCATGCGGACTCGCCAGGACTTCCTGTAATAAAAACCGGTCCAACAGAATTTGGTAACTCGCTAAAAGTAATAAACCAATGGCCAAGCGAACGGAAGAAGGGAATGATATAACTAAAAGTGTTAAAAGCCCCGCCACACCGAGCGATTGCAAAACGCCCCAGGCGGTATATTGATCTACAAGCGCTCCTCCGGCGCTGAAAATAGCACCCAGGCCGATGAGCGCAAAGTAACGATAGGCATATTGGGTGAACGCTTTCCCCTTAATAAGTTGATATAAGTTTATAAACGAGGAACGATAACTAAGCGCAATGGCGAAAACAAACAGCGGCGCGATGGTATCGGCAAAGCTTAAGCCGATATCCGGAGTGTGCTGCATGAATCGCGGCGTTCCCGGTACGTCCGTTAAGGCGTTGCCGGCGACCATCAAGATGATGGCCATGCCTCTGAAACGATCCAGCGCGATATGACGCTTCATTTAGGACGCTCCTATTCTACACGCTTGCAGCCGGGCTGCAAATGAAATGCTCGATCATGTCCGCGTGTTGATAGGTTTATTATACATCGCTCATATCACTGAAACAAGGGGCGTAAATTCCCAAAGTAACTGAAACAAGGGTACCGCGGCTTCTGTTTTTCATGTTGCATTTGGCGTTTGCGCATGATACAATGACGCGCGTAGCAGTCCTTACCGTGGGGAGGTGAAAGAAGTTGCCGAATATCAAGTCCGCTAAAAAACGCGTTAAAGTTGCGGAAAAGAAAAACCTTCGTAACCGCATGATAAAATCGGGCGTTAAAACCGCCGTCAAGAAAAGCGTTGCAGCGGTAGCTGCCGATCCCGCAAGCGCGCAAGCGCAGTTCAGCGCGGCCGTCTCCGCTATCGATAAAGCCGCCGCGAAGGGCGTTATTCACAAGAACACAGCCAGCCGCAAAAAATCACGTCTCGCCGCAATCATTCAAAAAGCCGCCAAATAAGCGTGTTTGTATAAAAAACCGCCGGCTCTCCTTAGCCGGCGGTTTTTTGCGCCGTTTATTATTTGATTATCGTATGCGTTGCTTACTCCACTGCGGGAAGCCTTATAATACGCGGGTCTGCAAAGATATCCAGTTCATCACGGCTTTGCGTACTAAACTCGGAAATCACAGCCCCTTCAGGCCCGGCTTGGAACCAATGCCATGTATTTGGCTGCAATGTATACTGATCCCCGGGTATGAGTACAATCTGACGGGCCGCTGTATAATATTTTTCGTCTCCAACCGGTGGCTTCGCTGCCGTGTTAAGGGTAGGTTCGCCGTCTACGTACAGATAAACCTTACCGTACCGGCACCGAAACGTCTCCTCCTTGCCCATAAACCCGGTATCCGTAGCCCTATGGATATGCTCCGGGCATGTCTGCCCCGGCAGCAGTACCATCTCTTTTGCGCAGCATAACTCGGTATTAACATAGGTAACAATACATATTCCGGTTCGCTCAAAGTCGCCTAAGGCAAAATCGGCTACTTCGATGTTTTTCTTTTCCGTTTCTGTCAATACGATATGCGCTTTATCATAAAGGAAAAGGGCATCCGCTTGCGCCTGCTCGAATCGTTCTTTTCTCATAAAATATGCTCCTTATCTGTATTGATGCCCGATACGGCAGAAGATGGCTTAAGTTGAGCGACGCCGCTGTCCCGCGCGGCTTGGGCGACGGCGGCGGCTACGGCAGATCCTACCCGTTCATCAAAGGGCTGAGGGATGATGTAATCATCCCTTAGCTCTGCGTCAGAAACCAGTTTTGCCAGCGCGCGCGCGGCAGCCAGTTTCATAGCGTCGTTGATGTCCCGCGCTCTGACATCAAAGGTTCCGCGAAATATACCCGGGAAGGCCAGTACATTGTTGATTTGGTTTGGAAAATCACTGCGGCCGGTGGCGATGACCTTCGCGCCGCCCCTCTTGGCCTCTTGCGGAAATATCTCCGGTACGGGATTAGCGCAGGCGAACACGATGGGGTCACGGTTCATGCGTTTAATCATCTCGGCTGTAATAATCCCCGGCGCGGACACACCAATGAACACATCAGTGCCAATCAGCATATCGGCGGTGGAACCTGCTCGTTTTTCCCGATTGGTAACCGCCGCTATGTCTTCTTTAATTTTGTTCATGCCATGAGAGCGCCCTTCATAAACAGCGCCCGCCCGGTCACATAATATCAGATGGCTAAATCCATCGGACAGCAGTAAACGACTGATAGAAATGCCCGCCGCGCCCGAGCCGCATATGACAATCTTCGTGTCGGCCTTTCGTTTACCGACGACTTTCAATGCGTTTATCAGCCCCGCGAGCGTAACCACCGCCGTGCCGTGCTGGTCATCATGAAAGATAGGGATATCACACTTTTCCTTCAGTTTTCGCTCAATTTCAAAACAACGGGGCGCGGCGATATCTTCAAGATTAATTCCGCCGAAAGCGCCGGAAATCAAATAGACAGTGTTGACAATCTCATCCACATCGTGTGACTTGATACATAAAGGGAACGCGTCAACACCGCCGAAGGCTTTAAACAACACACATTTCCCTTCCATGACGGGCATACCGGCTTCCGGACCGACATCTCCCAGCCCGAGCACCGCTGTGCCGTCGGTCACCACCGCGCACAGGTTCCAGCGGCGTGTTAAATCAAAGCTCCTTTCTATGTCTTTCTGAATTTCCAAACATGGCTGCGCCACCCCCGGAGTGTAGGCTAGCGATAAATCATGTTTGCTGTGTGTCGGAACCCGGGTAATGACCTCTATCTTGCCTTTCAATGCGTCATGCATTTGCAATGACTCTGCTAAATAATCCATGGTACTGCTCTCCTTGGTTTAGTATGCGCCGTGCGCCTCGCCTTCTCCATCGCAAATGACAGGGGTGGCCGCTGATCCCACGCCTAGCCGCTCCGTGCCCATTTCCACATACATCTTTGCCGTTTCAAAGCTGCGGATACCGCCGGAGGGCTTCACTTTTATCTTACCGTTTGCCGCTTCCAGCATGGTACGTACGGATTCCACCGTGGCGCTGCCTTCCCCAAAGCCCGTGGAGGTCTTGACAAAATCAGCGCCCGCTTCTATGCAGAGAGCCACGCCTTTTTGAATTTCTGCGGTGTTCAATGCGCCCGATTCAAAAATGACCTTAACAAGCACTTGCTTGGCATGCGCTTGCCGAACGACCCGCTTGATGCCGTCCAGCACTTGATCATACAGGCCGCTTCGCAGGTATCCGTAGTTGAGTACCATATCGATTTCATGAACACCCATGTCCGCGTATTGTTTAGCCAATGCTTCCTTTGCCGCGGCGGGCGCGTCGCCATGCGGAAAATCCAGCACGCAGATGACACCTGTCTGCGTACCCTTGCACATTTCCATAGCCAATGCGATGTCGCAGGGCCGTACGCATACATTTAGCACCTTGTAATCGATGCCCAGTTGGATAGCCTCACGTACCTCCTGCTCGGTCATCTGCGGCTTGAGCACCGCGTGATCTAAATATCGGTTGATTTGCATGATTTGTCCTCCTTATTATGCGTCGGAACGCAAATTTCAATTGTTTCCTTTGGCACGCGTTATGAAACTATCGTACAGCAAATTAACGGCTACCGCAATACATATGTAAGCTTTACCGGCGCGTTGTCTATCGGCCGCTTCCGTCCGCCATACTTCCAATCCGTGGACATTCATTGGGAATCATGATATGATCACGCCGTTGTTTATCATCGGTTGAATAAGCCGAATGGGCGAGGTATCTGTTATGAAACCCGTGATCGGTCTGGATATCGGCGGCACCAAATGTGCCGTTATTCTGGCTCATATCGATCAAGGTATTACCATTTCGGATAAAATCAGTTTTCCAACAAGCACGGAGCTTGGGTTTTCTTATGCGCTTGGTAAGCTGTATGCTGCTATAGATGAAATGATGGCGCGCCATAGTTTAAGCCCTGAGGACGTGCTGGCCATTGGCATCAGCTGCGGGGGGCCTTTAGACAGCCGGAAGGGCGTCATTCTCTGCCCGCCTAATCTGCCGGGATGGGAAAACATCCCATTGCCGCAGATGCTTAAGAATCGTTATGGCATTAACGCGTTTCTTCAAAATGACGCCAATGCCTGTGCGCTTGTCGAATGGAAGCTGGGGGCGGGGCGCGGCACCGAAAACATGATATTTCTTACCATGGGTACGGGCATGGGCGCCGGTATTATTACCGAAGGGCGTTTGGTGCGCGGTCATAGAGACATGGGCGGTGAAGTAGGGCATCTTCGCCTGACAGAGCATGGCCCTGTCGGTTTTTCAAAAGCCGGCTCCTTTGAAGGGCATACCGGAGGAAACGGCATTGGACAACAAGCGCGGGCCTTCACCAAACAGCGTGTTTTAGATAATAAACCGCCGCAGTGGATATTAGACGGTGTCCCGGAGTCCGACATCACGGCAAAGCTAATGGCGCAGTACGCGGCTGACGGCAACACGGATGCCCTGCAGATATTCAAGCAGGTCGGTACCATGCTTGGCCGCGGCCTTGCAATTCTTGTGGATATACTCAACCCCGAACGCATTGTGGTCGGAAGTATTTTTACGCGTTGCGAGGCTTTTCTGCGCCCCGGTATGGAGGCCGCGCTTCTGGAGGAAGCGATACCTTTTTCACTGGAAGGCTTGCATATTGTACCCGCTCAAACGGGCGAGGCGCTTGGGGATTTGGCGAGTATCATGGTCGCTTTACATGTGTTGGGCATCAATCCTATCATGACTGCTCCCGAGGATAACAAAACCGTTCTTCAGTATCTCGACCGGCTGATACGCAAACATACCGAGTTGGCTGCCCAGCAAAAAAATATTCTGGCTGTTTATGAGGTCTTGCGAAACACCTTTAGAAACGGCGGTAAATTACTGCTGTGCGGAAACGGCGGAAGCTGCGCGGACGCGCAGCATATTCTGGGTGAACTCATGAAAGGGTTTCATTTAAACAGGCCGCTGCCGCCGCAGGAAAAACAAGCGATACAAGCGATGACCAAGGAAAACGTGCCGAACGCGGCAGATCTGCTGCAAGGGGCATTACCCGCCATTGTGCTCAGTGAACACAGCACGCTTGTGACCGCTTTTTCCAATGATATTAACGCGGATCTCGTCTTCGCACAACAGGTGATAGGCTATGGGAAGCCCGGCGATGCGCTGATGGGAATTTCGACCGGCGGCATGGCCGGCAACGTGGTGCTGGCGGCGCAAACCGCAGCCGCGCGAGGCCTCACCACCATCGCGCTTACGGGAGGCAGCGGCGGCATACTGGCTCGGACATGTCAATACGCTATTATAGCGCCGGGTGATAGCCCGGCGGAGGTACAAGAGTTCCATCTGCCCATATATCACGCTTTGTGCGCTATGCTGGAAGAATCGTTCTTCGGCGCGGGATAGCCAAGTTCATACTCGGGCATGATGATTGGCATAACCGTTATCGTTACAGGGTGATACTAACCGATGGTCAGCTCAGCGCTTGCAGGCTTTCTTTAAGCTGATCTCTTATTTTTATATGCTGAGGGCATTTTTCCTCGCTTACGCCGCATTGGGTGCAGGCATCGGCCTTTTGTCCTTTCATCCAAGGGCTCACACCAATCATTTTATACTGTGCGCGGGCATAATCGGTCAACTGGTAGATGCGGTGATCGTTCATTAAATCAAAGATACACGGGATATTCACCTCAAACGGACAGGGCATACAATAATTACAACCGGTACAGTATAGTTTTGCGCGCTCCGCATTCTCGTCAACGGACTTATCAATGAGGGCTTTTTCCGTTTCCGATAAATCCGCATCATTGGATGCGACACGCACGTTTTCCTCAACCATCGCGGAACTGCCCATACCGCTCAGCGCGCAGGAAACATGGGGGTTGGCTAATACGAAACGCAAAGCGAGCTCGGGGGAGGATACCCGTTTCCCGGGCAGCAAAGCCTGTACGACCGGTGACGGCGCCCCGAGGCGTCCGCCTCCGACGGGGCCCATTACAACCACTCCCATGCCCTTTTGGGCCGCATAGGCGATGGCCTCTTCGTTGGTACGATCCAACAGGTTATACTGGCACAGTACACTGGCAAACAAGCCGGTGTCAATGAGCTTAATCATGTTTTGCGCTTCGTCATGGAATGAAAAACTCAAGTGCCTGATGAGGCCTTCCGACTTGGCGTCCAAGACCATTTGAAGCTGCCCATCCGGGCGAATCTCCGTTTCAAATCGCTTGAGTGAAATGCCCCACAGATGATAAAAATCGATATGATCCGTTTTCATCCGTTCAAGCGATGTTTCCAGCCGTTGACGCGCCGCGTCATATCCTTTCGCGTCTCCGGGCAGTTTGGTGGATAAATACACCTTCTCACGATAACCGTTTGCCAGCGCCTTTCCCAGTATTCCCTCGCTTTGAGCGTCGCAATAATAAGGCGCGGTGTCTAAATAATTAACGCCCGCATCGATACCTTGACGGATAATGGCGATGGACGCCTCTTCGTCGAATATCTGTTTATCTCCATCCGTGCGTGTGGGAAGACGCATAGCGCCAAACCCGAGCGCGGATATATTGATGCCTGTTTTTCCGAATGGACGGTATAACATGAACTCCATCTCCTTTTTATCCTTAATTATGGTGACATTGTAACGGAATCAATCTGTCGGGTCAACCAATGGCGACTGACGCCATCCGTATCCAAAAGGTTCCCGCACGCCCATTGCCCACAGATCATATGCGCGCATATCTAAAATATGCTCCGGATCTTCCCTGTCATAGCGAGCGGCTTTTTCAATAATGCTAAACCCGCTTCTTTTGACGAAACGGATATGCTCTGTTGCGCGCTGTTTAAAACCCAGTAACCTTGCGTAACGCGGTCGCTCCACCATCATTTCAGCCGTGATACCCAACATGAAATGGGTGAGTAAACGGCTTAACCGCGCATGAGTATACCGTTTGGATTTCATCATGCCCAACAGCTCATCTCTGCTTACCGCGTGTTCCCGATACTTTAATATTAATCTGTCCAGCCCTTCCGAAACGTTCGGAAGCGCGTTAAATACACAAGGATCGGCTGTAAGCAGCATCGTTCGCAATGCCATATCCAAACTTCCCGGAAAATGAACAAGGCCGCGTTGTAACTCTCTTTCAATAATACGCATTACCGCAGGTTCCGTCATCATTTGGATACCGGGCCAATTACCCGTTAGTACCGCCCGACGCAGTGCGGCAGCGGAGGGTAATACGCCGGGTGCCGTTGTAAGGCTGTGATAGCTGCCCGAACGGCGGATGGGTATGGGTATTAACGGGCTTTTATATTGATGAATCGCATTTAAATAACTCAGCGCCAGTATATTGTTAGGGAGCGCCAGTGCATTTGTACCTAACGCGGCGGCAAGCGCATTGCCCAGCGCAAAGGGATAGGAGCGGCCGGCGGATAGGGCAGAGCGTAGATTTTGTTGAAAACTCGGTTCGGGTTCCGTTATCAGAGCGACGGCTCTTTGAAAAAGGCTTTGATTAAGGTCCTCACAGCCGAAGGAAATATGCGTGCAGCCAAGGCTCGTCAAGAGGTTGACGCCTCCCGTGGCAAAACGGTCCGCGTCATTGACAGCATAAAGCGCCGGCAGCTCAAACACCATGTCCGCTCCCGAAAGGAGAGCCATTTCCGCGCGGGCCCGGGGTGAAAATAAGGCGGGATCGCCCCGCTGTGTAAAAGGGCCGGACATGACAACTAAAACTTGGTCGGCGTCTGCCAGTCTGCGCGCCTCATCCAAATGGTAACGATGCCCTGTATGAAAGGGATTATATTCAGCAATGACGCCTACAACAGCTTGCTTTATGTTAAAACGCCTCTTTCGTTTTCGCATACGGGTTGATAGCTCCCTCCGGCGTTATTCTAAATTGAAGCCGGACAACCCTTTTTTTTACCTTAATAATCCTGTATAATAAAACGGTTATAATACGATTTTTACATGAATGGGAGGGTCCCCGATTTGTCGGTAATGGATAAGATTCAACTTAAAGCGAAAGCGGATGTTCGCCACATTGTCATGCCCGAGGGCGCGGAAGAACGCACGGTGCAGGCCGCGGCCAGAATTGTGTCGTCAGGTGTGGCGAAAGTCACTTTATTGGGAGATCCGGAAGAAATCAAGCGGTGTGCCGATCAGACGCATACCGATTTGAAAGATGTCAACATCATGTTTCCCGGTTCATGCCGGCAGACGGAGACATACGCGGAACTTCTGTATGAATTACGCAAGTCTAAGGGGCTTTCCATTGAGGAAGCCGCCGGGCTTGTGTCACGCAATGCCCTATACTTCGGAGCGGTAATGGTCAAAGCCGGAGACGCGGACGGAATGGTTGCCGGCGCGGTACACGCCACCGGAGATGTGCTCAGGCCGGCGCTTCAAATTATTAAAACGGCTCCGGGTATATCGTTGGTCTCCAGTTGTTTCATCATGGAAATGCCGGATCCTCTCTATGGAGAAAAAGGTGTTATGGTTTTCGGAGATTGCGCGGTGGTACCCAATCCTAACGCCGAGGAATTGGCTGCTATCGCTATTGCCAGTGCCCGAACGGGCAGCGTGTTGACCGGAATGGATCCGCGCGTTGCGCTGTTATCTTTTTCCACAAAGGGAAGCGCGTCGCATGAAATGGTAGACAAGGTGGTGCGTGCATTGCAAGTTGTACGTGAAATCGCACCGGATATGAATGTGGATGGCGAATTGCAGGCGGATGCCGCTTTGGTTGAATCCGTCGGGCGTTTAAAAAGCCCTCAAAGCCGGGTAGCCGGCAAAGCGAATGTATTGGTTTTCCCCGATCTGCAAGCGGGAAATATCGGATACAAGCTGGTACAGCGCCTGGCGGGCGCGCAGGCTATCGGTCCTATTATTCAAGGCCTGGCAAAGCCCGTTAACGATTTAAGCCGGGGCTGTTCCGTTCAAGACATTGTCAATGTCACCGCGATTACCGCCGTGATGGCGCAGATATAAGGAGATAAACCTTCATTATGAAAATTCTCATACTCAACGCCGGTTCTTCCAGCCTTAAGTTCCAATTGATGGAAACAGATTCTCGCCGTATCGCGGCTAAGGGAATGGTAGAACGTATTGGTATCGAAGGTTCTGTTATAAAACAAACAGCCGGAGATAAGATCTACAAGAACGAGCAGCCCATGAAGGATCATGATGAGGCTATCGCTGCCATGATGCGGGCATTAACGCATACAGAGCTCGGCGCGCTCAAAGATATGGGTGAAATAGCGGCTGTTGGGCACCGCGTGCTGCATGGCGGGGAAAAATTTTCCGCATCCGTCATTATCAACGAGGCTGTTATTGAGGCTATCAGGGAAAACATCCCCTTGGGCCCTCTGCATAATCCCGCCAACCTGATGGGTATTCTGGCATGCAGGCGCATCATGCCCGATACGCCGCAAGTGGCCGTGTTTGACACGTCTTTTCATCAAACCATGCCTAAAAAAGCGTATCTGTACGGTATTCCAACCGAATACTATAAGCGCTTAAAAATACGCCGTTACGGGTTTCACGGCACCTCGCACCGTTATGTATCCGCCAGAGTTTGTCAGTTCCTCGGCATCAACCCTATCGGTACCCGCATCATAACCTGCCACCTGGGCAACGGTTCCTCCCTGGCCGCTGTTGTGGATGGTAAATGCGTGGATACCTCAATGGGATTAACCCCGTTGGAAGGCGTCCTCATGGGCACGCGTTCTGGCAGCTTGGATCCGGCTGTGGTTCAGTTTATCGCCAACAGCGAGGGGTTAACCTGTGACGCGGTACTGGATATTTTAAATAAAAAGTCCGGTTTAATCGGCGTATCGGGCGTTTCCAGCGATATGCGTGACATAGACGCAGCGGCTGACTCGGGAAATGAAGACGCTATAGTGGCTAGGGATATGTTGGCATACAGCATTAAAAAATATATCGGCGCTTATGCGGCAGCCATGGGTGGTGTCGATGTACTGGTGTTCACCGCAGGTATCGGCGAAAACAACTGGGCTCTGCGCCGGCGCGTGATGGAGGATATGGAGTGGCTCGGCGTAAAGATGGACTTTAGTAAGAACGACTGCCTGCGTGCGCAGGAATGTGTTATATCCGCAGATGATAGCCGCGTGAAGGTAGTGGTTATTCCCACTGATGAGGAGATGGTTATCGCCTCAGATACCTTGGAACTGGTTCATTGTATTGACAAAAACACGGACGCCGATTATAATGACCCTCGCTTCCGTTTGGGGTAAAGGCTGTGTACTGGGATGTTTCAAGCGCTCTGATAGCTCCCGGAACGGAGTTCCCGTTAAGCGTTACGGTAACGCCGGCGCCTGAACAGGTGTTTGGAGAACTGGTTCGGTTTGGACCCGCGGGTCTTGTGGGTTCTTATCGCTGTGAAGATGGTGTCATCTTCGTCAACGGAACCTTGTCCGTCATGGCATATGGCAATTGCGCGAATTGTTTAAAGCCGGCGGAGGCTCTCTTGGAGACAGAGTTCTCCGAGCGTTTTTCTCAAAAGGCGGGGCCGGATGATCCGGAAATCTTTCCTCTAAGGGGAACGCGGATCGATTTAAACCAAATGGCGCAGATACTGGCTTCACTGGCGCTGCCGATGCGTTTCCTTTGCGGTGAAGGCTGCGAGACGACGCCGGATACATCCGATAGATAAACCTGTCATGGTACCGTGGTTGTATACGGGTGACGGGCATTGACCGGGAATAAGAGGAGGAATTGTCATGGCTGTCCCGAAAGGCAGAACATCAAAAGCGCGAAAGCATAGCAGGCAAGCGAACTGGAAACTCAGTTTACCCGGCATTACCGAGTGCCCGCGTTGTCATGCGATGAAGCTGAACCATCGTGTCTGTAAAGCTTGCGGATACTATAACGGCGTTGAAGTCATCAAGGTTGACAAGGATAAGAAAAAAGCGTAACAGGTAACTCGTATATCATATGCCCGATGATGAAAAGGAGTAACCGAACGTATCCTGACAGAGAAGGCGGTTCGCAGGCTGGAAGACCGCTCGGGAAAAATCGGTGAAGGTCGTTTCGAAGGGCGCGGGGTGAAATCGTCAGCTCCGCCGTTGCGCGCGATACAGCGTGAAGGAGGCAGTCCCTAAGGGGCTGCGAAGCCGGGTGGTACCACGGATCCGATCCGTCCTCGCATATGAGGATGGTTCGGTTTTTTTATTATAAGGTGGTGATATGCATTGCTGAACGGAAGCCGTATTCTGGAAAGACTGCATCCCGTCGGTGTGGTTCTTTTAATAATAGGCGCGTTATTATGTTATCTTGCAGGCCGTGTCGCGGCACGTCTGTTCCCAAGATATAAGCAAAGAGCCTTGGTTATAATTAAAGCCGCCGGATTACTCATTGCCATCATCGGCGTTATTGTCGT
>Ga0123354_10012298_pt1 | contig 13265 bp, 13 predicted proteins | sample TergutLab28metaG_2_FD_97872 | JGI IMG/M metagenome (GOLD analysis project Ga0123354, IMG submission 97872) | Labiotermes labralis P4 segment gut microbial communities from Petit-Saut dam, French Guiana - Lab288 P4 | ecosystem: Host-associated > Arthropoda: Insects > Digestive system > Gut ...
CTTCTTTGCCGCCACCAGCGCCTTGATCTGCTCGATGATTCGCTCGGGGCCGATCATTACCGGCAGCTCAGTGATCACTATGCCCCGGCGTCTGGCACTGACCTGCTCGACTCGCGCGGTCGCCCGTAAGCGCAGCTGGCCGCGGCCCGTTGCGTACGCCTCGCGCACCCCGTCGAGCCCGATGATCTTTCCGCCCGACGGGAAATCCGGGCCTGGTATGTAGCGCATCAGCTCGTCGAGATCGGCATCGGGGTGATCAAGCAGGTGCCGCAGCGCTGCCACCACCTCGCCCAGGTTGTGCGGCGCCAGGTTGGTTGCCATGCCAACGGCGATACCGGAACCGCCGTTGACCAGTAGGTTCGGGAACGCCGCCGGCAGCACGGACGGCTCAAGCTCCTTGCCGTCGTAGTTGGGCCGGAAGTCGACGGTGTCCTCGTCGAGTGACTCGCACATCGCCATAGCGGCGGGCGCCAGCCGGCATTCCGTGTAGCGGGGCGCCGCCGGCCCGGCGTCGAGAGAGCCGAAGTTGCCGTGCCCTTCGATAAGCGGCAGGCGCATGGCCCATGGCTGGCCCAGCCGCACCATCGCGTCGTAGATAGCGGCGTCGCCGTGCGGGTGCAGCTTGCCCATAACATTGCCCACAACGCGGGCGCACTTGACGAACGGCTTGTCCGGGCGCAGCCCATCGGAGTCCATCGAGTAGAGGATGCGGCGCTGCACGGGCTTCAGGCCGTCGCGGGCGTCCGGCAATGCGCGCGCGTAAATCACCGAGTAGGCGTACTCCAGGTAACTCGACTCCATCTCGGCCGAGATGTCGGTATCCTGCACCCGCTCGATACCAGATTCAGTGTCGATCGTTGTGTCGCTTGTCATATCGTGTTACAACCCCTTGGTCGTGGGCCATTATGCCAAAATCAGCCTCTGGCCTGACTCAGGCTCGCCGCCGCCCGATCGTTGCAACACTGTGCGATGATAGACGCGTGAGTTTGCCCGCGGCCTTGACCGACCTGATGCCGTCCATCGCCGCGAAGCTCGATCCGGGCAACCCTGCGGGTCGCCTTGTTATTCCTGAGGCCTTGCGATATGTGATCGTGCTTGTCGACGGTCTTGGTTGGTCTAACCTCTACGACCCGTCATCGGATGCCCCGGTGATGAAGGCGATGGCGTCCCAAATGCTCACCGTCTGGCTTCCCTCGACCACCGCTGCGTCGCTGACCAGCCTGACAACAGGTGTTGCACCTTCCGTCCACGGTATTGTCGGGTTCAGCTTCCGCACCCGGCCCGGCTTCGTGATGAGCACGATGGCTTGGGACGACGCCCAAAGCGCGCCGGAAGACGTCCAGCCGGTCAAGACGTGGTTTGAGAAACTGCCGATGCCAACCACGGCACTGGTACCCGGTGTATTCGTCGGATCCGGCATGACAAAGGCGTACCTGCGAGGGGCTGACTTGGTCGTCGTGCCAAATGAGCGCAACTTTGCTGCAAGGGCGGGGCAGGCCGGCGAGATTCCCACCCAGGTGACGCTCGTCTACGAGCGCAGTCTCGACCACATCGCTCACCTGGCGGGCTGGACCTCGACCCGGTGGCGCCGGGGGTTAAGCGCGGTTGACAGTTTCATCGGGGCTTTGCAGCAGGTGGTGCCAGCCGGCACCTGCCTGCTTGTGACAGGCGACCACGGCATGGTTGACGTCCCGAGGAGCCATCGCGCATTCATCGAGGACGAGCCACTGCTGGCCAGTGGTGTGGACTTGATCGGGGGAGAGGCCCGCCTGCGCCACATTTACACCGGCGACCCGGTGGCTGTGGCGGCGCGCTACCAGAAGTGGTTGGGCGGGCGGGGCGTTGCAATGCCCAAGGCGGACGCCCTTAGGTGGTTCGGTGAAGACGCGCCTGGCCCTGCGGTGAGCAAGCGGATAGGCGATGTCGTGGTGGCAATGAGCCAGGATTGGGCGTTGCTGACCAAGACGAGGCCAGGTGAGACAGGCCTGGTTGGGATGCACGGCTCCTGGACACCCCTGGAACGCACAGTGCCGTTACTGTCTTTTATGAAAGGGGAGTCGTGACAAATACCACACCTGGGACGCTTGTTTTTTTCGCCGGCCCGATGGATTCTGGCAAGTCGACGCTGGCGCTGCAGATGGCGCACACCCAGTCGGCCCACGACAGGGCGGGCCAGCTTTTCACCAGCCAGGATAGGGCAGGGGATGCCCATATCACCTCGCGGATCGGCTTGGAGCGCCCGGCGATCGAGGTTGGCGACGACTTCAGTTTCGTCGAGCACATAAGGACACAGACGCAACTTGGCAGGCGAGTCGATTTCCTTGTCTGCGACGAGGCCCAGTTTTACACGCCGGCGCAGATAGACGAGCTGGCTCTTCTTGTCGACGAACTTGGCTTGGACGTGTTCTGCTTCGGAATCATGGCAGACTTCCGCTCCCAGTTGTTCCCGGGGTCCAAGCGGCTGGTCGAGATCGCTGACCGGGTCGAGACGATGCCGGTGCGTCCCCTGTGCTGGTGTGGGCGTCCGGGCATACACAACGCGCGCGTCGTCAATGGTGTGATGGTGACGGAGGGCAGTCAGGTGCTTGTCGGGGACACGTCGCCGGGGGAGTTGCATTACGAGGTGTTGTGCCGGGTGCATCACCGGCTGCGCCAGCCGAAGGCAATAGGTGCGACCCTCAGCCCAGCGGCACTGCCATTTAGTTGACGGTCGGGCTGCCGAACATGATTTCGTCCCAAGTGGGCACCGTTGCGCGCTTCTTGGACTTTGGTATACGCACAGTCGGCTCCTTGGCCTCGTCAGACATGGCCGGCAGTTGCGGCTCAGTGTCTTGTGCCGTTGACGGTTTGACCGGCGCTTTCGACCGGGTGGATGTCCGCCGCGACAGGCGAGATGTCTGGTTGCCATCCGGGCTGGTAAGCCCGTCGTATATGCGCACAGACTCCTCGTTGATGCTGGCCAGCATGTCGTAGAGCACGTCCATGCCGTTATCTGATGCTTCTATTTCATAGACGCCGTTAACCTGCGTGAGCTTGGCATCGGCGAAATCGCCCGGCTCGAAGTCGACAGCCGTTGCCGGCAGCTTCTCCACCGGGCGGGTAGAGGCCAGGTCGAGCGTCGGCTCGATATCGGCGTCTGGAACTCGGCGAGGCTGCGGGCCGTGGGATGAGGACGCCTCACCGACCAGCCACCGTGCCTCGTCGTTGACCGCTGTCGAGAAACGGCCAGTCGGGTCGTAACGGAAGACGGCCTCGTGCAGCGCGGAACCAGATCGGAATGACGCGCGAAGAGTCCACAATCTGTCGTGGCCGCGCCAGGCGTCCCAACTGACGTCAGCGGTGGAAAGGCCACGGTTGGCCAGGCGGTCGCCCATGAGCTCGAGCAGTGTCTGGTGCGTATTCATCCCATCGCGGCGCACCAATCCGTTCGATGCCTGACTGGCAAACCAGGCACGTTCGGCAAGCACTGGACCAGCGAAAGGATCGATCTGGGCGACGGTCATACCGGTGTCGGCTGCCAACTCGTCGACCGACGCACCGGCGCGAATTCGCGCCTGGATCTCACGCGGTGTCAGCGCTGCATCCATACCGGGCCTATCGCTTGCATACGCTATAACCTACCGCGCGAGGCCGTTACTTGACACGACGGTGCCGTATAAGCCTTCATCGCTGCTTGAGGGTATAATCATCGCCCACGGCACACGTGAAGACAGCAAACTTCGACGCCGCAGACGTTAAGAAGAATCAGGCGGGGCAACCCGCAGATGGAAGGACATGATGGCCACAGATTACGACGCCCCCCGTAAGGCCGACGAGGAAATCCAAGAGGATTCACTCGAAGAGTTGAAATCCAGGCGTAACGATAAGTCATCGGGCCAGATCGACGAAGACGAGGTCGAAGCGGCTGAGTCTTTCGAACTGCCTGGCGCCGACCTATCACACGAGGAACTGACCGTGCGGGTCTTACCGCGCCAAGCCGACGAGTTCATATGCGCTGGTTGTTTCCTTGTAAAGAACCGTACGCAGATCGCTGAAGTCAGGGATGGCAAAGAGTATTGCGTGGACTGCGTCTAGGCGCAGCCAAGTCTGCGCTAAACACGCACAGAGACCGGCTTGGGCTTTGACTGCCAGCGTCTTACACCCAATCGGTTGACCAGCACCTGAGCCCCTGCCATGATCAGACCACTTGCCGCTACCCAGGCAAGTGCCTGTATCACCGGCACCTCTGGGTCATTCGGATCGGGCGGTTCTTGGCCTGTGACGCGCTTCCAGCCGCCGGTCAATACCCGGGCGGCAAGTGAGCCGGCCACAGCTCCCAGAATGCCAAGGGCGATCTTGTTTTTGACGCTCATACTGCCTCTTTCAACTTGGCCAGTCTAGCTGAGCGTAGGCTAATACTGTTACCAGAGTGAGGTTAGGAATGTTTGGACGCAAAAAGGTAGAGCGTGAGGACGCCATCGAGGATGACGCCGTGATGCGGGCTATGGCCGAGGCTGAGGAAGGCAATGCCGAGGATGCCCTGGATGCCGAGGACGATGTCGAGGAGGCCGCGGAGGAATCTGCCGAGGAGGACCTCGAGGACGACTTCGATGACGATGAGCCACTTGACGAGTGGCAAGCCCTCGATATGTCGCGCGACTGGCGCGAAGACGGCCCGTTCGATATCAGCGAGGTAGATCTCGACGCCGATGACGTCGAGCGTATCGACTTCGGCTCCTTGGTGGTGACGCCCTTTGACGGCATGGCTTTGCAGATGCAGATAACACCGGCGTCCAACCAGGTGCAAGCCCTGCTGGTGCTGGACGGCAAGTCGGCCATTGAGATCGCGCTGTTCGCCGCCCCGCAGCATTCTTCTATGCTGGCCGAGGTTCGTGCTCAGATGCAGGCGGCAACCGATGAGGCTGGCGGCACGATGAAACTAGTCACGGGACCGCTTGGCACGGAAGTGCGCCGCAAGCTCAAGGTCAGTTCCGACGATGATGCGGCGTCTGGCCAAATAAGCCGTACCTGGCTGGTGCAGGGGCCGAGGTGGCTGCTGCGCGGTACGCTGATGGGTCAAGCGGGCTCAGTCAGCGGCGTCGACAAGGGCGAGGCCCAGTTGCTGTTCGAGTTCTTCTGCAACCTGGTGGTGCGCCGCGGCGATCACCCATTGGTGCCAGGTGAGCTAATCGCGCTTGATGTGCCCGAATCGGTCATCGAGAACCTGCCCGTTAAACCAGAGCTTCCTCGATCAAAGAAGTCATGATCCGTGGCGTCGACACGGCGACGTCGACACCCCATTTGTCGGTGAACAGCCATTCGTTGTCCGGGTGATTGATGCGGGCAACGGTGCGCGGTACACCGAACTCCGTTTTCGCCAGCAGCGCGTGAACAAGGTTGACATTGTCTTCGCCGGTGGCGGCGACGGATACATCGGCTGAACCAAGATCGGCTTCCTCAAGGGCGTCCAATTCGCAGCCGTCGGCCAACAGCCACTCTGCTTCCGGCACGGCCTCGGATTGCACGGCGCGCGAGTTGTGTTCGATCAGAAGCACCTCGTGGCCGTTGTCGATCAACTCCTGGGCGATCGACCGGCCGACATCGCCGGCACCGACAATGACCACCCGCATCTTGTCTCCAAGCTGGCGGGTGGATGGCTGGCGTGCCTTGTGCCTGACAGCTGGCTCTGCCAGGTCTGTCCAATCCGGTGTATCGATCGGCAACAGGTGGCCCATCGCCTGGGCCGCCGCCCACCGCACCGGGGCGACTGTTGGGATGCCAAGCTCCTGGTAGAGCGATGCCCGGGCTGGGTCGTAGATCCGGGCCACCACATTGGCCAATCCGAACTCTTCGCGCACGACTCGGGCAGCGATGATATTCGAGTTGTCGCCGCTGCTTAGAGCTGCGAAGCCATCAGCCGTCTTGATGCCGGCCTTGAGCAGCACGTCGCGATCGTAGCCGGCGCCGACGATTGTGCGTCCGTGGAATTCCGGCCCCAGCCGGCGGAATGACTCGTGGTTCAAGTCGATCACCGATACCGTTTCGCCATGATGCTCAAGAGCCCTGGCAAGCGTGGCGCCGACACGACCGCACCCCATGATCATTATGTGCACTTGTAAACCTTCCGTTTCTCTCGACTCTCACAAACCTACTATTGTGGCAATGGTGAGCCCAATCGATGCTGACAAAACCGTTGTGCTAGGCGCCATCGCGCATGGCGGGGCTTGTGTCGCCAGACTGCCAGGGGATGGCGGGGGACGCGTCGTCTTCGTCCGAGGGGGAATACCGGGCGAGCGGGTGCGGATCGGATTGACAGATACGTCCCGCCAGTCGTGGTGGCGGGGAGTAGTCATCGAAGTTATCGACGCCTCACCTGACCGGGTGAGCCCGCCTTGTCCTGTCGCCGGGGTTTGCGGTGGATGCGATTGGCAGCATATCGGTTTGCGGCGGCAACGCGAGCTCAAGGCCCAAATCGTTGTCGAACAACTACAGCGGTTGGGCCAGGTTGACTGGCCAGAGCTGGTGGTTGAGCCGGTGCCAGGGGACTGCGATGGTCTGGCCTGGCGCACAAGGATGCGTTACCAGGTATCCGGGCAGGCCATAGGGCTTCGGGCATGGGGTTCACACGACTTGGTAGAAACCCCGGCGGGGGGCTGTCCTCTGGTGGCGCCCGGTGGTCCTGGTGACGACACCGTTGCAAGCCTGATCGCCGGGTTTGGCGCAGAGCAAGTCGGCGTCACCATCGCTTCGTCTGGATGGACAGTTTGGCTGCCTGACGGCAAGACTGTTTGCGGCGATGAAGTGGTGACGCAGCATGCAACCGGGCGGGACTTCCATGTGAGGGCCGACGGTTTCTGGCAGGTGCATCCCGGGGCAGCCGATGCTTTGTCTGGGGCCGTTATGGCGATGCTGCAGCCAAAGCCCGGAGCAAGCGCCACGGACCTGTACTGTGGCGCCGGGCTGTTCAGCGCTGCGCTGGCAGACGCCAAGGTGCAAGTCCTTGGCGTTGAGGCAGACGCTAGCGCCGTTGCCCTTGCAAGGATTAACGTGCCAGAGGCGAAGTTCATCACCAGCCGCGTCGAGCGGGCCAGAATCGGGGCGTCCTCAATCGTGGTGCTCGACCCGCCCAGGGCGGGTGCAGGTCGCGGAGTAATCAAGCGGATCGCTTCTGCCAACCCAACAGCGATCGCTTATGTGGCCTGTGACCCGGCGAGCCTTGCCCGCGATACAGCAACGCTTCTGGCCTGCCATTACCGGCTGACGGCGCTGGCGGCGTTCGATGTCTTCCCGATGACGGCCCATGTTGAAACTGTCGCACTTTTTGAGACGGAATAGCCTAGACGTGACGCATTACGGCGAGCATCGCCTATCATGGCAGTGTGTCGTTGCTCGATATCACCACCACTCCAGCAGAATTGCGTCACCTGAAAAAGGCTGAATTGAAGAGGCTGGCCGCCGAGATCAGGTCGTTCCTGGTGAGCAATGTTGGGCGTACCGGCGGACATCTTGGGTCTAATCTGGGCGTCGTCGAGCTGACTATCGCACTGCACAGGGTCTTCGACTCGCCGCATGACCCGATCATTTTCGACACCGGCCACCAGGCTTACGTGCACAAAATACTGACGGGCCGGGCCGGGCGTTTCGACACGTTGCGCCAGGCTGGTGGATTGTCCGGCTACCCGTCAAGGGCTGAGTCGCCCCACGACTGGCTTGAGAACTCGCACGCCTCTGCCGGGCTGTCTTGGGCTGAAGGCTTGGCCAAAGGCTTCCGCCTGCGTGGTGAGAAGGACCGCACGGTGGTGGTTGTGGTCGGCGATGGAGCCTTGACCGGCGGCATGGCGTGGGAAGCGCTGAACAACATCGCTGTTGACGATCTGCCGATCGTGATCGTGGTCAACGACAACGGGCGGTCGTATCAGGCGACTGTCGGCGGGCTGGCCAAGCAGTTGTCAGGCATAAGGACCGATCCAAGGTACCAGCAGGCGATGGGAAGTGTGCGCAAGGCCGTCAAAAAGATTCCGCTAGTTGGCAACGCTGTGGTGGACATCATGGATGCCATCAGGGCTGGCGTCAAGGATGTGCTTGTGCCGCAGCAGATGTTTTCCGATCTTGGCATCAAATACATCGGGCCATTCGACGGCCACGACATCGCAGCCACCGAGCGGGCATTGCGGCAGGCGAAGCGCTTCGGTGGTCCGGTGATAGTGCATGCCATCACGCGCAAGGGCAACGGAGTCGGGCCGGCGGAGCACGACAACGAGCGGTTCCACGCGGTGGGGCAACTCGACGAGATCACCGGCGAGCGGTTGCCGGACGACGAATCCAGCACATGGACTCACGTCTTCGGCGACGAGCTGCTGGCCATCGCCAAGGACCGGCCTGATGTCGTCGCGCTGACGGCCGCGATGCTGTACCCGACCGGGCTTGGTGCATTTGCCGGCCAGTTCCCGCAGCGAGTATTCGATGTCGGCATCGCGGAGCAGCACGCCGTCGCAGCCGCGGCCGGTATGGCCACCGCCGGGCTGCATCCGGTGGTGGCAGTGTATTCAACGTTTATGAACCGGGCCTTCGACCAGCTGATGATGGATGTCGGTTTGCACCATGCCGGCGTCACATTCGTGCTTGACCGTGCTGGAATCACCGGCCCTGATGGACCCACCCACCATGGGCAATGGGATGTGGCACTGGCGGGGTTGGTTCCTGGCTTGCGCCTGGCGGCGCCACGTGACAGAACACGTCTGGCGCAATGCCTGCGGCAAGCCATCGACGTATCTGACAGGCCGACGATACTGCGGTTCCCGAAAGGTGTCACTCCGCCGGACATCGCGGCGAAAGACCGGGCCGGTGGCGTCGACATTATGGTGGAAGACGGCACAGAAGTCCTGCTGGTTGCTTACGGCTCCATGGTGCAGGCCGCCTGCGATGCCGCCAATGCATTGGCAGGCGATGGTGTTGGTGTCACAGTGGTCGATCCGGTGTGGGCGTTGCCCATTGCGGACGAGCTGGTCGCCATGACGGGCAAGTACACCGTCGTGGTCAGCGTCGAGGAGGATTTGGTCACAAGTGGGCTGGGCCAGCAACTGCAACTGGCAATGAACATCAAGGGAATTAGCACCCCAGTGCACCAGATCGGCCTGCCGCACGCATACATCCCGGCCGGGACCCGGGAGGAGGTTCTGGAGAAATTGGGCCTGACGGGCGCCGGCATCGCTGCTAGCGTCGCCCAGTTCTTGGCGCACTGAGCACTTCCGCCAGAGCCGGTGCCAGAAGATCCTGCTGCCATGGGCGCACTTGGTGCGCCATCATCACGGCACGTAGGCCGGCCTCAGAAAAGTCAGCGTCGCTTTGCCAGATGAGTGTGGCCAGTGTCGATACGGTCATCAGGTTTTCTGGTGGCACCTGGTGCTGCAGAGCGACAGCCAGGACGACCGGGCGGGCGAGCTCCCAACGCTGGCTGGCCGCCGGGTTCATCTGTTGCCAGAATCGCGGCGGGGGCACTTCGTGGCCGTGTATCGTCCTGGGCAGAAGGGACGGCTTCAGCTTGAGGGCGTCCTCAACCGCGTTCGTCCACAGCGAAATGTGGCGACGGGCGAAGCGGCCGCCGAATCCGTCAATGGTGGGAAGAGTCGATGCCACCTGGCCCTGCTTAAGCGCGGCGAGCACTGTGGCGGCGTTTGTCAATTGGGCGTCCGAAAGTATCCGGCCGGGGAAAATATCCAGCCGGCGGGCGATGTCATCGCGCTGCTGCCAGAGGCTGCGGGCGACCGCGAACTCGCGGGGCTGATGCAGGTGCCCAAGCCCCTTGGTGTGGCGCCAGCGCTCTTCGTCTTGGCTTGGGGTGATGGCGAACCTTGACATGACGTCGTCGAATTCCTGCCGGGCCCACTCGGCCTTGCCGGCCTCGTCGAGTGCAAGAGCCACGGCGTCGCGCAATTCAAGCAGATAGTCGACGTCGAGCGCGGCGTAGTCCAGTGAGTCCTCCGGCAGAGGGCGCCGGGACCAGTCGTCGGCTGAGTGGGCTTTTGCCAGTTCGATGCCGAGGAACTGCGTAAGCATCGGCGAGATTGACACTTTCGGCAGATCGAGCAGACGCCCGGCAAGTTCCGTGTCGAACAGCCGGTGAGGTTTCATTCCCATTTCAGCAAGGCATGGCAAGTCCTGCGAAGCGGCGTGCAACACCCACTCACAACCGGCAAGGGCGTCCCCAAGCTTGCGGAGATCTGCCATCGGGGCGTCGCCTGCCAGCGCGATCGGGTCGAGCATATGCGTGCCGCAAGCAGACTGGCGGAGCTGGACCAAGTAGGCACGCGGGGAGTAGCGGAAGCTTTGGGCCCGCTCCGCGTCGATTGCCACAGGCGCGCCCGGGTCGATCCCGTCTATCAGGCGCGCCAAGCCATCGTTGTCCGTGATCAGCGAGACGCTGCCGCCGCGCGGTGCTGTGATCAGGGTCGGTGGGCTGTGGTCGCCTTGTTCGTCCTCGCTCATTGGGCGCCCCAGCTGCGGCGACCAAGACTGGTGACACCTTCAGTCAGCGGTTCGAGGCCGGCGAGCTGGCACAAGAAATCCTGCCAGGCGGCGATGTGTCTTGTGAAGACGTCATCGTCGGCAGCCGTCCACGAGCAGCGTATTTCGATCTCGGCTCGCGCCGGCGTGGAGTCGATCTTGCCGAAGGAGCGCGAAGTCATTGCGGTGACAGTGCCACTGGGGGCCCTGTGATCGGCACCTGCGTGGCGCAGGGAGTCGAGAAGCCACAACCATGCGACATCTGCCAGCATCGGGTCGGCAGCCATCTCGAACTCGACGTCGGCTTGCGCGTAACTGACGAACCTGGTTGTGCCCGCCCAGGTAGGATCGCCCTCCGGGTTATACAGGATCACAAGACGGCCTGATGCGATAGCTTCGTCGCCGCGCGGGACGACTTCGGCTTCGAGGGCAAGTGAGTATGGGGCTAGCCGCTGCGGCGAGCTGATTTCGACCGTCTGGACTTCTGGGCGCCATCGGAACGAGCGCACCGCCGCCTCGATTTCAGCGAACCGATTTGAGACGGGCAGACTGATCACGTCTGTCAGCCTAACTTGCATCAGCTACGTCGTCTGCGCGGCACGCTGGCCAAATCATCAATCGGTAGGATACTTAACTTATGGCACAAAAGTTAAAGACAACCAAGAGTCTAGGTTCCGTATTGCGCTGCCCGCGAGGCCACATCGACGTCACCAAGGAGTTCGACCCGCGAGCCACCCCGATGTTCCCCGGCAAGGGCAAGGCTGACGTGGCAAGCGTCTATGAGCATCTGGTGCCCACTCTCGACGATCTACAAGAACGTCTGTATGCCAACTCGCGTGGTGGTACGCCGCAGACGCCTAGCGTGTTGCTGGTGCTCCAGGGAATGGACACCGCCGGCAAGGGCGGCGTGATCAAGCACGTCATTGGTATGGTCGATCCACAAGGTGTGAGAATCAAGGCGTTCAAGCAGCCGACACCGGAGGAACTGCGGCACGACTTCCTGTGGCGTATCCGCCGTGAGCTGCCGCTGCCGGGCGAGATAGGCATCTTCGACCGGTCGCACTATGAGGACGTCCTGATCGGGCGCGTCAACCAATTGGCGCCGGCCGACGAGATCGAAGCAAGGTACGGCCTGATAAACGAGTTCGAGCAGCAGGCGCTCGAATCGGGCATCCACGTGGTCAAGTGTTTCCTCAACGTGTCGCGTTCGCAGCAGCGCAAGAGGTTAATGGCCAGGCTGGACGACCCGCGCAAGTACTGGAAATACAACCCGGGCGATCTTGAGGTGCGCACCAAGTGGGACGACTACATGGTGGCCTACGGGCTGGCGCTGGAACGCTGCAACGAGGACGACGCACCCTGGTACGTCATCCCGTCTGACCACAAGTGGTACCGGAACTGGGCGATCGCGCAGTTGCTAGAGGAAACGCTGTCGTCGTTGAATCTCACCTGGCCGGCCGCGACCTTCGACGTCGAGGCGGAAAAGGTGCGGGTGCGCCACAGCTGACATGAAAGTTGACGTCTACACTCACGGGCATGAGGCGGCGGTGGTCGATTCGCACCGCCGCCGGACCGCAGCGGACTCGGCGGCGTATTTGGTGCCGCTTCTGAAGCCTGGCATGTCGGTGCTTGACGTCGGTTGCGAGACGGGCACGATTACCAAGGACTTTGCCGCCCTGGTGGCACCGGGCCGGGTCGTTGGCGTCGACGTCGACCAGGCGATGCTGGATATTGCCGCCGGGGAGTACGGGGCGGTGGGTGGCCTGGAGTTTACCTACGGCAACGTCTATGAGCTGCCATTTGATGACGCCAGTTTCGACGTCGTCCACGCGCACCAGGTCTTGCAGCACCTCAGTGATCAGGTGGGGGCGCTCCGCGAGATGGCGCGGGTGGCAGGGCCTGGCGGGGTGGTGGCGGTGCGCGACGTCAACTATGCCAGCATGGCCTGGTATCCACAGGTGCCGGAGCTGACGCGGTGGCTGGAGTTGTACCGGGGCGTCGCCCATGCCAATGGTGCCGAGCCGGACGCTGGGCCGAGGTTGCTAGCCTGGGCACATGAGGCCGGGCTGACAGATGTGGTGGCGTCTGCAAGCGTGGTGCTGCACGTTGGCGAGGGTGCTGCGTCTTGGGGTGGCAGTTGGGCATTGCGATGCGAAACCTCGGCGTTTCGCCGGCAAGCCATTGAGCAGGGTAAGGCGAGCGCGGCCGATTTGGACGAAATCGCGGCCGGATGGCGGGCGTGGAGTGTTCACCCTGATGCCTGGTTTGCGGCGTTGCATGGCGAGATCATCGCGAAGGGACTGCCAGCCACATAGACTTAAGCCAACAGGAGGTGTCCTATGACCGCTTCACTTGTGAAGTTGTACCGCCTGGTGGTTGCCCTTGTGGTTGCTGCCGGTCTATCCGCCTGCAGTGCGGCCCAGGTTAATGAGCCGACAGAGGTGAGCCCATCTACAACCCCAAGCATCGCACAATGGCGCGGTCCGCTGCAGATGTCAGGCGCTAGCCAGGTGCTGCTGACGATCGGTGACATCGCTATCGTCAGTGACAATTCTGGGGTCCAGCTGTGGGGTGTGGACCTGGCCAGTTTGAGTGTTTTGTGGACGACCGACTCCGGCTGGACGCTTCCGGTAATGGGAGACGCCACCGGGCTGGTCGTGACAACCGACACGAACGTCACTGTTTATGATCCGCGAACTGGCGATGTGATCGGGCAGGCACCATTAACGCCCCGGGTACCCGAGCCGGTGGAGACACCGACGTTTTCACCATCTGGTTCATTC
>Ga0123354_10012299_pt1 | contig 13265 bp, 11 predicted proteins | sample TergutLab28metaG_2_FD_97872 | JGI IMG/M metagenome (GOLD analysis project Ga0123354, IMG submission 97872) | Labiotermes labralis P4 segment gut microbial communities from Petit-Saut dam, French Guiana - Lab288 P4 | ecosystem: Host-associated > Arthropoda: Insects > Digestive system > Gut ...
CTGGCCAATATCTCCGTAACCATTGAACTTTGGATATAGGTGTTTTGGGTTATATCGGTATAGTTTGACCTAAGGAACACTCTCCCGAAGTTAGGTCCTTTCCTCCTGGGACATCCTGTATATTCTTCCCTATGTCCCACCTCCCTGGTCATTATCCATTTGTTATAGGCAGCTTCCTTCTCCGCGACTAGTTCTTCTATGTCAGTATTCCACCTTTCTGGTGTTGTCTTTCTTTGATATTGCTTTTCCTGTCCTAAAGCTTCATATGCAGCTTCCTGGAGGACTGTCTTTTGTTCCTCATACATCTGCTCTGGTGTGCCTTCCTCTATTGTTGCTATCTTGTTGGCCACTCCCATTTTGTATAAAAATCTTATAGAATCCTGTTGGAGGCTCCTTATTTTGTATCTGGGTGCTTCTAAGGTATTTTGTTGCTCATTTTCCGACTCTCCCTTATTTCTCATTTTCCTGTAGGGTAGGTATATTTTAGCTATAAAGAGATAGTGGTCCGAGCCGCACTCAGCTCCTCTATACACTCTTAAATCTTGGGAATTGAAGTGGGTATGTTGTTTAATAATAACATAGTCTATAACTCCTAAATATTTAAAATTTTCCACTCTTTCAAATTTGTAATTTCTTATTTTCAAATGTCCTATTTTATTTTTTTTAAGTTGTGTTTATTTTCCACTATCATCTATTCTGTTTTTTCTTGGTTTATCTGTAGTCCTAACTTTCTGGCAATGTTTTCCATTTCTACAAAAAGTTGTCTTATTTCTCATTCTTTCCAATTAATACAGTGTCATCTGCCTATGCTAATACATTCAATTATTCTTTACCAATCTTTATATCACTAGGAACAATTTTTATACTTTTTATCACTTTTTGTAATGACTGTTTATTGTCTAAAGTTTCAAAATATAATAGCAAGTACGTCTGAATTTGTGGGCCTGGACAGCGTAGTCGGTAAAGGAACTCGCTAAGGGATGGGGGGTCCGGGGATTCAATCCGGGTGAGGGGCGAGATTTTCCGCATCCGTCCAGACCATCCCTGGGGTCCACCCAGCCTGCTATACAATGGGTACCGAGCCATTACCGGGGGTAAAGCGGCCGAGGCGTGGCGTTGATCTCCCCCCCCACCTAGCTCCAAGGTTAAAGAAGGAATAGAGCTATACCTTTACTCCCCTTCTGGGCCATCGTTGCTTGTTCTAAGGTGAACTTCACCTTTACCTTTACCTTTACATTTAACTTTACGTCTGCAGTTAGTACCACCGGCTATAATGACAAGAATGTCTACATTTTTCCCATAAAATATATTATACATTTTGTAGCACTGTCAAAATAATCGTACTTTATTAGCCTACATAACTTGAACCAAGTGGTGCTTGTAGTGACTTCATTGATATCGCAGCAGTGTATTAGATTAATTACGAACTATTAAAAACTGGTTAATATTCCAGAATATCGATTCCAGTGGTCGAGCTTTCTAAGGCTTGGGTCTGCGGCCGCTCGCCTGCTGGGATTGCGGGTTCAATTCCCACCGGAGACATGGATGTCTGTCTCTTTGAGTGGTGTTTGTTGTCAGGTAGAGGTCTGTGTGACGGGCCGATCACTCGTCCAGAGTGGCGTGTCTGAATGTGATAAAGGAACCTCATAGAGAAGGCCTAGGTCCACTACGACTGTCGAGCCATGGGAAGAAAAATAATAATAAGAAGAAAAAGAGTATTCCAGACTGGGGTTTGGGCCGAGCGATCACGTTCCCACATCAGAATAGCATGTTATGAAGTCTGAGGAAAGGTAAGGCGGAATATACAGGCAGAACATACGGCTTATTTCCTATTAGATTGCTGTCTGTGATTAAACACAGAAGAAAATTGATTTCATTTTCATCTCCGTTCACCAGATAGTGTAGGAGGGCAAAAGTAGAAAATTAAAAATTACACGTCAAGAGGAATGAATTGATATATCCTTTATCCAATTATCTGCAAGTACTCAAACGTACTGGTATATTTGCGCAATATGAACCAACAGGATGCACTATTTTATTCTCAATTTATTTTGATATTTAACCTTTACATGTTTCGAACAAGTTTACTGCTCCTCATTAGGAAGAACTCCACCCCGATCCTGCTAGCAGCCAGTCAACATACACGCATGACACATGCCAACTGCTGTACACACAGAAAAGTACCTCCTGATGATGAGCAGTAAATCTACTCGAAACATCTAGAGGTTAATTATCAAAATAAATTGAGAATAAAATAGTGCATTCTGTTGGTTCTTATTGCGCAAATATATCACGATACGCGGTCCACAGAACATTAAAAGTAGTGGTATTTCACCTAGCTGGCGTTCCTTCTTGCATCACGGTGGCCAGTAACGAAAACGAATTTAGAGGAACCCTCCTAAAACGTTTCGTTATTTTAAGTTCATTTCCACTTTAACTCTCGTACAGGTGTACCCAAGCAATTGTGCCGTATTCTTTGGTATTTAGATGAACCCTTTTGAAGAGTTTTTATAATTCATTTCCACTGTAACTTTCTTATGGGTGTACAAAAATTTCTGCCTTTTATTTTTGGTATTTACATTTTCGTCGAATATCTGTGTGGATTAAAACCTTTTTTTCGTGATTCTTTCGATTCCCAATTTTCTGATTAGGCGTTTCAAAATGACATGACATTTACATTACTAGATTCTATTGCAATGTGACTCAAGAACACTCGGTAATTCTGTAGGAGGAATGGGCATTGTGCAAGCTTCTTCTGTTTGAAACAGACATTTGAGGAAAAGTTATAACCGAAAAAATGCCATGAAAATGGTTGTTACAAATACCGTAAGAATTTATCGCCACCGAAATTTACGGACATGAAATGCAAGAGTCTTTTCAAACATATCAGAAAAGTCGTGAAATGTAAACTGCTATAATCTCAGTACTTAACCAACTTAATGCAAAAATTCTTGTTTTATAATAAGTTTATTATATGCCTCTACATGTTTCGAGCACTATGTTCTCATCATCAAGTGGTCAAAATTATATTATACAGCATCTGGTATCATCACACCTGTAGGTGGGCGTCCCGTGCACAGGTTGAGAGAGGAAGGCCACCTATAGGTGTGATGATACCAGATGCTGTATAATACAATTTTGACCACTTGATGATGAGCACATAGTGCTCGAAACATGCAGAGACATAAAATAAACTTATTATAAAACAGGGATTTGTGTATTAAGTTGGTTAATTACTAAGATTATACTGAGGAGCACAGTTAGCAAAACAGCAAAAAAGTAAACTCCTATATTCGTCCATTCCGTCGATGCGGCTCCTGTTCGAATATACACAGCCAGGTTGTACACTAATAATTTTATCGTTTTGAGGTTGTGTAGGAGTCCATAGAGGAATTATTTGGAATGTTTCAAAATGTTTGTCTGTTGTATTCAACTCTAGTCCCATCTGCCCTACTTCCAGGTCAAAACCCTTGTGACTGCTTAGTTTATTACAGCGTTGTCAGTAGCAATATTCGCGTGCAGATGACCGAAGCGGATTACACTTAACGGCGAAGCATAACAACTCGATGGAGATACGATGATCAGTATCTATGGGAATTGGATCTTTGGCCTCGATACAGTAAATTGAAATCTGAACGGTTTCCAATGGTAAACCGTTTACTCTAAAATTTGTGAAATCTGTCAATAGAATAAGGGTTCAAAGAGGACGACTAATAATATTACTACAGAGGATAAACTGACATCGAACTCCGGCGTTTAGCTCTTTTAGTAACAACCCGTTCAGCCAGAACAGTCAAACTTGTTGGCAGTAGTTATGTAATAAATAGCTTTATTAAACACTTCAGAATTTATTTTTATCGTTGTACCGTGCATTTGATATCTCTAAAGTTCATTCACCAAGAAATGCACTCTTTATTAAACTTTAAAATTTACATTAAAAATCACTTTGGCTTGCTCCTAAATGTCTCGGTCTACGACCATCATCAGGAAACCTTCATTAGAGCCTAGCTAAAGTTATGTTTAGGTTAAGATTCGGTAAAAACTACGTCCTTATATGTTATGTGGTGGTGTGGCAGCATGTCATAAGTATGGTGTGTGTACTGTGCGCTGTGTTGAGTGCGACTTTAGCTAGGCTCTAATGAAGGTTTCCTGATGATGGTCGTAGACCGAGACATTTAGGAGCAAGCCAAAGTGATTTTTAATGTAAATTTTAAAGTTTAATAAGGAGTGCGTTTGTTGGTGAATAAACTTTATACGTCATAACTTAGTTGTGTCAGTTATTTCTAAGCTATTAATTTGAAACACGGGAATATCAAACCTTAAAATTGTCAGTAATCTTTGGTAAAGACGTGATAAGTGTGTCCCTGTCACCACGACATGGGGTGTCCTTAGGTTGCGGATGGAGGAACGGCCCGCAATATTGAGGGTAACTGCGAATATATTGAATAAGCAGTCGAGGACAGCTGACAAGGGGTGGTTACCCAGCTTGGGGGTTGGGCGAGTGCCAACATCTCCTCACCGTAAAAGCGTATAATTTTATGAAATGTTCACAAAAATTCCCCAATTGGCAGAAGGAATCGTGGCAGACCTCTGAAGAGACTTCTAGATACGTGAGACCGGAACGGGTCAACAAGTGGCCTAACTCCATGACAGACATATGATGATGATGATGATGTTCACAAAAATCTTTGGTAAAGTGTCTGCTCAGGTGATGGTGAGGCCTATCATTTTCAAACGCCGAGCACACATTGTGAGTGACTTTGTCGGTCTGTTAACTAAATGAAACAAATCGTATCTGAGTATCAAAATTTCTCCTTCAGTGAACTTCTTTACGTTGTCAAGATCTTAGAGAAAACAATTGAAGAGAACGAGGTTGCACTCCTTCCAGCCCCGATCCTGTTGAGGGAAGGAGTTTGGGCTGTACTTTACATCTTCCAACAATTTGAACTCTATATTAAGCAAGAAGTTACCTCTTTTTAATTATGTGCCTTCTTTGTTAATTACACATAACACATTTACCATAAAACAAGGAAAGAAAGGCAAGGCAATACATGAAAATTCTTAGAAGAGCTTGGTCACATAACTCCACCAACCAAACGGCATAGAACTTACTGTACAGCCGTCTGGTATGATCAATTTCTGAAAGGTAAAGTCAAAAAAATATTACCCAAGAAAAATGTTACCCCACGTTACTCCAGCCTGCTTCGAAAAAGTGCGACTTAAATTGTTGCAACTAGTGTCGTCCGAGTCAGACGTCAGAACGAATCGTGCTCTTAGGAACAATAGAAAATAGCCGTTGTAATGGATGGAAGAAAAGGGGGAATGTATAGGAGAGATAAGGCTGATGGCAGTGGTCCACTTCGGTAGACAGGTACGGTTTAGAAATGCAGAGTGGGTAGAGTTCGGAGCAGCGATGTATATTGTACAGATCGGTGAGGCACTGTAAAGTTTAGAGAGGTAACGTCAACATTCAGGAGGCAATGTATAAATTGGACAGGAGGCAGAGATTAAGTAGAGGGCGGAGAGGTAAGAAACAGTTTGTGAAGGCAATTTGCACCACACACATTTGAAAAGTACTGGATATTAATTCTTGTCGGTCTCCATACAATTGTTACACAAATACAGCGCCACGTTTACGCTCTAAACGGGAGTCAAAGTCAGAATTGACTCCGTATTGTTGGTTAGTGCCCCCACAAAGACTTCAATTCGCGGCTCCTTTTTTCCCTCTCCCAATGCCACCACATGTCCTTGTGTACTTCGTGGTCCTCCCTCCTGGGCATGGCAGGAGTGTAACCGACTTCTGAGGTTGGGACGCCCATGAGGCGCATTTACGTTGTCCCGATGATGTGAGTGGTGATATAGGAGGATGTAGTGCCAGGAGGGCCCTTAAACCTAAAATCTACCAACCTACCCAGACCATGGTCACCGCGGGAATCCTCCCCTTCAGGGAAAATTCCCACGGTAGAGCCGGGAATCGAGCCCGGAACCTCATGATTGGTAGTCAGAGACTCTGACCGCTAGACCACGAGGCTGGTCATTCGCGACAAATGTAATATTAAACAAAACAAGTATTAACTTGCTATAAACTACATTATAAAAAACAGTTGTGGTAGTATAATATGGGAAAATATGTAAATTACCAGAACACATGAGCATGTAAACGCACGACCCAAACATTCGATAGACTTCGCCGAAAATATGCATAATTTCTTTAAGAGCACCTTATAGAAGGAAGCCATTTTGCGTCATAATAAAGTCCATCACACTTTAAAACGTCAGGCACAAGTATTTCGCTAGCAGTTGCTACAGAAATTTTAAGGTGCAAAATAAAACATACCTTAAGTCAGATCTTGTCTAAGTGGTATTCTATGGAGTAGCGTAAGGGATATTCAAGTCTTGTTGTGTTCATTAAGACCGAAATTCTGCGAAGAACCTACAGGAATATTTATGAAATTCAGTCGCTAGATAGCAGCAGCAAGCACAATAGCGGTGTTTCTTCTTTACTCTCGGGCGACAAATTTAGACGGGTTTTCATTATTATACCAAAATTTGTCTTGAGTAACTGAACAAAGCCATAAAAATTAAATGGTGTTCTCATTCGCTGTAGAAATTCTTTGGCCAACCTCCGAAATTTAAGTCAGATGCTCTATTTCTTGACTCCGCTCAGTGCTGTTTCTAAAATTGTACCTTTGCAGATGCGGTAAAGAGCATGTAATTATGCCAACGGACGGACCACAAAATTTATTCGCTGTCGCAGTACAGCAAGCATCGTAGATCTGCCGCAGGCCGTGGTCAGTTAACCAGTTGGTACAGTCAGCAATTGATAACTAACGTAGTATAATGGCAACGCAACTTGGCGAGGACCAGAGAGGGTCATCTGTCAACATCAAGCCAAGATCTGCGACAGCTCCATACGAAAAAACGCAAAAAGAAAAAATAAAACATCACCAGCTGTCCTACATGAAGACCATCGTCTTGGAAACCTCCGTGGTTCTGGAAGGACTATCATGAAAAAATATTGGTTTTTTTCTTGTTGGATTGTTTCTTTCGCAATGTATGGAATATATTTTAAAGAGCAGGGAGCTTTTGTTTAAAGAGTGTAATCACATTGCAGTCTACGTTACATTTCCAAAAATTTACAGAACCTCTTAAAATTTAATATTCACACGTCAGGGTATTATATATATGGAAACAAATGAAAGACAGCCATTTTACTGGCAACATTAAATGTCATTGACTGTTATCCGACAGCAAATTTTGTAATGTATAAGTACTCATTTCAAAGGGTAAGGCCTTCCTTAATAAGCTGATAGTATTTCAGTTGCTCTGAAATTCCTCTTTTTGGTCGGTGTTAAGTGAAATTAGTATACCTTAACTCATCACTATATATATATATATACTTTAACTCATCCCTATATATATATATATCTTAACTCATACCTGTGTATACCTTAACTCATCCCTATATATATATATATATATATATACCTTAACTCATCCCTATATACACACGAAAGCGGATCCCGGTGGCCGCGTGGCCTAAGGCGTGGGTTTACGGCAGATCGCTTGCTGGAATAGCGGGTTCGAATCCTGCCGACGGCATGGATGTCTGTGTCTTGTAAGTGTTGTATTTGTTAGGTAGAGGTCTCTGCGACGGGTCGATCACTCATCCAGAGTGATCCTACTGAGTGTGATCTCGAAACCTCGACGATGAGGAAGCCTTGGCCCACTCGGGCTGTCGATTCATACGGAATACTTACAAGAAGGCACAACTGGTCCGCTATAATTATCGTAATTACATATTTCAGCTTAGTTTTTATGTAGGAGTGAACAAAGAATTATGTTAGTTTACTGTCCTTGCATTGACACCTGCTGCTTTGAGTAAATGCCGTAAAAAAAGCAAATAATTTCGTGCTACATTAACAATGTATATCAGTACATTCTCGGTGGGGTCTAAACGGGTTTTCACGGAACCTATAATTATAATGTTTATTATTTATTATTAATAAGCTTCTTATGATAAACTATCGGCAATTTTCGGAGTGCGTTTTATAACACCCATCTTGGTCACCACAGATCTGTTTAGAACCACCGATGTTGGGAGTGCATATGCGAAGCGTCGAAAACAAGGGAAACATGGGGGAACTGCAAGACAGTAAGATTTCCATTTTTATTGCAATATAGACAAGTTACAATAAGTAGCACCTGGGTTAGTTACAGGTTCATATAGAGTGTGTGCTTCAATGTAGTCGCCACATCTGTTGAGGTAGATGGAAGTGTGCTTGTCTTGGTGGTAAAATGAGGCGTACTGCAGACGCTGAAGTTGATTCTTCAATGTGGCTGACGGCTTCCTTATGACCGGTTAATGTGAGAAGCGATAATTACTGACACTGAACACTTCAGAAGGTAGATGAGAAATACCTGAAATGTTTCAAATGTGGTGCTCGAGAAGGATGGAGAGGATCGGCTGGACAGATCTGTGTAAAATGACGAAGACTTACATAGAGTCAAGGAAGAAAGGAATACCCCACACAAAATACAAAGAAGTTAACCTGTATTGGCCATATCTTGCGTAGAAACTGCCTTATAAAACAAGTTATTTAAGGACAAATAGAAAGAGGGATAGAAGAGACGGGAAGACGAGAAAGAAGACGTAAGCAACTACTGTATGACGTTAAGGAAAAGAAAAAATGCTGGAAATTGAAAACGTAAACACTGTATCGCACTGTGCGGAGTGTTTGTTGTGGGAGAGGCTACGGATCTGTCGTAAGACAGACTCAAAAAGAATGAATTACCGGCATTCAGCGCTGCACAGCGAGGGGTGGAGTGCATCAAAATGATCCTCTGCATGCCCCAAAGATTTGTGCCATCACCATTCCGGATCTTATCGTCTGGAATTTTTTTTCCTTCACGGGAACTGGGACTCTTCCATGTCATTGATCATGATTGACTACAGACTTTACAGTTCAAGGTGGATATCCATGGGTTGGACGACTGTGCTCAGGAAAAACGAAGTACAAATCGCACTTCTTCCTTTGTCCACTTTTTCAGTAGGTCGCCTAGGTTCAGTTGACGCTCAGCGACGTTGTTTTGTTTGGACTAGAGAACAAACATTCAGCTGGTAGCAGGAATGACGTAATAACCTACTATCGCAAGAGGGCTGCGACTAACACATTCTTGGGCATGGAACGGGGAAATATACTTTCTGACTTCCCTGCTTGCATTATGCACGATAAATAGGTAGAAACTTGAAAGGCGACAGTCACGGTACGTTGTAAAACATTATTCTAGTGTACGAGTATATGCTTACAAAACGAACAAGCATCTTGAAAATTAAGGTAGTAGTTACAGCGACTGGGTTCCGAAATGGGTTCCTCTCGAAAGTAAACTTTCTGTACTGCCGACTCGGATGATATCGTCATTCTGGTGTCTAATTTCCCTTTGTTCTGGGCCTTTGTTCATCATCACTTCACAGTTTGTACTCCATAATCACTAATCAGCTTAACTTTGTCACGTCTGCGGTGACATTAGTACTCTGGCTCCTACCTAATACTGGGATATAGTATTTTCAAAAAGGTCATATCGACTTTCTTCACCTTATCTGAACCCACCCAGAGTACTACCAATTTGGAGTAGTGGTGGGTCAGGTCAAACGATCAGGTGAACTATATCAGCAGCAGCTTAGTTACTGGTAGGGCCTTCTACCCCGAACACGCCAAAGGTGATGGCTCCAACAAAAAGCGATATTCTGACACTTCAGTTTGGGGTTTGGGTTTGCGGTTTAAACTGTACATCGTGCAATTTTTAAATGTCGAGAAGCTCCGAACAACTTCGACAGAAAGGAAAAGGAGGATAATATTGGAAAAGGCTAAATTTTATGATGGATTGTAGGACCGGCAAAAGAAGTACACGAAGAAGAAAAAAAGTCATTTCTACTCAACTTCCCCTTATAATAGTCCATTAAAAATCCAACAAACCCATGATGGATTGAAACAGAATTTGACATGGCACGTTGCGTTCTATGACGCTGATATTTTATTTGTAGGGTAAAGCACACGAAATTAAAAAAACATACAGACCTTTCATTAGTCTCCAGTAGGGAGGCTAAACTGAAAAAAAACAAAATAACTCAGAAAAGAGCCTATAGGTGTCTCGTCCACAGTACACTGAACAAAAGTAAAAAAGAAGGTAATAATCCTTTGATATTTTGGCCAAGTTGAAATATTTCGTAACGACACTAAAAAAATGAAAACTACTTTCACGAAGGTGTAAAGAACAAATTGAATTAGGTAATGCTTGATACAGTTTATGTATAATTTGTCTTCCGGTCCGCCATCGGAAATCATGAAGTAGAAAATACACAAACCTGCAATTGTACGTTTGGGGACGGACGTTGAAATTTATATCTCATATTAAGTGAAGATTCTAGACTGAGGGGTTTCTAGAACTCAAAGTAGGTGGAAATATTTAAAATTAGGGGGAACGAAGAAGTCATTTGGAATATATTGATGTAGATGAAGTGTAATACTCACATGGATCTTAAGAAATACAAACGGGGTTAAATGGAATAATCTGGTTTAAGATATGTAGGAATGATGGGTATTTTAAACACGGTAATGAAATTTTCGGTTCCATAAAACGCGAAAAATATTTTTCCTAAATGAGGAAATATCAAATTCTCTAAAAGGACTCATGTGTTATTTAATATCAACTTCATCCTGGACACTACCTAAGCGATTGAGCTGAAATGTCCATAAATAGCCCATGAGTCAACACAAGTGGAACACCAAACATTTGCTGGTTTCCTAATTAATCTGGAGAGCAAATAAAACTGAAATGGAAACGGGCAACAATGGCATGTTTTCTTGAATTATGGAGCTTCTCTGTTTCTGACTGGCCAAAATTAATTACTGGTCGACCTATGGCAAACCAACTGAGCAGCACGGATGTTAAAACAACGGAAAGCTTTGGACATTAATGCCAAGAACTGGAGAGCTTGCTAGGCAGACTTTACGAGAGAGAGACATGCTGTAACAAGGGTTGATCTCCTGTTTAATTGTGCGAAAGTCTCTTTCTGCTCCGACGCCTGGAACGTTCTAATTACTTCATTCAAGAGAACGTGCGCCCAAAAATGAAACAATTTAATTCTTATAGCAGTGACGAGGCAACGAACCGTAAAGAACTCCTCAAATATACCTACCTATGTTAACTGTCAGACGAATCGGTGATTGCTACTGCAACCAGTGTGATGCCTTGTATGCTGACCATAATTCTCTCTACAAACTCGACAAAATTAACGTCTGCTTTACACAACTAAGCTTCAGGTAGTTAAAGGTGAGAGTGCATAAGAACACAGAGCACAGGTACGATCGTATCTTATTCGTTTGGTATCCTTTTTTACGAATATGAAAGAAAGCTTCGTATAAACAATATTGGTAAAGCGAGTTATCCAGCTGATTATTTAAGGTTTCTGGGACTTCACGCAGTGATGAGTAGTACATAATTAAACTTCAAACTATCAGAGTGCATTTGTTTTTTAAGGACAAGTTGTTCTAGAAGACTACTAACATTGTTGAAGACGCAGGCAATATTATTCTCCGAAACATCGGTAATTCCATACAATTTAATACTCAAAAACGCATCTGTAGAAACCTCAAATGTCATAGTAATGTATTGTTTTATTGGATTAATTTAAGAAGATGCACGAGTTTATCCACTGATACAGCTTTGAATTAGACGTGACAGAATAGGCCTAAGAAAGAGGGTGAGGCTGTGTTATTGAACAGCGCGTTTACCCGTCAAACGTGACGGACTAATAAATATAAGACAATACAATGTTTTATTCTAATCTAACGAAGACTATCAAAAGTCATGGATTACACAAAATGCGATAACTGAAATACTCACAGCGGTTTTGTTTGGGATGATAGACTTTTGTGTTGCGACGCTGTGAACGGTTCCCGATAATCCGAAGAATCGTGAAGCCACCATCTCCAAGCAAAAATCTCTTGCTTGACTGCTAGGAAGGCTTCTGAACGTCTGGATCCCCTCGCCTAACGACTCAACTTCGCATTCCAGACATTCTGAATCGCCAGTCGTAAACCGACACCACAGACGTGCATACATTTCCTTTTATTTCAGAGAATATTACATTCATAACCGTAACAGATTTCAGGATAAACAATATTCTGGGTGAAAAATCTGACATAATTTGAAAATGTTCTTTGAATTGCAGCTTTCTTTTTTAAGATCTTGATAAAAGAACTACGTCTGACGGGTGACATGGCAATATAAATTTGTCTATGGGAAGAAGATAGGTGTCCTTCCCCATAATATGCAGCATGTTCGAATGTTTGCCTCTGTAACTAATTCATGATCACTGTGAATATTTATATTATTAGAAGTGTCTCTTTTAAAAAAATCCCAAGCTTCAGCTTCCAATTTAAGCTTTAAATCAGTCTGCCAGTTACCAAATTTTTATCCCACATTGTTTCGATTTCTTAATAGCGGGTCAGTGGGGGAACCCCAGTAGCCGCGCGGTCTAAGACGTGTGTCTACGGCCGCCCGCTTGCTTGGATTGCGGGTTCGAATCGCGAAAGAGGCATGGTTGTCTCCCTTTTGTGAGTGTTGTTTGTTGTCAGGTACAGATCTCGGCGACCGGCCTATCACTCGTCCAGAGGAGTCCTACCGATTGTGTGAGTGTTACTGAGAGTGATAAAGTGCAGCAATAGCCTCCCAGCATATAATTAGTAAATAGAGAGTCGTCACGAGTCAGCAAGAGATAAAGAAATAGTCACGGGGGGAGTAAACACAAGAACGGAAGAATGTTCTGTCGTAATAATGTAAAATGTAGCGCAGAAATGGTTTTGAGCTTTTCACATCAACAGATCTTGGCTGTCATGTAAGACATCTGCTTTTCATAAACCACAGGCTTTAAGCAAATTTATTTTTGTCCACGCCATGAAGTCACTAGATGGAAGCGAGTACTTAACTTCACGTCACGGCCGCCTTATCTCCAGTAAAGAACGCCGTCCCCATTAAAAAGGATATTTTTTGCACTTGGGGGGGGGGGGGGAAGAAGAAGACATTAAACTCAAGAAACAAGTTTATAAAGCACAATTTACTTACGTAGGTTACGGTGATAGCTGCAAGCAACATATAAATAATATGGCTGGAATAAAATCAATAAATATTAATAAGGACATAATTACTTATCGCAACTCTCTTTCCAGGAAAGTGCTTTATTGCTTTTCGTGTTTAATGGC
>Ga0123354_10012300_pt1 | contig 13264 bp, 10 predicted proteins | sample TergutLab28metaG_2_FD_97872 | JGI IMG/M metagenome (GOLD analysis project Ga0123354, IMG submission 97872) | Labiotermes labralis P4 segment gut microbial communities from Petit-Saut dam, French Guiana - Lab288 P4 | ecosystem: Host-associated > Arthropoda: Insects > Digestive system > Gut ...
CCCCCTTTTCCAACCCCCCCTTTAATTTTCGCCCAAAATTTCCCAGGAAAGGCCCCCCCCCCCCCCCCCCATGGGGTGATGTCCAACACCCTGAGCCCTTCTTCCCATATCCTTCCGGATCCCCAGAAAGGAGCCACCCTAACAGAGCTCCCACGAAAAGAGATGCTCCCTTTCTGAAACCCTCCAACTATCTCTTAAAATTCCCAGTCAACGGACTCCCCAGGTTCCCAACGGGCCCCTACAGAAGTGAATAGATTTGCCTTAGGATTGTGTTCCATAGCATTTTTTTTGTATAAGTGGTGTTGAATTTTCTGGTTCTGCTGCCAGCAAGTTCGTTAATCAGCAAGACACATCTTAGGGACACAGGCTGCAAGGAAGGGAGGTGGATGGAACTGGCAAGGGATCGTGTCCAATGGCGGGCTTTGTTATTAGACAACTTGAACTTTTTGGTTCTGCTATCAGATATTTAGTTAAATGTTTTTTATAAATTTAATAAAAGCTCAGTTTGAACTATATGTGAAATATAGAGTGTGTTACAGCAACAAAGGTTAGTGTGAAACACGTCCAACAACTTACTGTGAAGATACAGAGTACAATATTTTATCAACATCTGTTGGTTCTTTATATGAAATATTGAAACAGAAATGAGTACCAGGAGTATTTCTTGGGGGTAAAAACGGGCGGTGCGTAAGGCTGACACCCTTACAACCATTCCGGGCCATTGTCAGGTAATCTGGGAACCTTAACTTCCTGGAGCCCTCTGGGTACCTCAGGCCTGTATTGGGACAGATTTACCTATTGAGGCAGACATGATTTTTGTAGTAGGCAGTGGAGTGACACTTACTGTGCACAGTCAGCACATGCGTCTGCACAACATCTTTGTTGCGCTGTGCATGACACGTGTAGTTCCCGGCGTGGATCAGCTGGATTCGAGTCAGGTACAAGGATCCGTCGCTGAACACCCGCACCTCATCCTCATTGAGGCCTGCTAGATCAGCCTCGTTCCGTCGCCATACAATGGGGGGCGGTGGAGTTCCAGTCACATCACACTTAATCTCGACGTTGTCCCCAACACGGGCCGACAGATGGTTCACCTCCAGTGCCTTGTCAAGTGACACTACTGACACACCTGTGAATGTGCATGATTACCTGTGCTGAGAGCTGGTGTTCTGCCTCATGCTACAATTAATTATGGTACAATAATCCATTTATTTACCACTAAAATTATTTAAATAAAATGTTGCAATGCTATATAATGATATGACAAACCAACAAATGCACATTTATAAATATGTTCAGTAACAAATTGTTATTCGTCAACAACACGTTTCAGTCACTCCTGTGACTATCATCATGGTGTTATATAAGAAGAACACAATTAGTAAACAAAAATTGTAAATTAAATTGTAAATTACAATTGTAAGAAATGTAAGTTTGAATTCTGCAAATATTCATGAAGGGGGAAGATTAATAGTCCTAAAGAATGCACATAGCTCACTGGTGAGACGGAGAGATAAAAATACAGAGAGAATGACACAAGTATGAGAGAATTTCATGAAATCCCTTACTGCTTCTGGTGAGTAACTCACTCTTACTGCATAATTCTTATTTATCAAAGCAGCCAGTAATGATAAAACCTACACTAACTACATAGGGAATGATGTGTTATAAAATTATTTGAGCATTAAGCCTATGTGGGTAATCCTATTGTGCTTTGTGTAAACAATGCTTTGTTTGTTTGTTTGTTTATGGCATGACAGCTGCCAGTGGGCCAAGGCCTCCTCATTCACAATGTTTCTAGATCACACGCAACAATGCACCACAGTCGGTAGGACTCCTCTGGATGAGTGATCGGCTCGTCGCAGAGACCTCTACATGACAACATAAAACACTCACAACAGACAGATATCCATGCCCTCGGTGGGAATCGAACCCACAATCTCAGCATGCGAGCGGCCGCAGACCCACGCCCCAGACCATGCGGCCACTGAGACCGGCTGTAGACAGTGTTACTGACAAAAAACTATCAGTACAATTGGACATTAAAATTAAACACCATAATTAAAGCAACATCTTTGGCTTAATACGTTAATTCAACTTCAGGCTGTAACTACAAACTACATACAGCGGAACCACATGAAAGTATACACATTATTTTAACTGGCAAACTGAGAAATAAATTTGTGCAATCTTCACCATACAAGTCACATTCATTAATTACATATTAACATGAAAATTATGTTATCCTAATAAAATACATAGAGTATAACTGTCCCTGAGCTGATTTTCATGAAATTTGTGCTTTCTCAACAACTTTTTGTAAAGAACTCCTACCTCAAATTTCATGAAAGCCCATCAAACCATTCGGTCACTTACACTAGCTCACAGACAGCCAGATGGAGGTGGTCTCCACATAAGGCTTTCTCATTTCATCACTTCATAAGGAGCTCCTTAGAATCATGTCAGACTTATGAGACTGCTGTTCAGCCTGTCGCTAGGACATGCTGCACTAACAACAGTGACAACGCCATAAGAACAAACAATAAAACAGATGAACAGCCTGGGACAGGACTTATTACTGCTGTCATTGAGTGTGAGAGCTGATAATAAAACAAAAACGCTAAGGAAAGTGTGATGTGCCCAGTTTACTGTTATGGCAAACAAAGATGCTGGTAATTTTTGATTTCATTAAATCCACTCATAAGTCAGCTGTTACTTCCTGGTGGACTTATGCAGCTGTTTTGATATGGAGGAGTGCAAACTGTATAAAATGGCAGTATGGCCTACTATTATCATCTAGCAAATACATGACAGAAGAATCCAATTATTTTACTTATTTTAGATTTGAGTTTCTTTTTTCCACCACATTACTCTTTGTATCCTGAAGTCCTACAGAAGTCCATACAATTAATACACAGGGATCCAAAAAATGCATGTGAAAACCAACGAAAGGTGAATGTACACCAAAATACAGGTAAAAAATGTTCTATGAACAATGACCTTCTGAAACGTGTTGTCCGATTTATGACTCCCTGACAAGTAAAGAAAGCGTTCCAAGTGTCCGCCTTGAGCTTTGACACAGAATATTGCATGCCTGAACACTGATTTGCTGGCTCACTGGAAAATTCTGGGTGTCATAAGAATCATCTCAAATCCATTCTGAATTCACTGTTCCAAGTCCTGGACATCACTGATTTCTGTAGCATAAGTAGTAGACTTTAGGTGTCCCCAGAGATAAAAATCTAAGGGATATATAGCAGAGGAATGAGCAGGCCATGCTGATGGTCGACATCAACCTATCCATTGTTCCAGAAATACATTGTTCAAGAATTCCCAGGAATGTGGTGGAGCACCGTTAAACACAAACCATAAATGAATCCTAGTCTGCAGATTCATATTTTGCAACAGCTGTGGAAGGACATTTCAGAGGAAACTGTGGTAAACAACCCCAGTCAGATCTGGTGAAACAAAGTAGGTTTCCACAATTCTATCTCCTGCAATACCTGCATGGAAACTCAAGGTGGACACTTTGAACATTTTCTCAGTCATCATGAGGCCATAACTTGCAAGCCATGTTTCAGGAGGCCTATGTTCTTATAATACTGACTAAGGGCTGGATGGTCCGGGATCGAATTCCGGTGGGGACGAGATTTTCCGCCCGTCCAGACCGGCCCTGGGGCCCACCCGGCCTCCTGTACAATGGGTATCAGGTCTTTCCCGGGGGTAAAGTGTGGCTGGGGCATGCTGCTGACAACTCACCCCCTTCTAGTGCCATGGTCATGGAAGAGTAGAGCTATACCTCTACCCACCCTCTGGGCCATACCGGGCCTGTAACAGGATCACTTTACCTTTCTGTTCTTATAACAATTTTTTTTTGTATCATGGTGTAGATTTACGTTATGTAGGTTTGGCCATGCACTTTTCCTTCACCCTGTAAAAAACCTTACCTCCTACATCACACCAACAAAATGCATCACTATTACATAGACCGTATGGTTAATGCTGCTTAGGGATATAAATGTTGTTTATTACAAATGTAATACACAAAGCGTACATACTGTGTGCGCAAAGTGCATAATTTTTAGTGTTAAAGCAGGTGGTATATGCATTTACTGGTGTAAATTCAAAGGGTTTTGTGCTGGAAGAAGAGATATTACATTCTGCCAGTGAAACACTGGCTAAGTCAGGGTTACATATTATGGGGGGGGGGGCAGTGTTAACATGAGATGAGACAAAACAAAGAAATTACTTTGGCTGCTGCAGTCTTGGCTTACTTCATGGTGGCAGTAAACAAGACCACAAACCATGTGAGTCAGAACAGACAGCTGACATCAGTTCTTCACTCCTCAGCACAACATCTAACCCATGGGTCACCAGTATGTGGCTCACCAGGTAATACTGTACGGCCCGCAGCCACATTTGTAAATTAGGTATATACTACACACATTACATAGAGGCCCTGTGGAGGAGGCCTCAGGGGGAGCTCATTCACTGGGGACCGTGGAAGATATGTTAAGAAGTCTGAATGTGGGCATCTCTCTCCAAGGGGGCCACTTTCCACCTGAGGGGAACCTGGTATGTGACGGGGAGATCGTATACTGGGGACTTTGATAGGTGAATGAAGGAGGGCTCTAGTGGTGGGGCATCGCTCTGTGAGGGATTCCTTGAAGGGGAACTTGAGGGAGGGCTCCTTACTGGGGAACTCTTCTTCTTCTTCTTCTTCTTGGGAGGACATCAAGAGTATTAGTCTGGCGTCATCTGGAGCTTCAGCGGAGTAACAGGGCCCCTATAAATTGATGGGGGCCATCTGGAACTTTGCTACAGGAACAGGGCTCCTTTAACTTAGTACAGAACATGGGGCACAAAAGGCCTGTCTTAAGGCCTAGGTGTATCGGGCCCAGCTGGGCTCGAACCCAAATACCATTCTAATTCTAATACCCATTACATAATAATTTGTGTCGTTAGGTACACCACCTACTGTCACTTTTTCATTTGCGGTCTGCAACACAAGTCAACAATATTGGGTGTGGCCTCTGGTTACAAAACTGAAAGGGGTGGGAATGAACTAACCTATACACCAGGAATCTGCAGTCACAGGACAGAAGGTCCATTAACTATGTTAAGTTAAAAATGATCAGCTGAAGCAGGTGTAGCAACTTACTGTATAACTTACTGAACGCCACATAAAACTCATTTATGTTGAGTTGCCCGTCTCTGTCCGTGTCATCGAAAGAGAGCATGTGACCAAGGCTGCAGCCTTTGGCCAGCTGGTTCAGATGTTCGCGTCCAGCAATCTGTGAACAGCAGAGTATTTCAATATGGTTGTGCACCAATGGTCACTCCCCCCCGGGCCAAATGAATCAGGCTACATCCTGGCATTATTTGGGGGAACTGTGGTAGCTCAGTCAATACAGTGAATACTATGAATTGGATGATTAAGGAATGGGGGGGTTTGATTCACAACAGACCAAGGACTGAATATTAATTGTGGCTAACAACAAAAGTAAATTCAAAATGAATTCTGACATGTATAACACGAAGAATAGACAAACATTTAATTTTCACCAACTTTTATCAAATTTATTGCAATATCAAAAATAAATATATCTTCTGGTACAAAGGTGTTAAAAATCAACCAACAAGTATCAAAAGTCTGATTGATAACATTAAACAGTTTAAATCAGTGGTAAGAAATTATCTACATGCTCATTCCTTCCACTCTGTACACAAAAATTTGAATAAAATATACATAATGTTAAAATTAATATTTTATTAATTTTAAGCTAACACTGTGCAGTAGTAACAAACTACTGTATGTAATAATTTATTATGACTTGTCCTGTGTCCAAAAGTTTTGGATTCATGGAATGTAAATAAATTTAATAAATTAAATTTAGTTCAGGGGCAGAGACTGGTGCTGGGGTCCACTTAGCCCCTTATCCTACATGCAGCAAGGGCTTTTCCCAGTGGTGAAGCACCTCGTATGAGGCCCGACACACAACATCTACTGCTGAGTTAAAAAGAACTGGTTTTATACTTTCTTAAAATAAACCCAACTAGATGCACTAATTTCTCAAATTTATTTTCGGAATAAAACTGTATATGTTTCAGACAGTTCCTCTGTCCATCATCAAGAGTTTTTCACTGTACACACAGCAATGGTATATGTCATACAGGTTTGCTGACAGCTTGCGAGCAGGATCAGGACGGAAATGAGTTCTGATCCTGCTCATAAGCTGTCAGCAAACCTGTATGACATATACCATTGCTGTGTGTACAATGAAAAACTCCTGATGATGGACAGAGGAACTGTCCGAAACATTCCAAAAACAGATTTGAAAAATTAGTGAATACAGTTGGTTTTATTATAAGAATTTCTCATGATGCCCGGTCACCTGAACATCAAATTGGATTTATATTGTCACTTCCTTTACATTATCATGGCTAGGTGCTTAATTATGCACAGGCACAGCCTAGCTGCATCCTTTTTTACTACCATTTTAATCCTAAAAATAATTTAAATAAAAAATTCAGTTCTACCTCACTGAACACCCAGTTCATGTCCATCACAAAGACTGATCCATTAACGTTGTTCATTGCAATAATCAGAGCAAACAAACAAATGAACAAACAAACTAACTAACAATCTTTGTAAGAAAAATGCAGGTGGTATGTATAGACACCAGAACGATATATAAGTTTTAAAACACTTTCTCAGCTACATGGGTTCTACACTTCACTGTCAACAAAAAATAACGTGATTGATACATGGAGAGGTATCCGCAAGGTGATGATTGCGGTCTACGTTCAAACACTCTTCCTGTATATGATTTGTGATTTGGCAATCATCTTCATTGTCTGTTTACAACACATATAACAGTATGTGTCTGTAACAGCCAATCAACTGCACAAACTTATTACACTGCACAGTGTCATAACACAACACCTTTTCATCAATTTCATATTTATTACTGTGCAACAGCTTCAGTACAATGAAGCATTGTCAAGAAATTCAGTAAGATTCTCACAAATTTCACTACAAAATAGTTTCACAATGTTTTACGCTTACTATACACAACTTCTACACGTTTTGGCCACATATCACGGTCAACTTCAGGGGGTTACAAGTGTGGTCAGCATGTACAGGATATATGGCAGTTTGTCACAGTTAACTGGCAGACTGCATACATACAATAAACATTATATAATGTAATAAGAATACAATGATGACTATTACTGTATAAGTCATCAATACATGTAGGTTATTCGGAAAGTAAGTACCGTCTGCGCATATCTCTCGCGCATCCTCGAGACTGTCACTTTGCGCATGTGCAGTGACTTCCTCTATCAATCGAGAAGCAACAGACGCCATGTCGTTAAATTCGTGTTATGTTTATGTTTGTTCCTGTGCGTGAAACATGTTTAAGACAATTGAAGGGGCCGCTGACTGTGAAATACGGTCTGTAATTCGTTTTTTGAACGCTAGGAATGTGCTACCAAGTGAGATTCATCACCAGATCTGTCAAGTGTATGGTGACAATGCGATGTGTGATGGCATGGTTAGGAAAATGGTTTGGTTGTTCAATGATGGACGAGAGAACGTGCATGATGAGGCGCGAAGTGGGCGTCCATCTTTGGTGAATGATGATATGGTGTGTAAGGTCAACAAAAGAGTGTGTGACGACAGACGTTTCACAATTTCTTATCTGTCCCTGCACTTTCCTCAGATTTTGAGGTCTGTACTCTATGACATTGTCAGCGGTCATTTGGGTTATCAGTGGCCGCATTCTATGAGGAGGATATACAAAAACTTGTGCCCTGCTGTGATAAGTGCCTCAATAATGGCGGAGAATATGTGGGAAAATAGTTTGAAGAATGTAGAATCTGATAACAATAAAATTTTATAAGAAACCTTACTCGAATTTTTTTTACAACGAAATGGTACTTACTGTCTGAATAAGCCTCGTATGTTCACAAGAGGCTGTGACTGTTTGCTGTCCTGGGACACAAGAGTCCAGTTCAAACTGTTTGTTCTGTTCCAGCATCGGTAAGTCCCAGTAAAGTGCTGAAGAAGAAGCTGAATCCTGTTCTGACCCATGTCGACCTAACATCAGACACACCCATCTCACCCGTGAGTACCCATACTTTTGAGAACTGCAAGAATTCCCCACCATTGTCATGAGCACTAGCAGGAGGGCAGGCTAGCCAGGTATCCCTAGCTCATGGATTTTCAGAAAAGGATCAAAATTCAAAAAGGGAAGAAAACATACCTAATATTGTTACCAAAATCAAAACTATTTTTAAAAAATATATTATTCTTCTGTTGTGAATACAGACATGTTTTAACAGCTTCTTAAAAAATAAACTAGAAATGTTCTCAAATGGCTTATTTCTGGCTCCTACACCCCCTCCCCCTGCCCCTCACAACAGGAAGATATCCTGCTGGTGCCCATTGTCATTGGTACGTACCATAATGTGTATTCGTAACAACACACAGTAGAACAAGCTTGGTTACTTAAGATTAGTGTGTCTCTTGGGGTGTCTAGCATGTAGTTTGGTGCATGCACAGTGCATATCAGAGGAATGTGCTGCCTCACCATCTACTCTGTAGGTGGAGACAAACACATGCAACTTGCTGGTTCTTTTTGCTGAACTACATTATCACATCCCAGCAGACCGTAATCTAAATTCTCACTGTCAGAACCAGATATATCTCATACAATTCTTATGTTATCTTACAGTAAGTCGATGGGTCTGCTGATGGTAAAATACTTTTGTGGGATAAAGGACAGACACATAAGGCTTGTTTCCATGTTCTGACTTGTTTCTCAATTAATATGTGGCCTCTGTTACTCAAAGGCATACTGATGCATGAAAGATCTTTTGCAGTAGGAGCCTTTGGTGTCTGTTTACAGCATCTGACTAGCATGTTATTATATGTAACTATTTAAGGCAGTTTTGTATGGTAACCCAATGAAACTAAGGCACTGGGTTAGACCCTGAAAATGATGGAGTTCAGAAGAATCTGATGTCCTCATGATGTTCTAGCACCTTGCCTACAGTATTTATTCCTAAATTTGTACAAAGTGGATACTTTGTACATATTTTAGGAATGTGAGGTTGATATTTGGTAGAACATTGATTTCGGTGTGTCATTTAGACTAGATGATTCTGTTAAACTTCACTGTCAGGAGTAGGAAATTTTATACAAGCCGGTGGTACGGTGGGGCTGGGATAGCTCAGTAATTGTACTGATTAGGCTACACACTGCATGATCAAAGAAATGGGGCTTGATTCCTGGCAGGGGTAGAGATTCCCCCCCACAAAGCATCTAGATGGACTTGGAAACCCATCCAGCATCTTCTGAAATGGATGCTGTGGCATGAATTTAACTGTTAACCTCCATGCAGTGCCAAGGTTAAGAGTACATGAAAATATACTTTCATTCTGCCCGCTGCCTTCATGGTGGGTGCTTAACCTTTTAAAGCCTTGCCATTATTCTACGTACCGCCAGGTTTAACATTAAAAAATTCTGCATGGTTCTCACATTGCATTTATGTGTTTTGTACGGATCTCAGAACAAACAGCGACTTTTGCATTGCACAGCATTAGCAGGTTGGTTTTGTGCAACTGAGTTGGAGGGTGTCAGTGTGTTGTACAGACTGGGCCTTTATATAAAACAGACTCATTTAGTCTTTAAAGGGTTAATAGAGATAAGGGACAATCTGACCTTGACCTGGTGCTTTAGGGCTTCATACATTCATACATATACATATACAGCCACAGATCCATTGTCCGCACAAGTCACGTTGAATGTGGAATTCGTCATGCAAAGAGCTAAATTGCAAATTGCCATCAAGTCAAATCAGTAAGTTACAAAACTACACAAAATTAGCAAGAACATGACAAATTACAAACAGAAGCTCATAAACACACAACAGTTCAAAGCAACTATATGCATTACAACATAATCTATCTATTCATATATGGCACTTCAGCCCCTTCTGGACCTTGGCCTCCCTCATAAGACGCCTCCATTCATCCCTATTTTCAGTTCTTCTCCTCCATCCTGTTATCCCCAGCAGTTGTAATGCATCCCTCTGGACCACATCCACCCATCTAGTTCTTGGTCTTTCCACTAGTATTATGGTGTAGAAGTTTCTGTTTTTCCTGTAATGCCGTTATGGTGAGTCTGTATTATTTAACTGAGAGCAGAGATAGCAGTGCTCCGGTCTTGAATAGTGTTCGAATATTCCATGTGCCAAAAATCAATTCCTTTCCCTTGCAGCCAGGTCGTCGTCTATTTGTTAAACCCGTCTGAGGCAGCTCTGAGGTTTTCTGAAAGCAAATTCCTTTCTGGGGTGGGGTCGGCTCCCCCATGCCCAACCCCCAACCTGGAGGACCAGGGTGTCCCTTTTGTCTGGGTCATCACCTTTGGCCTGCCCGGCTTGGGTGACCCTGCCAGTAGCTATGCTACTGCCAGCTTAGCTCACAGGATCATTTGACCACACAAGCCCCATCACTACGTCAAATTAGGGACAACTTCGGGGGGATTACAACATAATAAAACACATTAAATAAGAATCTTCGTATGTCTGCATTGTTATGACCAGCAGAAAGAAATTCCCCAATAGAATAAAAGGCATTTTTAACAAGGTAGGACTGGCAGTCGGATTTTAACCTTGGGGAATGCAATGTAATAGCATTGATAAAATGCAATTCCAGTGTTAGCAAATGTGTGACATGGGTTGAAGAATAAGAGACCAACTTGATGTCACTAGTTATTAAGTTTTATTTCACTTCTTCTATGCTCAACTTGTTTCAGGCATTAATACATACATCATCAGAAGCCTGAATCGTTTCTATTGTATCACCACATTGGTCGTGTGTTCTTGTTTCGATATGTGTTGGAGTTTCGGTGTGGGTGGGTTCGGGTGGTATCCGTGTAGCAGGCTGAAGCACAGTGCTTCAGCCTGCTACACGGATACCACCCGAACCCACCCACACCGAAACTCCAACACATATCGAAACAAGAACACACGACCAATGTGGTGATACAATAGAAATGTTGCAGGCTCCTGATGATGGACGTATTAATGTCCGAAACATGTTGAGCATAGAAGAAGTGAAATAAAACTTAATAACTAGTGACATCAAGTTGGTCACTTATTCTTCAACTATCACAATGATGCATGGTCCAATATACATAAGTGTGACATGGGTGTTATGGTTGGCCCATTACCTGGAAGTCACTGCCACTTGATGGAATATGAATTATGTTCATTTTTATATTAGAAGATACAACTGGTGAAGGATTGTGTAAGCTTATCACTGGTAAATGTCAGGACAGTTTGCTGGTATACAGAGAGGAAAAGTATATTTGGTGAAAGCCCATCACATCTACATGGGATTAACATGACAGAGTGACATATATAATGGACATGCTGGCATCAGAATGTCTGGTGTGTGGATGCAGGGGGAGAGTTGACTTTGTTTGGGCCTGTCCCTTTGTTGGCCACAAATCTGTGACCATTTTACAAGTTTTTGAGGGTGCTGATATGTATTATTTCTTATTTTCTTCCTTTAAAAATATACGGCCACATTTTTAAAATTACTGATCACATAGGAATATGATTTATGGATAGCATAATACTACACTTGGGGGGAATTTACTTCTTAACAGCTCGTGTCACAACGTTGTTAGTCTCACATGGTGTTTACGTTTACTGACAGATCTAATAAATACATTTCTTACCATTTTATCATGAAAAATTATCGTGATGACCGACTTTTTTATCTAGCTCCAGCGTGTTCAAAACAAAAACGATATATGTACCAAGAACACACATTCAAAAGTTTTAAATACTAATGCTGCCTGGATTTTGTTAGTTTTGGACGAAGTGGTAGGGCCCGTGATAGCATAGCTGGTATGGTCACTCGCTATGAGCTGGACAGTCCTTTCCACTTTCATCCAGACTGGCCCTTGGGCTCACCTAGCCTCCTCTAAGTATGGGAAATGGGTCCATTTGCCAGGGATGAAGCAGCCAGGGCGTGCCCTTGACCACCCATCATCATCTAGCACCGAGGTTAAAGAAAGAGTACAGCTAAAACTCTAATAACCCTCAGGATTTTCATGGCCTCTTCTAGGGAGATATTTACATGTACCTTTGGAAAACATTGTGCATAGCAAGCGTGCCATATAGCACATGTGCAATACTATTTATTTAAGTCATGGAAGGAAGGCCCATGTACCAACCACACTTCCTTCAAGCTATTAGGCTTGCCCTCCCCAGCACACGTAAGTACCACTATCCCCTGCCTATAAGCTAACCATTCTGGTCAAACACACTGTCATAGGCTTAAACTTTACCTGTTTTGCTATAGCTCGGCTATAGGCCCTGTAACAACAGTGGCCAAATGTACAACATATTCTCATTCTGTCCACACACTTACCTACTGTCTACAGGCACTACATCAACACTAACCAACTGTACAACATATTCTCATTCTGTTCACACACATACCTACCGTCTACAGGCACTATACCAACACTAACCAAGTGTACAACATATTCTCATTCTGTTCACACACTTACCTAACATCTACAGGCACTATACCAACACTAACCACCTGTAAAACATATTCTCATTCTGTTCACACACTTACCTACCGTCTACAGCCACTATACCAACACTAACCACGTGTACAACAATACAACATATTCTCATTCCATTCACACACTTACCTACCGTCTACAGGCAATATACCAACACTAACCACGTGTACAACATATTCTCATTCTGTTCACAAACTTACCTACCGTCTACAGGCACTACACGATCACTAGCCAACTGTAAAACATATTCTCATTCTGTTCACAAACTTACCTACCGTCTACAGGCACTATATGATCACTAGCCAACTGTAAAACATATTCTCATTCTGTTCACACACTTACCTACCATGTACAGGCACTATACCAACACTAATCACCTGTAAAACATCTTCTCATTCTGTTTACACAATTACCTACCATCTACAGGCACTATACCAACACTAACCAACTGTAAAACATATTCTCATTCTGTTCACACACTTACCTACTGTCTACAGGCACTATACCAACACTAACCAAGTGTAAAACATATTCTCATTCTGTTCACACACTTACCTACTGTCTGCAGGCACTATACCAACACTAACCACCTGTACAACATATTCTCATTCTGTTCACACACTTACCTAGCGTCTACAGGCACTATAC
>Ga0123354_10012302_pt1 | contig 13264 bp, 11 predicted proteins | sample TergutLab28metaG_2_FD_97872 | JGI IMG/M metagenome (GOLD analysis project Ga0123354, IMG submission 97872) | Labiotermes labralis P4 segment gut microbial communities from Petit-Saut dam, French Guiana - Lab288 P4 | ecosystem: Host-associated > Arthropoda: Insects > Digestive system > Gut ...
TGGGAACCATCTCAGCATTTGCTTTAAAGACACAGGGAAACCAAGAAAGAAAACCTGTGTCGAGATGGCCGGTCGCAGGACCTTCCGAACACTGACATCTAGCCAGCAGTCCGGCATCTAAAGCAGACACATCAATACACATATTACAACAATACCCATCACACAGTACACAAGTAACCAGTACACAACCCATTACTCAGTACATCAAAACGTAGTACAACAATACAACAAATCCAGTACCTCAACTACCCCTACCACCAATACACAGTACATCAATTTCACTTAAGGTAAGCACAAGCAGTTCTGTGTGTATGAATCAGGAAATTGAAATCAAACACCTAGAAGCATCGGACCTCCCCTCTAGAAGCATTATAAAAATGTCCTGGAAGTGCATAAATAACCTGCAGAACTTCTGCTATCTATACAGTTCATACATCAACAAATGCACTCTTTATTAAACTTGACAGAGTTTTAAATTTTACATTAAAAATCACTTTGACTTGCTCCTACATGTTTCGGTCTATGACCATCATCTAGGAGCGTTCACTAGAGCCTAGCTAAAGTAATTTAACTTTAGCTAGGCTCTAGTGAAGGCTCCCTGATGATGGTCATAGACCGAAACATGTAGGAGCAAGTCAAAGCGATTTTTAATGTAAATTTTTAGAACTCTGTCAAGTTTAATATAGAGTGCACTTGTTGGTGTACGAACTTTATAGATATGGAAAAGGACATATGCCATTTGGAGTGCCCATGGTTTGGAGGGTGCCTAGCAATCACAGCACTGACTGTTATTTCTGTATGGTGCCCCCTATTGAAAATGATATATCCATGAAGAAAAAATCAACACGTGTATCCAAATATACCATCAGCAATTTGGCCTGTGCCTCTTGGTGATGGACTTCCTGTTCCCGAACCTCCAGACAATTTTGCCATGACAAAGACACTGTTTCTTCAAACAGCGAAGAACAGTGGCCACCAGCTTCAAGAGATGCAGACTACTTGCCAAGCATAGACTCCTCCAATCATAAGACCACAGAAGGCGAGCTCAATGACCTCCATCAGGGATCTCAAACTTCCAAAAAATAAGGCAGAACTTTTGGCATCAAAGTTACAACAGTGGAGTTTACTACACCACTCCATGAAAGTGACAACATTTCGCACCAGAAACCAAGAATTCGAGCAATTCTTTAAGACCATACGTTATTTCACCTACTGCAAAGACGATGGTCTGATAGATGCAATGCATATGAGGCACAGCCCTGAGCAGTGGCGACTATTCATTGATGCTTCAAAGACAAGTCTTAAAGCAGTCCTCTTACACAATGGAAATAACTTGCCTTCCATTCTGTGGCATATGCTCCCAGCACAAAAGAAACATATACAACTTTGAACAACATCCTGGTTGAAGTAGAAGTACCAGTGGGAAGTTTCTGATGATTTTAAGGTAATCGCCATTTTATTAGGACTGCAAGCCGGCTACACCAAATATTCTTGTTTCCTGTGTGAGTGGGATAGATGCACCAGAGGCACCCACTATTCTAGGAAACATTGGCCCCACAGACAATCATTAACACCTGGAATGAAAAGTGTTGTACATAAGCCTTTGATAATACCAAGCAAAGTTTTGCCTCCCACACTACATATTAAATTGGGGGTTATGAAAAATTTTGTAAAGGCTTTGGATATGAAGGGTCCTGCATTCACGTACTTATGTTGAAAATTCCCCAGGCTCACTTACCAGAAAGTATAAGCAGTGTTAAGTGACAAGGAGAAAGCAGCATGGCAATCCTTTGAAAAGGTTTCGAATGGTTTTCTGGGAAATTTCAAAGCTGCAAATTTCTGAGAACTTGTCCGAGATCTGATGGATTCGTATGAAGAGCTGGGGTGCAATATGTCGCTGAAAATGCACTATTTATTTTCACACCTGGATTTCTTTCCATTAAATTGTGGTACCGTGAGTGATGAACATTGGGAGCGCTACCATGTTAGGCAATAATTGCTCGATGATGAGAAGGTATGTTCCTAAAACAAAATACCATCAACAGGCCAAAAGGACACGTCGTTAAGGTCAGTAAATTTCGATTCATATTTATTGTACATATAACTATGATAGTGCTGTTATCTCGAAAACAAGAACTAACCAATGAATTTTAGAATTATTTTCATATTCTGCAGCCCAAAAATCATAAAGATGGTATATTCACTTAACCACAGCATTCAATCATCCAAAATTTGTTGAACAGTGTAATTTGTATACTGTTACACCCCAGCCAGAAGGACCTAAAAATACCTTGACAAAGTGCATTTGCACTTCATGTTTCTACATAACAGCTTGCTTAAACATTGTCATAAATTTCTGTTCTATGCCAGCTACAAGACTTAAACAGTGGGTAGCACCAAATCCAATACTTCGCTTTGTCACGTAGATCATATTTCTGATTATCACACATGCTAATTAATTTCTCATTTAAGGCAATCAAATTTCACTCACAAACGCTTCCTGAATGACTATAGGCAGTTTATACAAACAAGATACAAGGAATGAACTGAGACAAAATCTTTCAGTGCTCACTTTAAGTACTTTCACATTATGGCTGATGATATAAATCTTAGATGAAAAACCATATTGTCTTTGTACAACATGTATGCTTCTGGCAACATCACCGTTAGCTTCCGACAGAAGGAAGACATCTATGTCTCATGTACACTTTATATTTCTTAATTTATTTGCTGTCTACGATGAGAATATGTAATCATTTCCAAAGTTAAGTGTAATGAATAGGATACACAATTCCCTACAAAAGACTTTTCTTGAAACGTGCCAATAGAAGAAAATATGTTCTTGCTGCCTGAAACACTGCCCCATAAGCTAACTCAAAAATATATTGTGAAATGAAAATACAAAGTATCTGTTGTCATCAGCCCTTTAACTGCCACCACGGCAAAGCATACTGAAAAACATCTATGAATACATATGCCTGATGTGTTATTATCAATTTGCACACCAAGAAATTTCGTTGTAATAATGAATTTGATTGTTTAATTACCATAACCTATATTTAAATTAATATAAATATATTTTATTGCTTGTGACACATTTGGTTAAGTTTTGTATGTTTATTTGCTTTAACCCAGTTCTCCAACTTGGCAAGTGCACTGTCAAGGCAATTGGTCTCATTCAGGATGCGATAGATCATGATACCAATAACATCGGTCAGTATACTTTATGCCTGCAAATTGACGGTTTGGATAGGAATCGTTTACGTACAACTGAGGAAACTTGACACAAAAACTGAGAATTATCAACAGAATGAGGAGCATTAACGAGGGTCTGTAGTACGTAAATATTTAGGATGTGCAATATTCCTGTACCTATCCACACCCTCCACATTACCATTTGCTGTGGTTATGGAATAATTTCCAACACACTCAGGGATACATAATACATAATTTTTACATGTCGAATACTAAGCCTCGCAAATGGCACACTATCCTGCAACCAAGTTATACAATAACATTTCCGCCGAACATCGAAAATTTAAATCACGATAGACAAGGGTTTTTAAGGCACCGTTTTAGAAGTGCCTATTATGCTCAATCGTAGTCTGTACAGGAACCTGCCTTCATTAAAAATCCGAAAAACCTTGCATGCTAAATATTGAGTTCCATGACGAACGTACCTCAAAATTGTTCATGACTAACGTAAAAATACGTATTTGTATTTAAGTAAAGTGTTAGATTAGGTCCTAACATGTTTTACACTCTTCGCTTGCTCCCTTTAAGGATGCGTGGAATGCGAATACGTTAAATTTTATTCTTTACGCTGTACACAATGGACGGCCACCAATTGCATTTCTTGAAAATATATTCTACTGCACATCAATTAACATGAAATGACATGAACATCTAATATTAGGGCCACGTTTTGTGTAAACACCATGCACTATTAAAATACATTTTAGTATACGTAACTACACATTAATGAATGAACATAATGTCGCCACCCTCTGTATCGCGAATTTTCGGCGGCAATAGTAGCTCGTTACGTACTGTTAAATATGTTTTGTAAATGCACATCATAAGATTTACTCAGTTTTTTCAACTGACTAAGAATTCCAAAAACCTTACCTTTTTTTTTCCGAATGCGAACTTAAACCCTGATTTCCACGAGCACATTGCCTCTGAGTAAGTCTCCAAACCACGACCACGTGTCCTAGTAAGAACAACGCATTCCCGGTGAAACTTAAATGGACGCCTGGAAACAAGATCTGTGGCGCCACAAGTAGACATGATGGAGTTACTTGTAGCCGGCTTAGCTCAGTGGTTGCTTTTTGTATGAAATAGATGGCAGGAAAAGTCTATTCTTTGTGCATGGTGACTCGGTGTCTAGTCACGTGAGCATTGAGTGCAGCGCAATATGAGTGGGGTTCAAAGAGGTTTTTTTGTGGTTTTTATTGTAACCAGTACGGAGGAAATTTTTTAAAAGAAGTTTTCGTTACAGTTTTAGCACAAGGTAAGAGGATGTTATCGTTATTGAAAGTGTGTGAAAGTTGTATTGAGTAATGTTGCTTTGGTTGTTCTTTAGTGTGATGATGATTAGTGTGTATGGCATAAGATCTGTGTGAAAATAACTTAGTCATAACTGTTGCAAATTATTGATTATTTAATCGACCAACTATTTTGTTTCATTATATTGCCATTAGAATGCAGAGGGTGCCACAACTGCAACATAAATTGTGACCTGAAATTCTTGAGGTTTCCAAGTAATCTGCAACATTAAGTATGATGTAGTAATTATTGAAATTCATGCTAGGTCACAATTGTATTTCACTGTTCATAAACCATGATCTTGTGAGCTGAATATACATCATGTATGTTGTATGAACCTTGTATATTATGCACATTGTGCAGTAATATCCACAATGTGTATTTTTAGGATACATTGTAACTTGAGGACGAATTTGTTTATAACCAGTGTTTTAATAAATGTGTAATGTTGGAATAAGGATAAATCAGTATTTGATCAATATTTTGAACCAACACAACACACATTGAATATGGAGTTCACCTGGCAGTTACAATGTAATATAAAACACTAATCATAGGAATAACAGTTTCATTTTTACATCTTCTGGTTCCATTTTTACACAGAGCACAGCCGTGGGTGGAGAGACTTGGCATGCCCTGCGATGCAGAACATGCCAGAACACTGTCGAGGCAGTACGTCTGCAGCCTGCATTTCTCAGAGACTGATTTCACAGTGGGTGATAAAACAAGGCTGGAGAGACTGGGAGTTCCAACTTCTTTTACCGTGGCCCCACACTCCAATTCAGCCCAACATCATGGAGGACCCTCCTCGAATTCTTCAAAAAGAATACCTTCATGTCCTGATCCCCACAAAAACATATTCCAAGAAATCCAGAACCCCGTCAAAATCCACTCAGACACCACCTTACCTTCATTTATATCCCCTGACATGTCTGTACCAGCAGAAACCAGCACTTTTTCAAAAGAAGATACCCCCTTTCCCCTTGTCTCTGCAAATGAAAGTGCTTCTGGTGAAGAATTCAGAAGTGTCCATCTTCAGAGTCCTTCCCCAAAGTGTAAAGTGCGGCATTCTCTCATAAAAGATCTTGGTTTGGACAGTGGCAAAACTAATTCCACGCTTTGCAAACTTAGAAAGAAGTACAAAGAATATGAAGGAGGTTTGTCAGTTGGACAGTAATCCCCTTATACAAGCTCTTCCTTGACTGTACCGACTTCAGTGTTTTCAGCATCATTTTTTAGGAACATTAGGCCTAAACCAGAGGGCAGGAGGTGGAGCTCAAAAGAAAAAGTGTTGGCTCTCGCCCTCCTGCAATGTTGCCCTAAATCCTATACATTTCTCCGTTCACTGTTTCCTCTACCTTCCAGACGATCCTTACAGTCCATTCTAAACACCGTTCACTTTAGAACGGGTGTCAATGCCCATGTGTTTAATACACTCAAATGCACTCTACAGACAATGATGGATATAATGTGTGTTGTCTCATGTTTGATGAAATGTCAATCAGAGAGAACTTGCATTTCAATCAGAAGTTTGGCTGTATTCATGGCTTTGAGGACCTTGGAGGCCATGGCGGGACAAGCAATATTGCAAATCATGCCCTGGTCTTCATGCTCCATGGTCTCTGTAAGAGGTGGAAGCAACCAGTAGCATACTATTTGATTCATGGAACCACAAAGGGTGAGATGCTTGTCAATTTCTTGATGGAGGTCCTTGATGCCTGCCACAATGCAGGACTGGAAGTTGTTGCCACTGTGACATGGGTGCCAACAATGTCAAGGCCTTGAAACTGTTGGCTGTTTCTGAAAAGACACCTTTCATCAGGTTTCGTGATCAAGATATTGCAGCTATATTTGATCCTCCCCATCTGCTTAAATGTACCCGCAACCTCTTCCTCAAACATAATGTAACAAATGTGGAGTGTGAGATTACTGTGAATGGGGAACAACTTACTGGTACTGCTAAGTGGGACGACGTTGAAGTTGTGAAGTTGAGAAACGCGATGTGTATCGCCTGCTGCCCAGAGTAACTGAGAGGCATATTAAGCCTACTGGCCAGGATACAATGAAAGTTAGCTTGGCTGCACAAGTTATGAGCATCACTGTGGCAGCAGTTATCAATACTCTGGTCACAGTAGGTAAGGACAACTGCACTGAGTTTGAACAACACATAGGCTTAACAGTAGTGATGTTATGTGGTGCCACAATTCATGTACTTATTTTCTTTTATGGAACTCTTGTCATGAAGGTAACTCTCATCATCCCAATATAATGGCAAGTTACATGGACAGCAGGTGTCTATCAAAAGCTGCGTTTGTGAAGGAAATTGATAGCCTCTTTGACAGCTTGAATGGTGTCCCATGCAACCGTAACCATCGTAAGATTTTGTGTTGCCGACTAAGCAGTACAACTGAGCACTTGGAACACTGGCAAGATGCTGCTAGTAGGATAAAGAGCTAGACTTTTCTCAACAAGGAATGTGAACAGATTCGTTCCTCTCCTTCACAGACTAGATGGCTTATTACAATAGCTCCTGTTCAGCATGTGTGGAGAAGGGTGAAGGAAATAAAGTTTAAATACCTTGAGACCCAAAACCTAAATCAGGATGCACTAGAGAGCACATTTGGTGCTATTCGTTCGCACTGTGAGTCTAACAATAACCCATCTGTTGGACAGTTTGTAGATGCCCTAAAGACTGTCATCATTAATGGCCTTGCATATACAGGTCTTCTTGACCCAAACTGTGAGGATGATGGTGCCACTCTTCTGGATAATCTGCATTCCTTTTCAAGCCATCCAGTGTTTCTTCACCCAGTCAGTCAACAAGTTCACTGACAATGTTCTGTACATTGCTCATGCGACTGAAGCTCAGGAAGGGGTGTGTACAGCCATTTGTGCTGGTAACATGAAAATGTTACCAGTAGCATATGTCAGTGGTTTTATTGCCAGCCATCTGCTTTGTAATGGCACCTGTGATGCTTGCAAGGCCTGTCTGATGTCTGAACCACCGTCACCAACTGATGCCTTCGTAAGCTTCAAGGAGTGCAGCGGTACAGTAGTCTCTTACTTATCTGAGAAGTTGGTAGAGACTGTTGGTACTGCTGTCACTGTTATAGAGGGTATGATATCGGAGGTGGCTCACTCAGATATGGTCGAGTCATGTATCACAGGTGGCATTAAGGAAAGTGTCAACTTTGACTGGGTGTTCTCATCACCACCAAAGAATTGAAGATGAAATTGTGAGGAGTGTCACAGAAATATCAATTCATTGGTGGTGCAAGTGGAAGAATGAATCACTGGGTGAAGCAACTGGGCAGAAGGTCCAGATTTTATTGCACCAGTAGGTTAGTGTGAAAGTAATGACTCTTAGTTTCTACATTATGGTAACAAAGATGTATTGAATCTGTGTGGTCCTGGTGTTCTTTAGTGTTTGTCACTATTTCATTTTCTTCATAGCCGCAGGCCATCACAACCCCACTGCTTTAGTTCGTGCAATTTCCAGTGACTAATGAAGCTGGTACAGTTCTTGATTATATCCTACTCTACTTTCTCATGCACAGGACCATATATTTTGCATAGGATTTTTCTTCCAAAAATACACAGTCATAGTCAATCCAACGGCATGCCTGTGTATAGCTTCTGTACTCCATAACATATCTTTACAAGGGTTTTTTATGTCCTGACCTCACAGTGACTTAAATTAGTGCCCACAATTGTTACGTATTTTTCACCCACTCTCTGCTTCCTATATCCTTCAACATGTGTGTAGTTTTCCTATCATTTCCTTTAATACCATTGCATCTTCAGTAGTTTCTGATGCCATCATTGTTTTCTTTATGTCCTCTGGTCTCCCAGTTATGTCTTTAATGTGGCTGCATTTACTGGTAAGAAGAAAGGGCATTACTATCAAACTGTCTTTGCCACTTTTCAGACATTTCCCAACCTGGGTTCTGTAGAAAATCTTTAGGGTTTCCACAGAAATTGTGAATTAATAAATACAGTGTGTGAAAAACCACACAAAAAATTCAAATATGTCTTTCTAAGATGAACTGCGAGCAGGTTGGTCAAACGTAGGGCAAAGTAGTGAGTATTTGTGAAAAAAGTATAAGACGAAGTTGTTGTATAGAATACTTTTAATTGATATGTGGTGTATTTTACTGACTTATTTTTGTATACCGCTACGCTGCCATACTTATGTTACACACTGTACATTTCATGTTGAATTAGTGATTTAACTAAGCAAGCCAGACTGTGCCCACGTCGAAGTGCACCTCATGACTGGGCACTGCAATGAGGCATGCTCACGTGCTTTTCAGAGTTCAGGAGTAAAGGACTTTGGGACTGTGATTGGCCCCCAGACCTCCCGTGACTTGTGCCTTACCAGGAAATGGCAAGAACATTAAAACACTTCTCCAAGAGATGTCGAGCAGACCTGACTACGCGGAGGTCGTCAAGGGCACGTTACCAGTCCCGAGTTCTTCGTTGATTTGTAGCCAGACTACTCTCATATAATAAAACTCCACCAAGTATGAATCCTGGGTAACAGAGTTAAGTTATTCCTCAGTCGAGGAGCACTCAACCGCCTAGTCCAGACCGAGTCCAAGCTTCGCTTCTGTCGAGAGCAACATCTGTGATACACTCTCGACCAGGCCTAGACCAGTATACAACAGAGTGTCACACTGAAAGTAAACCTTATATTGATTTTAGATGTGATATTCATTGTGATATTTAAGTAAATTTTGTTTTTATATAAGGAAAATCTTAAATGGAAGGAATAACAACTGAATATATTGGCTTGGATTTTTGAATTTGAATGCTGTGTCACAAAGCCTTAACATGAAGAATGTCAAATGTGGGGTGCTACTATATAGCGCTCTTCCAGAAAATGTGCTCAAAAACTCTTATTTAGATTTATATTGTGTAATATCTATTGCATGTACTTTCCTTTTTAGACACACAGCCTGTATGATTAAACAGACAAAGTTAACACAAAAGTTGTTACCTTGCTATTCAAAGTTTAGACAGCTATACTTACTTTGCTCAAATAGTCTTCCTTAGATTAGCTGCATCCTGCTCTGCTTCCTTCCCATTCCTGTATCCCTCGGTGATATCACAGCATGAGAGTTCATAAGTACAACCACCTATGGTAAGAAAAGACAAGGAGCTTATAATGTAAAAGGACTATGTGGCATTTGAAATGCACGTAGTAAGTCCAGAAATTAAAAAAAGGCTGAATGATTAATGTGTTTGTGTCCCTGTTATATGTTTTAAAGTGTGAAGAGTGAAGGAAATCAATATTGGAAAAAGCAGTCTGTCAAGTTCATTAGTTTACAGTGTAGTGAACGCAGTTGATCACTTTGTTTATATTTTGACACTACATAACTCAAAAGAAACTTCACTTGTTTTAAATGCCCCACAATATAATTCTCTGTAAAGAGTTACAGAGTGTCAACTTGAAGCCAGCAAGATGGAAAATTTGAAAAGTGTACTGCAATAGAAAAACATATTTTCAAAAGAAATTCTTGGGGATTTTTTTAATAAATCATAGACCTTTTTGTTCAATTACTGTTGATACAACACTCTGTTGCCATGTTACACCACAGGTAACTGTCTGTACTCACACCTAAGTCTCTTACATTTCACTAACTATTCACAGTATTTAAATTGTTTGAAATAGAACTTGCAGATTTTAACTACACCTGCTTTTTAGTATGTTGAACCATTTTTGGAAAAATGGTAAGTTTAATTTCAACTTCATTTTCAAGCAGAAGTTACTAAACAACAGACCAATACAAATAAAATACAATGTACCCCTCCAGGCTTAGCAAAAATATAAAATTTGACACTTCATTGCAATCAGTGGCAAATCCCAATCCGTAGGTCAGGTCATGCAGATGGGTGGAAAACACCTTCCTCTTACCCCTCCTACCCTCAGAAAGTTGCCAATCATTCAGCATTATCCCCAGCAGCATCAGGGTGTATAACTTTCGCTTCCTCTATTTTGAACTTTCTTTGATTCTACATGAATTTCAGGTTGTCTCTATAGATGTGTAAAATCACAATTTTACTGTAGTTCCTCAGCCAGTCAAGATATTCCCTGCAGTGTATGGGACCTCATGATTCCTTACCATGTTCACATTAGCCCACCACTTGTCCCTATCCTGAGCTAGATCATTTCAGTCCATGCCCCCTGGCAGTTTCTGTTTCTTGTAGATAATTTCATCCTCCAATCCAGGCCTAGGTCTTCCAATTGGTCTCTTTCCCTAAAGTTTCCCCACCAAAACTCTGTATGCCCCACTCATTGCCCCCATCATGCCACACATCTTGCCCACACTTTTCTTGATTTGACCACTCAAACAACACTTGGTGAAGAGCATAAATCATTAAGCCCCTCACTGTATGATCTCCTCCAATCCCATTACTTCATCCATCTTTTGCCCACATATCTTCCTCAGTGCCATATTCCTTCCACTCTGTGAGAGACCAAATGTCACGCCTGCATAAAATATTGACGTACTGACTCTGTTTTAATCTTTTTATTTTTGGGTAGCAAACTGGAAGACAAAAGATTCTGAACTGACGTGTAGCTGGCAGGAATGTGCATGTATTAAATCCAAACTCTTGGTTCTAACACTTGCACATTTAATGTCTCACTTCCACCACCACATCTCCTGTTGACATGTTGACAGTGTTACAAGCATTTCTCCAATTCTATTAGTGTTTGTTTCACTGCATCATCATCATCATCATCATCATCATGTCTTTAATCCTCAGTGACATTTTAGGCTGCTAGTATCTTAACCGGATATGGACCCTGCTGGCTGGGTACATTACTACCTACAGTTAAAGCCTTATTTAACATATCTCCAGAGGAACAGCTTTTCTTACAGTCACTGGAGGTTTTCATTAAGTACCGATTATGCAAAAAATACATCAACAAACTGCCTACCCCTAGCAAGACCTAACTTTACACAATTACTGTAAAGTAACTTTTTGACACAAGCATTTCAACACATTTCCACATAAATACAATCGCGTAACAATAAAAAATTAATCCACAAAACAACTTACAGTGTATGAAATAAAGACAAGTACACAACACTTTGTATGTTGAACAGCAGTGTCAGTCACCTGTAAAGAAGAAAATATTGAAATAAAAAATGGAATTTTCATACAAATACCAATAAATTTACAGAATAAATTCATAGTAAGAATACATACCTAAAGGACAATCACTTGCTTTGTCAGGCACATGTGGCAAATAGTCAACATTCTCTTCCCACAGCATTCAGTTTTGTTAGAAGTTTCAACATGTGACAACCCCAAAAGCCAAGGTCGGAGCATCAGTACATATTTGGCGAAGTATTACACCCATGGAACACAATGTATAAAATTACAATTCTGTACGTAATAGCTTCATGCTTTTAGGCAGGAGACAGGATTAGGACAGTCAGTTACATTAGAATTATATAATAAAAATAAACATGCCTTCTGCATAGACAAGTAAAATAAAGACTGCACACAATTCACATTCCAAAAATACATCTTTTTTTTTCTTCAGATTTTACTGTCAACTTAAAAATTAGTATGAAACTCAGATTACAACACAGATAAATGGGCTTTTGAATTTTTCAGCGCACAAAGCACCATTACAGCATTTGATGGTGTGTTCATTCAGAACAGCTGTACAATGAATGACATTTATATGCACAATTATCTCCATTTTTACTCCAACATTCTAGGATTAGAAAACTAAGTACATTCTTGTGATTGAACAATACTGGTAAGGCAAAGAAAGTAAACTAGTCTAGAACTATCTCATAGTACAACGTGATGACGACACACTATATTACAATGCTTCCTCTGTGGCAGTGGTTATATTTGCAAAGCCACATAGTTTCATCTGTACACTTCATAATCAAACACAAGACAACTCTACAGACTTGACTGGACTACGAGGAACACTGATGGAACCACAATCTTTAATATAACAAAAAATAGAGATAATCCCCAAATAACAACAGCCAAGAAGCCTATGTAAAAAAATAACTATGTAGTATATATACACATATATATCTTAATTTATCCAACAACCATAAACAACATCTTTCCCTTCCATGGGTAAATTAAAATGATTTTACTTAGCAGAAGCAAGGTCATGGCAGTTTTTTGTGCAACTTACTTTCATTCCATTTTACACGACAGGATGCCAATGCTCTATTGTATTCAGAAGTTACATTATAAATCTAAGCTGTGTACCATACAGCTGGACAAAAAAAAAAAAAAATCTTTAATGGATTTATATCCTCCAAATTAAAATTTTTAATGCCAAATTGAATTATCTTAACAGAGGACATTCAGTTTTTTTTTTCCTTCAAATTTATTACCAAAGAATAATGCAGTCAACACAATCATTTTCATTACAAAAACAATATTCATTTATTCTGAAGGAAGGCATCACGATGTGCTTGAAAACATCCCAACACCAACTGTAAAACGACAACAGCATCCCACAGTTGAACAACAGCTCATTAAAAAGGAAGGTATTTTATGCTTTAGTAGTTTCATGCTTAAACACAGCCTGCAAAGAACACACTCTGTAGTTATAACTTTTCTAGAAAGCTTTAGCTAATAAGTAATCCACATATAAACACTATGGGATCCCAAAGTGGACAAAGCATCTGGTAACGAAATTGTAGGGGCCTGAAGATGACTAACA
>Ga0123354_10012303_pt1 | contig 13264 bp, 9 predicted proteins | sample TergutLab28metaG_2_FD_97872 | JGI IMG/M metagenome (GOLD analysis project Ga0123354, IMG submission 97872) | Labiotermes labralis P4 segment gut microbial communities from Petit-Saut dam, French Guiana - Lab288 P4 | ecosystem: Host-associated > Arthropoda: Insects > Digestive system > Gut ...
TCAACAAATATAGGTACTGAATATTTTAAACATGGTATATACTCTCCGTTTCTTTCTCTTCAAAATGCAGTTTGTTTCATAATTCTAACATATTTGGTTCCTGTATTATTCACATTTTATATATAGGTGTGCTAAAATTAAAAAAATAATTCCGGCGCCAAAAGGTTAATCTATATGTAGCAACAGTTTGGTCCCAAACACATGGCTCAGATTCCGTTCATTTTCTTTATCAGCCCATTCTTTCATCATGCCAGAAACACGTTCGGAACCAACGTCAATCATATGACCCGAAGACAGACCAGTTATTTCTATTTACTCATTCGCAGCTACATTTTCTAGAAGTATAACAGAGAAAAAGACATATTTCACTTTTTGAGCGCGTACGTGATATTGCGAAAAGCGACTATTAGCTACTTCATGTGTCTGCCTGTCCGTCCGTCCGCATGGAACAACTGAGCCCCCATTGGACAGATCTTCATGAAATTTGATGTCAGGTTTCGAAAATGCGTCGAGACATGCAAGTTTCATGAAAATACGACAAAAAAACAGGCATTTTACATGTAGTCCGAAGTACATTTATGCTATTATCTCGCTGAATTCTCCTTGGAATGATAAATGTTTCAGATAAAACTTGTAGAGAAAATCAGAACACACTTATCATGTTCTTTTTCTCCAAAAATCGTGCCGTCTATGAGACGTGGAAAAATATGGTACAGCCGGACAGGCCAGAGGTAACAGTATAATACGAAGCATGCGCATTTCGTGCTGAATAAGTAAGACTGCTGACACACACACACACACACGCACACATACTACATATATATATATATATAACTTTTCCACCGCAACAATGGCTACGCGAAAGCCCGTCAATGTTACATTATGCGTACATTGCCTGTTTGTCCTTTATGATGCTGACAGTTACCTCTTCACGGCCTTCTGTGCCAGTCATTCGACCCATCTAATATTAAATTCACATACTCAGATTTCTCTAACTCACGAATCAGTTCACTTATCACCTCCGATATCAGTCAGATAAAGTATCTTATGTTCAGGCGTGATCACAGAACTGAGAAAAGCGTATACCAGCTTCGTCATTTACGTCTGTCTATGCCTCCGCATGCAACTCAATTACGCAGGCAGCTAGATTTCTGTGTACTTTCACATTTGTGTTTCCTACTACATTGTCGATGCATTCTGATTTAGGTTAAAATCGGACAAAACACACTTCACATGAAGAAGTATGTACCTGTACGATCTCTCTTTTTTAATTAAATACTAGTCCAGTAATTTTAAATTTTATAACATAGTTCAACAAATATTATTCGTGTGATCAAATCTACGAGAATTTGATGGAAGGTAATGAACCTTCGAGGTTCCATAAAATGCGGGGAATATCTTGACTAGTTAAGAACCGATTAACTTCTCAAGAAGGAATCTGCTGCATGTTTTAATTAAGTACGTATGTAAGTTAAGTATAACAAAGGAGCTGTAAAATGATACTTCCCTTCCTAGGAGCACTTACGCCCAACGTCTCATTGTTTCAGGATTGATGACTGTGGGTCTTACGTACTACCCCTTCTGAAAGCATTTAACTGGCAACTGAACAGGCATACACAAATGATCACATATGCTACGATAAGGACCTACTTCTTACCACCAAGGAGTTCAATGTCCTGGCATAGTTTCATCAATGCCCACTTTGTCTAAACATGCTTAATTTATGTCTCATTCCGAAAACACAACTGGTGCACTTCTGCATAAACCGCGCATTTTCGAAATCGTCATATTTACCACAAAATCGTGCTGATTCGCAGTCTTCCTCGTATTCATAAAATTTTCTACTTTTCGTGTGGTCCTTATATACATTTTGCAGAGGTTTGCTTTACATTACAGATACAATACACACCACTACCCCGTAAAAAATTCTCCTTAAAAATATAAGAGTAGAGCAATGCATTAACCCCGCAGCACACAACACGTGCTCAGCGATACGACCGAGACCAATTTACGAGTAATCGTCAGCACTGTAGACCCGCCCAAGTCAACAGGCATCTCCGACATTGTGGGATGCAACGAACTCCCCATGATATTAAGCATTCAGAAAAATATACACCCCCAACAAGAACATCGCTCAGCCTATGACTAACAGTGACCATGTCAATCGATTCATGAATCGGATCCTGCAGCACTCAGTGTCAGCTGCTGACGATGCTTGTCACCCGCACTTCGCGTCCTAAACATGCCTAGTATGAAGACAATGGCAACAGAACAGGAGGGGCAGTGATTTGGTTTTTTAAGTTCTTTTCGAAAATCCGTACAGAAAATTCAAATGTCATTACAATCTGACAAGAATAACGGGTATTGTACATGAAAACCTATGTATATTTTTTATCATACGTCGTTCGATTTTTCTCAGAATAACAAATATTTTTGACAAAAGCTGCGCAGAATATCAAAACACACATTTTACGTTCAACGCCTTTTCTCCGAAAATCGCACCTTTTATGAGATAACGTGGAAAAATAGAGCCGTAAAGGCCACAAATGATATTGCGTACGCGCCTAGCATGCTGGTCACCTAGGACAACAAATACATGTCCAGTATATGTAACGCTCATTGATTTTCTACTGCAACAATGGTTGCACAAAAGCGCCTCAATATTCCGTTATATGTACACTACCTGTCTTGATACCTATTATCTGGATACTATACTTACGTAAGCAAGTGTGTAGGGATCCGTGGTTATTTTTCTAAGCCAAAGGGAGTACACGCACAAAAGGAAGTTTGGGAAACTGCTCTCCAGGGATTTATCGATGTGGTGGTGATCGCGATTGAATGCGAGATGCGGCTAGCGAACAACGGCTGGTGAATCTACCGTGATGGATCTGAATCCCGTTTCTTGCCCATTTGGCGTGTCTCGAAATGCCTCGTTCTTGGCCAAACACAAATCCTCGTTCTTCGTCGAACTACAAATGTTGGTATATTATTACGTGGAAGAAACGATGACAGTGAAAGCCGCAGGCATGACTTTTCAATATTTAAGACGCGACAATTACGGTTCAGGTTTCTCATCAGATACAGAAATCGTCGGCTTGAAATTCGTTTGGGAGATCGCATGTTAAATAGTGGGTTGTAAACAGATTGCGGACGCTCGAAGCAACCGTCGCCTAAGGCGTCGCTGATGGGATGCGCGTATGTCCAGAATCATACAAACTATAAGGTGCCCGTCCAGGCAATGTTCTTAAAATACGGCATGGGAATAATATCCCCTATGTATTACACGGGAATTTCAGACCGCAACGTTTCCAGCCTTGTTAGACACCGTTCTTTTTTGTATTAGTACCACGAACGACAATCTGAAATTCGCAAGAGCTTATACTTAACAAATCTTCGTTTCCAAATAAGAGTCCCTTGGAAACCACGCCGAGGACCGGGCGGTCATCCCTCCAGGAACAAGGACAACCAAATGTGCTCCTCGTGAGATCGAAATTTAAGCTCAGGTTCCGGTATTATCGTCGCCTTATCATTACACTCCGCTTAAGTAAAGTTTCAACGGGCCTTGTACTACGATTTTCAAGACCGATACAGTCCGTTGTAGTTGAGTTCCCGTACGCCGAACTTCCTTTTCCCGTCCCTCAGGCAGCGATTTCTAATATTAGTAAATTACAGAAGGGTAACACTAAGATTTATTTCTACTCATCCCATGGTTACATGGGTCCAGGGTTCCCAGCAGATTGCTGCAGCTGTGGTGCTGCTGTCTTGTCATGGCAAGTTCTCTTCTATAGAAAGAGGTGCGGTGGTAAGCAGTTTCCTAACAAGTCCACAATTTGTTGTTTTTTTACGTACAACATAAAAGTTATTTGTTTCCGTTGCAGCTTTCCCCCTCCTCTCGTAGAGTTCTGGCGCGTGTAAACAGCGTCAGAGCTGCGTCAGCATCGGTGACTAATGCGCCAGTTCAAAGGTCAATAAAACAGCAAATACTATATTATCAGAATATCAGTATTCTACAGGGAATTAAATTGCTGTGATGCAATAAATACGACGACATACGGCACGCTATGCAAAGGATATCCATCAGAGTCTTAATATTCGTAGACATTTCTATTTCGTGAACTTTGATTCTTAAAATGGTTTAAGTACATCCAAAGAGGTGCACGAACAATACTGATTACGAATGTAAAAACCTTCGAAATTTTGCTGCGGTCAGCTTGAGGTATAATGCGCGATGGTGATCGTTGTAATATTGGCGTATAACCATTACATTTGAAACTGTAAGAAGTACACCATGTGGCAAACAGACCCTGGCACTCAAAACAAATGCCTGTGTCCATGTGCGGGGCCTAATAGAAGTCAAGTGACGACAACCAGCACCGTCCTGACAATCCGGACAGAAGGCTCCCCACATGAGCAAAGGCGATACACACGTATACCGCCCGAACTATGTTGCTGGGTGTAGAGATCCATTCGTGCTTCCAGGCAGACAGAACAGGCCAACGAAGATAGCCGTGGTCATCTCTAGAGGTAGGTCACAGGATAGTTCCACAGGCACAGTAATGACCTTGACCAGTGGAGTGTCAGTCTAGTGCCCAGTACAAGTTCCCGGCCGTGTGCTCATGAAGCACATTTCATGAACTCGAACAACGGACTGCCAAACACACACGCAAGGAAGCTCTGCATAGCAATAAGGGAGTAATTAAAAGATAACAGAACTGGGGACGATGCTGGATAAAGAAAATTTCTCTATAAATAGCACAAATTTTGTATGTATAAATGTTATTAATACTATGGGCACAGCAGGAAAAATCCACCTCCATACACGAAACAGAGCCAGTCAAATACTGGACCAACTATCATCGGTACACAGTCGTTTGATTTGGGCAGGTTTGAGAAAAGTTCCGCTCAGTCGGAGCTCACAGTTTGGGCTGATGATGCGCCAAGGCCAGACCAGATCCAATACAGAATAATATGCTGTGCACGTATGACAAGATATTGAAGAGAGCCATGAAACATGTTAAGCAATTGTGCCAAATGCCACAAATCAAGAAGTATGATGCATCTTCATTGCGTAGTTTAATGAATGATGTATCCAGCCACCTGAATGCCTACAAGTATTATCTTTGAATGTCTCTATGCAAGATTTAATTTTAAATTATCTGATGTTGTCCACGCTGGATGCTGACACAAGGAATGGGAGCTACATACGACGCATCAAGACATTCCATTAACTACAGAATTCATTAGTTTTCTGGAAACATGATGCAAGGCATTGGAGCTACTGCAGAACGTACAGGTACCAAGCACAACTACCGCCTTTCCACGACCCACACAATCACCTGGAGCCAAGGTTAGTAAACCATCACATTGGAACTTAGCAACACAAGTGCAGTGTCCTGTTCGAAACAAGCGTGTCGTAAATGCAAAACAGCAGAGTACTCTTTTGCATACAGATGGACAGAATCAAGCAGCAAATGACAGAGCGTCTACAAGCAACAACCTTCCTGCAGATGCAAAGGGCTCATCAACAGCAGGGGTTACATATTGTTCTTTAAAGGGCAAGCCAAGAAATCACATTTTGCTAGCGACAGGAATTGTTGAAGAATAAATCAGGTCGGTAGTACCATGGAGAGCACTGCTGAACAGTGCTCCTCAATTACATTTCATAACAGAAAGATGTGCACAACGTCTGAAGTTAGCCCGGACTCAAACACATGCATCCATACAGGGCATCAGCGATGTAAACACTGCAGCTCATCACAGTATTTCAAATCATTTAAGGTCTAGACATTCCGATTCGCAAACAACGCATAGCTGTGCTGTCTTCTCTAACATTACTGGCACAACGCCCATCACCAAGCTGGATATAAGTAGCTGAAAGATTACAAAGGACATCAAGTTAGCATATGAACATTTTGATCAACCAGATACCATTGATTTATTTATTGGTGCTGATTATTTTATGAAATTCTTCGATCAGGCAAGCGAACACGCCCTGGCAACTACCCAGTGCTACAGGAAACATTTCTTGGCTGGACACTCTCTGGTCGAACCCTAGATGTCACCGCTCAAAGTGACACACAACGCACATTCCTGCTGCGAGAAGGCAGTAATCTCGAGTATGATTTAAACAGCTTCTGGGAAGTGGAGACCATGAAGCAACCCATCACGACAACAGAACAAGCACGTGAATAACTTTTCTCACTCACACAACCCAACAACCAGATGGAAGATTTGTTGTTAGACTTCCAGTCAAGATGGAACCCAATCAACTTAGGACTTCTCGCCTCACCACAGAGCGACGACTACATGCAATTGAACGCAGGCTGGAGACACATCCTGAACTCAAGATTCAGTACCACAAATTCATGACGGAATATGAAGATTTGGGTCATATGGAAACAGTGAACTCCCAAGAGGGGAGGCAAACACGTTACTTCCTACCACGTCGTCAGGTTTTTAAGGAGAAAAGCTCCACAACAATAACTCAGGTTGTATTCGAAGGAGGCGTCAAGTCTTCCAATGGATTGTCACTCAATGACATACTACAAGTATGTCCCACTATTAAACAGGATTTGTAATCTACTGCACTGCGGTTCAGAACCCATCAAGTGTGCTTCATAGCCGACATCGCAAAGATGAACCGTCAGATTTTGTTACTTCCATAAGACGTAGACCTACAAAGAATTCTGCGGAGATATTCTTCCGAAAACCTCAACCAGGAACATACTCACCAGTTACGGAACCTCTTCAACACCATTCCTCGCAACACGTTGTCCGAAGAAGCTAGCAAACGACAACCAGGATCAATATCCAAGGTCTTTTCAAGTACTGAGCAATGATTTCTACTTTGACTTCTTAAGTGGAACATCAAACTTAGAAGAAGCAATTATGGCGCAGAAAGAAATGTCATCTCTGCTTCAAACAGCACGATTCACATTCAGGAAGTGCGCATCCAGCCACTCCATATTCCTGGACACCATGCCAGAAGAGCTGCAAGAAACACAAGACATTATCCCTAGATAATGAAGATGGAGTTACAACACTCGGATTACTATGGAATCCAACGAATGATCAAGTGCAGGTCAAGAACATCACCCCAAGTACGAACAGCAGACTCCACAGCCAGTACAAAACGTAAGGTGATAGCCACAATCCATCTTTGATCCCCTCGGATTACTAAGTCCAGTTGTTATTGCCTATAAGATATTTTTACAAAGACTGTGGCAAGACAAACTACAATGGGATGAACTACTTCCTGATCACCTGCAAGAAGAATGGAATCAGCTATTTCACACAATTTCTAAACTGTCAGAAATTAAAATCAACACAAAGGGTATATGTTCAAATGCTACAAATATTCAAGTACATGGTTTTGGTGACAGTAGTGAAACAGCCTATGGAGCATGTCTGTACATTCGCTCCACAGACAACAATCAAACATCTTGTGAACTGTCTTCCACTGCAAGGGTTGCTCATCTCAAATAATTGACAATACCAAGGCTGAAACTCTGTGTAGCTGTGGTGTTATCCAATCTGTACAAAGGGGCCACATACGCCCTCAGCATCATAAGTAATGAATCTTGCCTATGGACAGATTCTTCCATTGAACTGACTTGGATAGCATCCTTCAAACAAATGGAAGACAACTGTAGGCAACAGAAGAAACCATCTTCTGCAACCTGGAGACGTGCCATCCGAATCGAATCCTGCTGATCTAATACCAAGAGGAAATGAATCCACAACACTATCATCCACGTTATGATAGACGGGACAACAAAGGTTATCACAGGAATCATCATGCTGGCCTACCAGAGGTCAAAACTCCTACAGACAAACTGAAAATTAGAAATGTACATGTTGTACTTGCACGTGCCCAAAAAGATATCACACAAATTTTCCAAGCTCAACAGACTCATTGGAGTCACTGCATACTGCAAAAGATTCATCAACAACTGCAGGCAAGCCAAGGCCAACAGACAATCAACCACTCTCTCCATACAAGATCTTGACAAGGCTGTGACTTGCTGTATGAAGATGGTAAAACAAACTTCTTACGCACAAGAATTAGAACTGCTGAAACATCAAGATATTTCAGCCAACAGCTTTTTGAAGACTCCACATCAACTCACTGATCAGGAAGGTACTCCCAAGTGGGAGGACGATTACAACAATCTTCACTTCCTTATCAAGCCATGAGTCAGATGATTCTGCCACCAAATCATCACTTCACAAAATTGGTTGTCTCAGCAAAACACACAAGCCTACATCATGCTGGGCCACAATTCCTAACAGCATCACTAAGTAACAGATATAGAATCCAAAGAATAAGGAACGTGGTGAAGACAGTTATTCATCACTGTTTAACCTGCTACAAATTCGAGGCACAAGCATCACATCAGTTCATGGCTGATCTACAAGCATCTCGAGACCAACCCTCGAGACCATTTCTCACAAATAGTGAGGATTATGCTGGACCACTCTCACTGCGATTGGGAACTACACACAGCAAGACAATAACAGAGGGTTATGTTGCTATTTTTATTTTGTGACAAAGGCAGTCCACATTGAGGTTGTCACAAGTCTAAACACAGAAGCATTCCTTGCTGCTTTAAGGCGTTTCATAGCAAGTCGAGGAAAACCAAAAACAATTTATTCTGATAATGGCACGAACATCCGAGATGCATTCCATAAACTTCATGGAGCATACAACATGCTTCAATATTCACTGCAAATGGCAAGACTACAAGACTTCTTGGCCACGGAATGATGTGACTGGAGATTCACCACCCCCCCACCCACCCACCCACATGGACCCCACTTCGGAGGATTATGGGAAGCAGCAGTGAAATCCATGGCCTATTACCTGCTAAGAACACTGGGTGCTCAAACTGCCACCTACGAAGAACATTTTACCTTAGTGGCTGAGAGAGATGCATGCCTAAATTCCAGACCCTTGTGTGCACTATCCAATGATCCTCTCAACCGAACATATTTGCCCCCTGGAAATTTTTTGAATGGTGAACCATTAACCCAGACACCATCTGGTGACTATACTGTCAAATGCACGACTTTCCAGGTGGCAAACTTACCAACAACACTTTTGGCAACGATGGTTATCTATCTACAGGAACTGAATGAGAACATTCCCTACTCTACAACTGGGTGATGTCGTGCTACTGAGGGAGGACAATACTATCCATTGGCCCATAGCTGTCATCACCGACGTCCACCCGGAAACAGATGCCACGTTCGAGTGGTCACCCTCAGGTCCACCAAGGGAATCTTCAAGTGTCCCACTACAAAATTTTGACCATTAGCGCCTGCTAATAATGTACTATAACCACGCCTGTTTGGAGGTGGCAGTAATTTCACGCACACGGACAAATTTTTGCGTAATAACTTCCGAGTATTTTTAAAATTTCATTGATATTGGTAATGATTGCACAGATTACATCACGCTCCAAGACTCGCACACTTCATTAACAAAGCCACGAGTTATTACGTGGTAGCGATTGTTCTTTGTGTTTGGCGCGTAAGCTTTGACTCCATTAGAGGTAGCGTCAGTTTCATGGGGAAACTCGAGTGACGAACACGCGTGAAGCAAGACGCAGTTTCCTTTGCTGGAGGTCTACACAAAATGGCCCCAGCAATAACGAAACAATCATTTCTACAGACCAGAAAGGTCCAACATTCTTCAGAGGGACACTAGACAAGCATGACGCATCGCCGTGTTGCTCGCACATAACAAGCGGTTATATATTTCAAGTCTGCATAGGGCAGTAGTTAAACGACTGCAGTGTTCGTAATATTTCAACCACAGGAGTATATTTTACAATAATTACAAGACTTCAAACTAATATTCAAAGTGGCTGAATCAGTTCATGAGGAACTACGTAAACGTGAAAGTTGCTTTGAACAAATTCCACAGAGAATACAATTGTAATGTGTGTGAAACACAAGTGAAATACATAAAACAGTATCATCTAAGATAGATAGGATTGCAATTAAGCGCTACCTAATAAACAGCGACAAGATTCAGATAATTACAAGGCAATTAACTGACAATTATTGTTTCAAATAATATTCCATACTAGCGAATTCAATGAAGGCAACCAAACGAATCAAAAGTAAGTATTTAGTGTTGTGTTTAATTAAATCAGATCTTATTTTGACCGGCATATTATTATAAGTGAATGGGCATTCCTGTTCATATTCCAGTGTATCTTCTGAACCAGAGCAATTGACGATACAACATGCTTTGAAGATTATTATACCAAGACATGACTGTAAAAATTCTCCTGCAACTACCGTACTTAAAATAAAAGCCTAGAACCAAAGTTAAATAAAAGAAAGCGAATTTTTAATTTTCGGAAATTTCTTTTATGCGTTCTATGTTCCGCGAATTAACATGATACATACATTTTAGGGCCAATAAAAATATTTGGATTTATGAAGGTAGCTTAATGAAATAGCAATCACCGAAAACTTGCGGCCAATCATGTGGCCACCCGTAGGGAGTAAGAAAAACAATACAAAAACAATTATGTGTCGAAATGACTTCGCTGTTAAAAATCCTATAATTTTTTGTTAAAATTCATGGTTTAAAGAGGATACTATCCAAGAATATAAAATATTCGAAATTAAGTCTGTGTGGAATATGGGTCTACGGGAGGTGTACATAGAACATACACAAGTGAATTATTGTCCTGTATGAAAATTGGTATGCACCATCTGTTCAACAAAAATCAAGCGGCCTGAAATTGTCTAAGTCCCGAACTGGAAGTCACGTGACGTACAGTTGTCATTATAATTCGAGTCGTTTTACTTACCCCATTTTTGTGCATTCATGGCGCTTTTCTGTCTTCCATTCATTACAATCAGTCACGCCGCGTACATATTAAAGAAGACACCAACACATTCGCTTAATTTGAAGTTAAAATATTAATTAAATGTCATTCATTTTTTCAGGCCTACGGCTAGCTAGCTCTGCTGCCAGGGATGGATACGGCGATAGGGGTGTTTGTACATGTAGCAGGCAAAGCCAAGCCCCTTAAAGCGATATATCGGTACAGTACGGAAACGAGCTACGTTGGTTGGAGTCCAGCATCGACATATATCTTTTGCTTTTTGTATATGTTTCATACTCACCAACGCTCAAACTGTGCAATAACACATCCATTATTTAACAGCGCGTTACAAAAGTTATCTGTGCTCTATTGGGAGGGCTAGAAATGCGACTGGCGCAGATATTTACATTTCCGTAATTCTTTTCTGTTTACCGACATTCTGATTTAGAAGGTTCGTGTTGGACTGGGACTTCAACAGGGCATGTGAATCTCGTTGGTGATTACGGGTCCTAGCGGGTCACGAAATCTGACAAAGTTTTACTGGCTGCACTAATAACGGTGGTTACGAAAACGGAATTTCGTATGTTGTAATAATAATAATAATAATAATACTCAAAGGCAATGAAGATATTATGTTGGTTATTTTAAACTCTATTTTGCTGCATAATCAGAATTATGTCTGGACTGTGCCTAACTCCTATTTTAGGGCTTGCAAGAATACTTAAGTTTGTTATTTTAAAAAGGCTACAATCCTTGATAAAAATTGTTATATATCAGAACACTTTTAAGTAAGGATTTCTCAATACATTATATCAGGTTTCTTTTAATTTTCTGCCACCCGAAAACTGATCTGCCGGTGACAATATGGTCATTAACTCTTAGTTTAGGGTAGACCCCATCCCTCTTCGCCATAAATATTGTCATTCGCCGTTATTCGCGGTGTGTCAACGCTGGTGTAGGAAAGTGAGCCCTTTGGGTTGCGGAATAAGCGTGTGATAGAAATCTTAGGGTCCGCACTCGTGTGCCATCGGAAGTTTGGGCCGACGAATCGCGCACCATCGGCTCTCATGGGGGAATAGTTACCGTCCAGGTCACTATCGATAGAACAAGTTTACATTCCTGTGTGTATATTAGTAGCTCACAATAAATGCAGTTACAAAACAGAATAAAAACAAACGCAAGCACAAGTAGTTCTGTAACAACAATCACAATACTTATTATGATCATACGTCGTATACGTACATTACAAGATGTAACACATCAAATGCACCATGACTCAGCATGAGTTTTTCCAACCATAAAAAGAAACTAATTAACTGGAAGCAGACAGCCTCCTCATCCCCCAACTCACACATCCCCGCACCATGGATGTGACCAAAAGACAATCGCTAGACAGACGGTCCGGAATGCCCCAGGGAACAGAGATCAAAATAGAAACCAAAATTCCCCGAAACGAAATCAAACTAGCACACACAAATGCCCTGACCGCCTGTCATACACCAAAACAGGGAAATCGAGACAGCTATCTTTTTCCGAGCAGCTACTAAGAGAATTCCAAACCGAATCAAATTCTCTTGCCCTCAAACTAACAACGAAACTCATCTAACGCTCCCCCTTTCTATCAGCGAGTGGTCGTCGAGCGATGCCCAAATAAGGAAATAAAGTGAAAGGGGTTTGTCAACATTGGGGTTGTCCTTGAACCGACGTATCGAAACGGTTGGCTTACAGTTCACGCTTTTCATTCACTCTCCATCACGATGGGTCACCATGACAGGTATATTCCCGAACGCGTCATCGCTCTTGCTGAGGATGGAGGATTAAGTGCCAGCAATGCAAGTGAACTGTACGGTCCCCCGAAGACTACTGCAAGAGCATGGCTACACAAATTCCGTAGGGATGGGAAAGTTGGAAGGCGCAGAGGAACAGGTTTATGGCGCGTATCCAGCCCACCTCATGATGTTGCGTTAGTAGCTGAAGCTCAGAGAAACCCTTTTGTCGGTGCGAGGGATCTTAAAGCTGCCACATACGAAATTCGGTTTTCATAACCACCGTCATTAGTGCAGCCAGTAAAAATTTGTCAGATCTCGTGACCCGTTAGGGCCCGTAAGCACCAACGAGATTCGCATGTCCTGTTTACGTCCCAATCCAACACGAACCTTCTAAATCAGAATGTCGGTAACAAAGAAAAAGAATTACAGAAATATAAATATCTGCGCCACCCGTATTTCTAGCCCTCCCAATAGAGCACAGATGACTTTTGTAACGCGCTATTAAATAATGGATGTGCTATTGCACAGTTTCAGTGTTGGTGAGTATAAAACATATACAGAAAGCAATATATATATATATATATATATATATATATACACACACACACACACACAAACACATGTCGATGCTTGGACTCGAACCAACGA
>Ga0123354_10012304_pt1 | contig 13263 bp, 8 predicted proteins | sample TergutLab28metaG_2_FD_97872 | JGI IMG/M metagenome (GOLD analysis project Ga0123354, IMG submission 97872) | Labiotermes labralis P4 segment gut microbial communities from Petit-Saut dam, French Guiana - Lab288 P4 | ecosystem: Host-associated > Arthropoda: Insects > Digestive system > Gut ...
CCTATCCTGAGTCAAGTTAATCCAGTTCACGCCCTCCCTTCCCATTTCTTTAATATCCACTACAATATCATCCTCCCATCTACGCCTAGGTCTTCCAAGATGTCTCTTTCCTTCGTGATTTTCAATCGATACACTCTACATAGTATTGTGCTGTAACTGCCATTAAAGCTCTTTGTAGTTATGAAAGAGTAATATGATATTTTAATATAATCGAAACTGACAAAATGACGATAAAATCAACTGAATTGTCAATATCCAGTATTATTTGGACATTCTGTGGACCGTGCATCATGATGTATTTGACGTTGACTAGCCGCTAGCACGATCACAGTGCAACTCTGATCATGCTAGCAGCTAGCCAACGTAGATGCATGATACACGCCATATGCTGCATGTACAATAAACCAACTCCTGATGATGAATAGTTAATCTATTCGAAACATGTAGAGGTTGATTAATGAAATAAACTAAGAGAGAAAAAAGTGCATCTTGTTGGTCCTTATTACGGATCCAGTATTCTGTTCAGTACCTTGCTTTCAATAATAAATGAGGTCTATTCGCTTCTGCGGTGAAGACTGACCTCGCGCGTAGTAATAAACAAGAACTGATAGAATCAGGTGCAGTTTTATGTACTGCAGTACTTTCATAACGTATTTACTTCACAGAAGATGGGCACTCAGAACTGCCTAATATCTTATTCATCTATCATTTATTTTGGTCAAACTCCACGCAGTACAGCCCGTCCCTCAACGTTTACAAATAACCTACGGCACACTGTGTGGTTCCGAAGGATTGCACCTTGCACCTGCATGGTTTCTATCCCTGACGAAAGCAGCAGTAAGTTCATTCAAAACATCGGCAACGTAGCCCACTGCCACATTGTTCGAAAACACCAAACAGGGTCAAAGTACAAAAGACGTGCAATGTACGTATGACGTAACAGTGAGGCGCGTTCGTGCAACAGTGGTTGCCGTGGAACAGCAAAAAGTACTACATATTCTTAGTTTGTGTTTGTAGCCTTAGGAATCCAACATGCAATGCACATGCGCCATATTGTCATCTGTGGCCTACCAGGCTGTACCATATTTTGCCATTGTGTCTCATAAAAAGTAGGATTTTAGGAAAAAACAGTTACTGATCATAAAATGAGTGTTTTGATTTTGTCAACAGCGTTTGTCTGTAACATTTCTCATTCTAAGAAGAAATGAGGGAGATATGATCAAATGAGTATATCGGTCTTCATGTAAAGTACACATAATTCTTGTCAGATTTTAATTAAACTTAAACTTCCTAGACAGATTTCAGGAAAATACTCAAATACAAAATTTCATTAAAATCCGTCCAGTTGGAGTCGAATTATTTCATGCTGACAGACAGAAGGACAGACGTGACGAAGCTAATTTAAAGCGGCAAAAACAATCTAGACCGACTACGATTCGAATATATGAACTGTGTACTGCATACCAGGACGCGAACCCACGAGCCATATTGCATTCTGTTGGTGGGCTGCAACCTTACATCATGCAGTGTGGTACTAATGGTGAAATTTGTGGAAGCCGATGTTTTATTACAATAGTATCACAGGCTAGTTTACTCCCACAAGTAGGCGGCGCGTTGGGATTAAAAGAACTTGATTTTCATGGCAGATGTAGCCAGAGTAGCGTGTCAATTCAATTTCACACCAGTAATATTGTGGGAAAGGGGACAGCTTGCGCGCTGCTCGGTTGGACTCTGGAACATCTCATTTGAAGGCTGTCCCACAAACGAGCGAAGGGAAGCTGAAAACTTCACACCATTGCCAATCAGAACCAATGCTAATTGGAAGGTCACGCGTTCAAGCCTCATCCTTAGGAGTACCATTTTACTGAGAACAAATTTAATGCAAAATCACCAAATTTCATCAACCCAAATACTAGATACTTCAAGTAAATTTGCTCTAAAGTGCATAATTATTCTTACTATACAATCGAAGAACTAAAAGCCACATTCTGACAATCCGTGCATAAGCACTTCACAAAACACGTGACTTCCTTCAGCATACGGCAAGTCTGTCTTTTAGGCACGCGTATTTCTTAGGTTTTTAGGCGCGATCGCAAAATTGCGAAAAGCAGCCACAAGCTTCGTCACGTCCGTCCGTCTGTCTATATGTCTGTCTGTCTCTCCGCATGCGACAACTGGGCTCCCACTGGACGGATTTTCGTGAAATTTGGTTATTTGTATAATTTTCGCAATTCTGCCCGGAAAATTCAAGTTTCAATAAAATCTAACAAGAATGACTGGTACTTTACACGAAGACCAATATCCATCTTTGACCTTATCTCGCTCAATTCTTCTTAGAATGAGAAATATTTCCACAGAAGTTGTAGAGAAAATCGAAACACACATTTCATGTTCAATAACTTTTGTGTCGTTAATTGTACCGTTAATTGTGCCGTTAATTGTACCGTTAATTGTGCCGCTAAATATGCCTTTAATTGTGTCGTTAATTGTACCGTTAATAATACCGTTAATTGTGCCGTTAATTGTACCGTTAATTGTGCCGTTAATTGTACCGTTAATAATACCGTTAATTGTGCCGTTAATTGTACCGTTCATGAGAAAATGTGCAAAAAAAGGTAGAGCCGGCCAAGCCACAGACGAAAATGTGGCGCATATGCAATGCATGCTCGATAGCTAAGGCCACATACACACACTCAGAATATGTAATACTTATCGACTTTTCACTGCAAAAATGGTTGCACGAACGCTCATTAATGTTGCGTTATACTGTGCCTGCCTTGTGTCTACGAATCTCACAAAGAACACTGGTCATTTCTCTAACAGCAGGGGTTCGCAAACATCGGGCCTGTCGTCGCCATAGCGAATAAACCTTGCACAGTAGTGTCTAATATTCGTGAGACCTCAGTATGAAACTTGCTTTACGTCACCCTAATGGGGCCCAGAAATTTGAAGTTTTTCCCAGGTTTTTAAAAATTTGTGCAACCCGCTTAACAGTGTCAACAGTTTGGTCTTCGTAAAAAGACTCGGTGTGCTCGGTATGTAGACTAAACAAACTGACACAATGACACCGTCCTTGAATAATGCACAAATAAAAAAAAATGTAATATTAACCCTTAACCTACTAACGTGGAAAATATGGTGAGCTCCTAATAATGCCAGCAGATGGCAAATGGGATTTACCTTGGCGTTTAAAGGGTTCAAATTATCTGTGAAAATTCAGGTCCATTCTCTTTCCTCAATTTCAAATACCCTCCCGCACCCAAAATAAAGTCGCTGATCTGCACAGAGTGGGTAGAGGCCCTTAACATCGGTAGGGGAAAGATACACAGATCCTATCAAAAACATGAGTGTCTTTATCACTGCATGACCGTCTTCTCACTTGTCGCCATTTGTTGGGGGTTTCATTTACATGCTTAAAGCAAAATTTATGCGCATCTCTGATCACAGACAGCACTACGGAAAATAACTGCATTATCATCTTACACGCACAAAACACAACTGCACTTCAGTCTAACGTATTTTTAACTGGATTACATCAGTTACTGTTCACAAGCAAAGAACAAGTTTCTTTGGGGCAAGTAGAGTCTTCCCCCGGCGAAAACCATTGCAAAATTCAACTGTAAACTACACAGTACTTACTTCTTTTTGCTCACTATTCTATACCAGTGTTGTACAATTTTTTTCTGCAGATCTTTGATGACTTCCAAAAAAATGACGGATCCTAAAAACCAAAGCACGCAGACATTAAAAAATCAAACGCGATAGAACACGTGTATGATAATCTAAGACAAAAGGAAGTAGGATTACAAACAAACCAGCTCAATGAGCAGAGTCCTTCCTCAGAAGCCGATAAGTCTTCAGCCAGTCAAGAAATTCCCCACATTTTATGGAACCCAATGGTTCATCACAGCATCCACAAGAGCCCGCCACCTGCCGATATCCTGAGCCACATCAACCCAGTCCATTCCTGCCCATCACACATCTTGAAAACAAATTTTCATATTATCTTTCCATCCATGCCTAGGCCTTCCAAGTGGTTTCTTTCCCACATATTTCCCCACCAAAATCATGTTTACACTTCTACTCTCCCCCATACGTGCTACATGAGCCTCCCATCTCATTCTTCCCGATTTGATCATCTGAATGATATTTGGTGAGGAGTACAGATTATTAAGTTCCTCGTTATGTAGTTTTCTCCACTCCCCTGCTACCTTGCCCTCCTTAGACCCAAACATCTTCCTGAGCACCCTATTCTCGAACACCCTCAGCTTATGTTCCTCCCTCAATGTGAGAGACCAAGATTCACACCCATATAAAAACAATAGACAAAAGTTACAGTTCTGTATATCTTGATATTTATATTTTTGGACAGCAAACTGGGAGACAAAAACAAATCTGCACCGAATGATAGCAAGTATTCCCTGACTTCAATTTGCTCTTCATTTCTTCACGAATGATAATTTGGTTTGTAGTATCATAGCGTCACTGAACTGGGTTCATGCGTTTCCAATGAAGTCTGCTGTAACGTCTTTGGTACTATAACCATAATTTCAATAAATTATTTACATTCACTTTTACGAACCGTTACTTTAGTGGGGGGAGGGAATTCGAAAAAGAAAATACTGACCATCTGAAGTTGGCAGTATTAAACGAGACGCCCAATGCAACTTGTCTACTCAATGCAACTTACTGAATAATTCTCTTCAATTTAAATTTGTCAGTAAAAAAGTTATCCGTGGGTCACTTAAATTTCTGTGGGAAGACAACGGTACGGAGAAACGCAGCTCGACAACCAGCAGCTTTACCGTTCAACAAGGAGACAAGAGAGCGTAACCACATCAGCATAGACTGCATGTCGGTCTTGGGTGTCCCTCAGAACAGTGCGCCAATCGATACGAAATATTTGAGGAACGCAAAGACGAGATGTGTTGGCCTATTAACATATTTCCGTCAATAGTGAAAAGACGGTCGACCAGAAAGCTTTATCACAATAACCTTTCGTCACACTCCATAAGATACAAGCAATCGCGAAAACGCCAAGAACTAATATTCTGTTTCTTATTCAGTGACGATCACTGATACGTTCTTACGATATATTCAATAAATTATATCAGTTATTGGTGCATAGTAGCCGGTTCTAGTAGCTGCGCGTTCTAAGGCGTAGGTCTGCGGCAGCTCGCCTGCTGAGATTGTGGGTTCGAATCCCACGGGGGGCATGGATGTCTGTTGTGAGTGTTGTGTGTTGTCAGGTAGAGTTTTCTGCGTGGGGCTGATCAATCGTCCAGAGGAGTCCTACCGACTGTGATGCGTCGTTGTGTGTGATCTAGAAACCTCAAGAATGAGGAGGCCATGGTTCGAGTTGGGCCGCAGCGCCACAGGGGGCATAGTGAAACAGTAAAAAATCACCGATCTGTATCACTTTCCGCGACTTTCTAAAGGCAGCTTAAAATCACTTAGGCCTACGGACGTATGTAGAACAGTTGACATGATTATAAACGAACTTGAACAAGTATTTCGTGCTCGCGGAATCTTCAATTGGAGCCGTAACTGTCAATTTAGACAGTGTATTTTTTTTTTGTTCTCGTTAACACTTCCGTTTATTACGGACTGTGAATATATTGTGAGTGACGCAAGTCCCAAAGTTAGTGCTTGCGGGCCGCAGTGAGCGAAGATATTTGAGATTGGGCCAAAGTAAATTTAAAAATAAATAAGGTTGTATTAACACTACAAATAAAATAATTTACTCTTCAATACGTAATACACATTTCCCCCCAAATATAAATGTGATCATCTCATCCGATATTATTCCGATGTGTGATTTATAATTATATTTTTCCACGAACCTGATTATTTCCGTAAGCGCTTAGCCGTTAGTGTCAGGTTTATGATTTTGCTTGATCGAAACTTTCTTCATTGACGAAAAATGTGTCCCGGTTAACCTAATCTTTCGGAGCTCTAGTTTCTTTGCATGCATGAAAATACGTGTCACTTTACACGGAACGTAACTAGATATCAACACTCGAAAAACTAAATGATACAATTCGTTTACACTACATCCACCGAAGCAACGGATTAGTCACGCAGCGAACGCGTGCTTGGCGATTTTGTGATCACACATGGCAGCAGTAAAGCACACAAAACTGCTGCTAAGTTTCTCTCAACAACTTTACATCCGATTTTAAATTATTACCCAATCAATCGTTTCTATATTTAAATTACAGCTTTCGAGCCGCATTCACGGCGTATTTTGCAAAGGCTGACGTTCCGATAGACAATTCAGATGGGGTCACATGCGCTTTGACTTGCATGGCATAGCTTAACCGCGAAAGAAATAAAGGACAAACCTGAATTAATAGGCCCATAATTTTCGCTGTAATCCCAGAAAGTATTCCACAGAGAGACTGCGTTGTACTGCGTGGGCCTACATCGGAACACGAATCACAATAACATCAGCAGCTATTACAAGAAATTCTTCCATTGTTATGAAGCACAAAGAAAGGACAGCGGCGTACCTACTGTGTTCCAACAACCCCGTTAGTCAACCCAGTTAGGAAATTATCGCCTAATTAGTTCCCTTTGATAGGGAAGGAATTCAAATGTAATTGAGTTTAGCTCTGTTGTATTTCTCATGTTAACTGTTTTCATGCGTTGGTTTTCACTTCCACCAGCAGACGGTGTTGATTGTTTTTGTCTTTGAATAATCTTTTTTACTGAATCTCGTTTATGTTTTATTTTCTGGTATTTTGATCTGAGACCCTTTTACATTTTTATTTTTATAGTTTTTTTTATAAAAGATCTTAGTTGTTGCGTATTTGGAATTTATATTTTTAGAAGTATTGGTTTCTTGTTTCTCCCGTGCGAATTTTGTTGAAGTGTGTGCCACGTTTTTGGTCAACTGTGTTTAAGGATTACTCATTTTCCCTGAGGAAGGAAGCAGTTTGTTTCCGAAACGATGTGCATCGTTTCCAGTATATTGTATGAAAATGGAAATATTTTTGTAAATACTGTTCATATTACTCAGACACATCCGTTGACAAAAGTCTTAATATTACGAGTCAAAATCCCACAAACTAGTACAGTTAGCTATGTGCGCACTTGAACACTTTCTTTCAACTGGTTCATTCAGCTCCCAATAAACTTGTACATTAAATTTCTTACAAATTCTTACAGTCAGCTACCCATAAATATATACGTTCAGTTTCCCATGAACTCGCACAATGAGTTGCACATTCCTATCCCTATACGGTCGTACTTCCAATTTTCTGTGAATTTATGCAGTCAGCCACTTTCAAAATAGTGCAGTATTATTCCTATAAATTCGTGCCTATAAATGTTTACAGCAACTATTCCCCAGCCGACACGGCGTAACAATCCAGAAGACAAATCTTCATACAAACTGCTATGAAAGCCTCTATGAACTTTAAGAACTAGTTTTCCTTTAAAGTCTCGTGTTTTCCTTATCCTCTGCACTCGTATTTCCATTAAACGCTGGATTCGTATTGTGTAAACCTCACAAATGGCAACAAAAATCCTACAGCACGATGTACTAAAGACCATCTCTGTATGTCTTGAGGCAGCAAAAATTTGCGTTCTCCGCCACCTTCCCCTCCTCACAATTCTGCACACAAGGCAGTGAAGCACACAATGTAATAAATCCCACAGATCTGTAATTATGTGCACATTGCGTCGTGTTTAACAACTGTATTGTGGAACAGAGATAAACAAGTGGATTAAAACATACTCCATGGAGAGAATCCTTCGTGAGAAACTGACAGTCGCTCACCAAATAAATCGCCGCGTTTTAATTGACTAGCATGTTAATTGTCCTGTTCTTGAGAGATGAACCCATGCAACGCCATACCGTAGTGCCTATTTATGATCCATTTTAATATCAAATTCTCAAAGTAATCTCGTCTCTTCCATTCAGGTTTCCAGACCAAAATTTCATATGAACTTCTAATTTCTCATGCACTTTGCATTCCCCACCTGTCTCATCACACAAACTTGATTAATCATTTTCATCCACAGGCTTTGCTAGTATTTACGTGTTTGTTTTAACATTGGGACTCTGATTTTTAAAAGCCTGCGTTCCTAACCTTCCACGATTTATAGAAGTACAAGGTTGTATTACAGTGTGAATGTCCGGTTTGACAGTTTCTACTGCCAGTGACCTCTAGGCTCAGTTAATGTTGGTGTCAGGGCTATTGACAGTAGCAGAGTGCATTGTCATAGACAGAAAATACGTCACAGGCATAGTCATTAAGAATACAGATATTACAGTGCATAGCCATTGAGAGTAAAGTCACCACAATCCAAAGTCATTAAGAATAAAGGTATTACAGTGCATAGTCATTAAGAGTACAGGAATTACAGTATATAGTTAACAGCAAAGACATTAGAATGCATAGTCTAATAGTACAGGCATTAGAATGCACAGTAATTAACAGCAAAGGCATTATAATGCATAGTCATTAACAGTAAAGACATTAGAATGCAGAGTCATAATCATCATTTTTGGCCAAGTAGGCATGGATTATTATTTGTTGCCTAATAGAAAAACAAAATGTAAAATTATAACTCTTAGCTGAGACGATTTTGTGCCGTGTAGTTTATTTCCAATAAACAGCTGTTCCTAAGAAACTGGAAAATTTCGATTTGCCCTTGATATAAAATAGGAATGATGATGATTGATCCGGGTTGAAACGATGCTCGGTAACTTTCAGAGCACAGGCCCCATGCCGAAACAGATATTCTGAAGTGAAAGGTAAGTACGGTGTGTGATCTCCCAGTCAGATATTAACCTTTTGGCGCCGGAATTATTTTTTTAATTTTAGCACACCCTGTATATAAAATGTGAATAATACAGGAACCAAATACGTTAGAATTATTAAACAAACTGCATTTTGAAGAGAAAAAGACGGAGAGTAAATGCCATATTTAACATATTCAGTACCTATATTTGTTGAATAAATATATAAAATGCAACTTTAGAGGTTAGCGGTGCGGTACGACCACTATAGTTGACATTAGGCGTCAAAAGGTTAATTCTGTACAGAACATGTGAAGAATAACCCGAAAAGGCGGAGCCCGGTCTTGACATATGATATCACAGTTGTACTTCGAAGCCACCAGCACCGCGTCAAGTCGATCCTCAGGGCACTACTGGAAATCCCTCGCGGAAATTGTCACTGTTGCATAACTCCATTCGAACAACTCACGAACGTAAAGTAGACAAAAGAGCCTAAACCGTTACTGTGCTAACCACAAGCAATACCGTGATTTGGATTGCCGCATATAACAGCTAAATAAGGCTCCGTGAGACACGAGTGAATGAACTGCACCCAAGTCTCCCTGTCAAGGACGTTATTTATTTAAAAAAACACATTTCCTCCTAAAGTCATGAGAGCTTTAATTTATAATTTAATTTTAAATTAATTAAGTATTCACCTACTTTAATTCACGGGAATTTTGTCTACGTGAATACACCGTCACCGTGACGACATAAAAAGCGAACGTGTCATAACTGAATGTTGACCAATGTGTTCAATCACACACAACTCACCCTTTTGCGAATGTTTATCTGGCAGTTAGATTCGAACTCCAGTGTAGTTAATCATCGGGTCGTTGTACAATAACATAAAATACACAAGAGTGAACTGTGTGTGATTGAAAGCGTCGGTATGCATCTGAGCCTTACACTAGCTGGGATGATTCGTGTACAGAGTACTTACGGTACTGTGTACACGAATCAACCCAGCTGGTGTAAAGCTCAGCGCTCACACTGATCATACATCGTAAGGATCAAACTTCAAATATCTGTTAAGAACTAATTGTTTCAGTTGGCGGAGCAAGGCCCTTTAAATCTCGAACTCTGATATCGCTGGCTTGAAAGTCTATCCACATTTTCTGTCTAGGGAGACAACTTGCAATGGGCCGATTCCCCATCAGACGGGTCCTACCAAATGTGTAACAGGTCCACAAGAACAAGAAACTCAGTCATATTATCTGGAAATGGTAAAAAGAATCAACTACGATGTTATTACCTGTAGTTCAAGACAATACTCTGTTAGCTGCTGCTGCTCTCATGTCCTGGAGAGGCGGCAGTCCTTCACATGTTCGCAGGCACGCAGAGACACTGCACAGTGCGTCCCAGCCAAACAGCTCACACGCTCGACGAGGGAGCGAGATAGCGGGCGGGCGGGCGTCGCTCAAGCTTCTGGCGTCCCCGCGCGAGGAGGCAGCGCCGCAACCGACACCCACCGACGGCGAACGAGTTGCGACCTGGTTGGTAACCATGGCAACCAGGAGCTCCGTCACAAACAGCTAGCGAGGGAGGGTAAAAGAGATCAAGAAGAAAAATTAGGCAGAGGGACAAGTATTTCTGGCTGCTGTTACTTGCGGTATAGGAGTCGTAATTCTCCATTTCAGACGATTCTGGATCACAGGTAAAGACTGTACTAAGAGGCAGGGAATATGCTCAGGACACGCAGTGTGTTACGTTGATTAAACATGTTTAAGAGCCAGACAATGAAGGATGGGGAGAAAGAACAAACAAGGAGATAAGGGACACATTACAAGCGGCAGATACTGTAAAATTTATAACAGCCCGTCGACCAGCATGTTGAAAGAATGCAAAACCAAAGAATGCCAAAACAAATTACAACAGCTACAATGCAAAAAACAAGGAATAGAGGAAGACCACGTGAAAAGTTGCAGCGACGAGGTTGAAAAGGACTCTGCTACCGTTTGACTAATAAACGACACCAGGCACACGAGCATGTGTAACGAACTTTTCGAATGGACGACGCAGAAGACGGGAGTAAACAAACACAGACAGTAAAAATATTAACCTGGAAGCAACAGTTTGTCTCATACAATTGGACATGTAAAGAATCTGTAGGGCCAACACCTTCATTTATGGGACTGTCACAATGCATATCTGGAGCCAACTGAGCCTTCTTAAAAGGAAAATAAGTGGACTTACGAAATCACCACGCTCTGTGCACGTGTGTACATTAGACGTTCACTCTTACAATGGGGACTATAATATAATGCGAAACAATGGCAGAACTTCAAACGATGACGCTGCTAAGACTCCAAACACTGAAAATCACACACTGATATATCCATTGGTGGTGCAGTTGTCTGATTTACGGGGGGAGGGGGGCCTATAAATATGGTTAGGGAAGTAGGCATACCTTGTAGTGTGGAACAAAAATGCCATCGTTTCTGCAGCAGCAACACTGAAATCCCAGCCTTTAGTATCAACCTTTTCGCTAGATGTGCGCTACTGCAGCAATGGGTGACTGCAGCCTTCCGCCGCGAAGCAGATGATAACTGCGCTCTTCTGGGTTATTACGCAGCGAGTACTGGTAATTTCTTGCCGACATTTCGGGATAATCTCTCCGTCCCACCTTCAAGGGTCGAGATGATGGTACCGATAGGTTGTCCTGAAACGTCGATAAGAAATTACCACTACTCTCTGCGTAATGACCCATAAGAGCGCAGTGCTCCCCCACTGCAGCCGTGTTCTCCATGCTCACGTGTATCTGTAGGCTGCATATTTGTCCTCAATTCTATTGAATTTTATTTCCAGTAAGTGATACAGGTGTACACTGGTACAGGAACAATGATACTATAACAAATTATTTCGTATGCCATGTTATTTGTTACGATAAAGGTCAAGGTCTGCCCATAACATGCCATACAGACACAAAGGGCGAGTAGAGGTAGGTCTATAGCTCTACTCATTCTTAACCTCGGCACTAGATGGGGTGGAGGATAAACACCACGCCCAGGCCACTTTATCCCCAGGACAAAAACACTTTGCCGTTGTACAGGAGGCTGGGTGGAACCCAGGGCCCGTCTGGACGGGTGTCGAGAAGAGACAATACCTTGCTCCCACCGGAATTCAAACACCGACCGAGGCACTATGCACATTACGCTTTCTCTGCCCCTACTATCCGCTATGAACATTTCATTTTTGTGCATTAGTTACTAAAATTCTGCGGGGAGGGTGTGTTGTTGACTGATGCCCTAACATTTTTAGAGGACTGGCCACCCCCTCCCCACCCACAATCGGCCCCAGACCCTGCCGCCCAAGGACAGAGGCCGCGGAAGGCCATGGTACGTCATATCAGGTATTTACACGTTTGTTTGTACTGGTGCAATCGTAGAGCGACGTTTAGGCTGTGAAATCGCTTTCCATGTATTTAAGAATGTAGTTCGATTTTTTTTCACAAATGTCATATGGTTTTTAACTGGTTTCTGAAGAATGCAGGTGTCGGTGGGGGGCGGCGGGGGGCCTTTACAGGGTACACGATGGCGCTCTTGAATTCCAACCCAGGGGGGAATGGATGCGTTCCCCCATTCCCTTGTTATGCCATGTTTACGTGCATGCATATCTAAATGTTCATGCTGTTTGAACACAATTTGGAATTATTTCAGGACGTCCGGTCTCAAGATGGCCTATACTGAAAATGAGAAGTGTAATTTTAGTTTTGTCATTTCTACGCTGTCAATCTTCGCGTGTTTAAAATAATGTTCAAAACGTAACGTTTCGGGGATAAGGTTAGTCTTGCCGTCCTCTGGCAGAGGATTAAGCAAACTGAGCCCGATACGAAGGGCGTTCGATATTCTTGAAGAGAAAATACAACCAGAAAGTAACGCCCGAACCTCCGAAAACTTCGCAAATTCCTATCAGATTACACGGCGTCATCCCGGCAAATGTTATTACTAATGTGTTATATACATTTTTCGAAAGCCACAAAAAATTGGCTAAATTTTTACATGCATTTTTCCCCTTAGAATATGTCCTTTACAACAATTACAATAGATACACAGCAATAATAACAATTTCGCTAAAGACATGTATTAAAACCCTTTAAAGTGCGGAACAGTTAAAATATTTTGGGACATACTTACTTACTTACTTACTTACTCCATGGTGCAGAGTCCTTCTTGAGAAGCTAACTGGTTTGCAGGTAGTCAAGAAATTCCCCGCTTTTCACGGAACCCGAAGGTTCATTACCGCACTCAAGTGTCCGCCACCTGTCTCTATCCTGGGCCAGCCCAATCCAGTCCGTATACCCACATCCCACCTCCTGCAGATCCATCCTAATATTATCCACCCATCTACGTCTAGGTCTCCCCAGTGGTCTCCTTCCCTCCGGTTTCCCCACCAAGACCCTATACGCCCCCCTCTCCTCCCCCATACGCGCCACATGCCCAGCCCATCTCATTCTTCTCGATTTTATCACCCGC
>Ga0123354_10012308_pt1 | contig 13260 bp, 13 predicted proteins | sample TergutLab28metaG_2_FD_97872 | JGI IMG/M metagenome (GOLD analysis project Ga0123354, IMG submission 97872) | Labiotermes labralis P4 segment gut microbial communities from Petit-Saut dam, French Guiana - Lab288 P4 | ecosystem: Host-associated > Arthropoda: Insects > Digestive system > Gut ...
AAGAGAAAACATGCACACTGATAGATGTGGCAATACCCGCAGACAGAAATGTTGTGCAAAAGGAAGCGGAAAAGAAGTTAAAATACAGGAGTTTGTGTATAGAGATACAACGAATGTGGAACCCGAAATGTACGATTGTACCAGTAATAATTGGAGCCACTGGAACAGTAACGAGAAGCTTATGGAAAAATTTGGAAACTGTACTAGGAAAACATTCGATAGATTCACTACAAAAGACAGCCATACTTGGAACATCACACGTAATACGGAAAATACTGCAGCATGAAATTTTAAACCTTAATAATAATAATAATAATAATAATAATAATAATAAGTAGGATTAAGTAACAACGAAGGTAAAACTAAATATATGCTAATAAAGAGAATGGGAATAAAAGACGTAACAGATCTAGAAATTGATAATTTTGCCTTTGAAATTGTGAAAAATTTTAATTATCTGGACTCCATTTTGAATGCAGATAACAAAATGAATATAGAAATTGCTGAAAGACTATCAAAAGGCAACAAAGCATAATGTGCCAATGCAAAACTAATAAAATCGAAATTCCTAACGAAAAACACCAAAATGAAAATATATAAATCGATGATAAGACCAGTCGTTACGAAATCATCAGCGGCTTGGACCTTAAAAGCAAAAGATGAAAACTACCTACGCGTTTTTGAAAGGCAAATACTGAGGAAGACATTTGGTTGTGTCAATATTGACAACATATGGAGAACACGAAACAACATGGAGTTTGATAAATTATTAGAAGATGCAAATATAGTGAGATTCATCAAGGCACAAAGAATCAAATGTCTGGGGCATGTTCAAAGAATAGACCAAGCAACACCAACAAGGAAACTACTAGATTGGAAACCTATGCGAAATAGACCAGTAGGAAGACCAAGACAACGATGGCAAAAGGATGTTATGGAAGGTATAAAGAAGAAGAAAGTTAAAAACTGGAAGGAAACAGCTAAGGATAGAAGAACTGGGACAGACTTGGCGGAGAGGGAGAAAACCCACAAAAGGCTGTAGTGCCAAATGATGATGATGATAATAATAATAATAATAATAACTATTCAATTTTTATTATTACTTTGACGATAGAACACATGGATACGGCAGGCACAGGACAAAAACTGCATGACGTCACTAACCACGAATATAAACAAGTGACAAATTATAAAACATAACAAACATAGCAATATGAGCACAACAAATTTTAGCACCAAATGTATCTACGGGTTTGCTCATAGATATGTACAATGAATTTTCGTTCTGAACTCTTAGTGTATAGAACTGCAAGTCTGCACGGTATTGAGATCCAGTGCTTCGAGCGATGCTGGTAGAAATAATATGTTACAAAAATTGCTGCAACTCTAATGTCCCCAACCTATGAACTGACTTACAAAAAAAAGTCAGGCGAGCTTCGATTTTCTTTACACATTCTAAGAAGTGTGACGTGCAGAGCGTCAGTCATTTCATGTGCCGCTCTGTGGACTGAGCGCTTCGATAGATCGCGTTCGCTCGCCTGGTGGACAGTGGCTGGCCGCTCAGAAAACGGCGCTGCGCGTTGCGCTTCTATCATAACCGTCTGTTAGCAGTTTCGTTCGTCTCTCAACAATGACCGCACTACCACTGTAATGAGGTGTACGGCTCTAATATATGCCGAGTTTTGAGAACTCTGTGCATGCAATGTGTGCATGAGTGCTTCAGTCAGCGATGTGTACTCCATTGTGCAGCCAGGATTCAACACAGGACCGTCTGGGTGAGTACAGTCTCTTATGAGAATACTGCAAGTTGTGAGTACAGTCTGGTGGGCGAATACTGCAAGTTGTGAGTACAGTCTGGTGGGCGAAAACTGCAAGTTCTGAGTACAGTCTGGTGGGTGAATATTGCAGGCTGTGAGTACAGTCTGGTGGGAGAATACTGCAAGTTTTGACTACAGTCTGGAGGGCGAATACTGAAAGTTCTGAGTACAGTATGTTGGGCGAATATTGCAGGCTGTGAGTACAGTCTGGTGGGCGAAAACTGCAAGTTTTGAGTAAAATCTGGTGGGCGAAAATTGCAAGTTCTGAGTACAGACTTGTTGGTAGAATACTGCAGGTTTTGAGTAGAGTCTGGTGGTCAAATACTGCATGCTGTGAGTACAGTCTGGTGGTCGAATATTGCAGGATGTGAGTACAGCCTGGGGGGCGAATATTGCAAGTTGTGAGTACAGTCTGCTGGGTTAATGTTGCAAGTTGTGTGTACAGTCTGGTGGTTGAATACAGCAGGTTGTGAATACAGTCTGGTGGTCAAATACTGCATGCTGTGAGTTCAGTCTGGTGGTCGAATACTGCAGGTTGTGAGTACAGTCTCGTGAGCGAATATTGCAAGTTGTGAGTACAGTCTGGTGGGCGAATACTACAGGTTGAGTGTACAGTCTGGTGGGCGAATGCTGCGAGTTGTGAGTACAGTCTTTTGGTTCAATACAGCAGGTTGCGAGTAGAGTCGTGTGGTTGAAAATTGCAAGTTGTGAGTACAGCCTGGTAGTTGAATACTGCAGGTTGTGAGTACAGTCTGGTGGTCAAATACTGCATGCTGTGAGTACAGTCTGTTGGGCGAATATTGCAGGTTGTGAGTACAGTCTGGTGGGCGAATACTGAAAGTTGTGAGTACAGACTGGTGGACGAACATTGCAAGTTGTGAGTACAGTCTGGTGGTTGAATATGGTCGGTTGTGAGTACAGTATGGTGATCAAATACTGCATGCTGTGAGTACAGTCTGGTGGTCGAAAACTACAGTTTGTGAGTACAATCTGATGTGCGACTATTGCAAGTTGTGAGTAGAGTCTGGTGAGCGAATACTGCAAGTTGTGAGTACAGTCAGGTGGGCGAATGTTGCAAGTTGTGAGTACAGTTGGTGGGCGAATATTGCAAGTTGTGAGTACAGTTTAGTGGGCGAATATTTCAAGTTGTGAGTACAGTTTGATGGGCGAATATTTCAAGTTGCGAGTACAGAATGGTGAGCGAATATAGCAAGTTGTTACTACAGTCTGGTGGGCGAATACTGCAGGTTGTGAGTACAGTCTTTTGGGCGAATACTGCAAGTTGTGAGTACAGTCTGATGGTCGATATTATTGCAATTTATGAGTACAGACTGGTGGGCGAATACTGCAAGTTGTGAGTACAGTCAGGTGGCGGAATACTGCAGGCTGTGTGTACAGTCTGTTGGGCGAATACTGCATGTTGTGTGTACAGTCTGGTGGGCGAATACTGCAAGTTGTGAGTACAGTCTGGTGGGCGAATACTGGAAGTTGTGAGTACAGTCAGGTGGGCGAATACGGCAGGTTGTGAGTACAGTCTGGTGGGCGAATATTGCAAGTTGTGAGTACAGTTTGGTGATCGAATATTGCAAGTTGTGAGTACAGTTTAGTGGGCGAATTCTGCAAGTTGTGAGTACAGCCAGGTGGGCGAATACTGCAGGTTGTGAGTACAATCTGTTGGGCGAATACTGCAGGATGTGTTTACAGTCTTTTGGGCGAATACTGCAAGTTGTGAGTACAGTCTGATGGTCGATTATTGCAATTTATGTGTACAGTCTGTTGGGCGAATACTGCAGGTTTTGTGTACAGTTTGGAGGGCGAATACTGCAAGTTGTGAGTAAAGTCTGGTGGTCGAATACTGCAGGTTTTGAGTACAGTCAGGTGGGCGAGTACCGCAGATTGTGAGTACAGTCTGGTGGGCGAATATTGCAAGTTGTGAGTAAAGTCTGGTGGACAAATATTGCAAGTTGTGAGTACAGTCTGGTGGGCGAATACTGCAAGATGTGATTACGGTCAGGTGGGCGAATACTGCAGGTTGTGTGTACAGACTGTTGGGTGAATACTGCAGTTTATGTGTACAGTCTGTTGGGCGAGTACCGCAGATTGTGAGTACAGTCTGGTGGGCGAATATTGCAAGTTGTGTGTAAAGTCTTTTGGACGAACATTGCAAGTAATGAGTTCAGTCTGGTGGGTGAATACTGCTAGTTGTGTGTACAACCTGGTGGGCGAATACTGCAAGTTGTGAGTACAGTCTGGTGATCAATTACTGCTTGCTCTGTGTACAGTCTGGTGGTCTAATACTGCAGGTTGTGTGTACAGTCTTTTGGGCGAATATTGCAGTTTTATGTACAGTCTGGTGGGTGATTACTGCGAGTTGTGAGTACAGTCTGGTGGTTGAATACTGCATGCTGTGAATACAGTCTGGTGGTCGAATATTGCAGGTTTTGAGTTTATTATGGTGGGCGAATATTGCAAGTTGTGAGTACAGTCTGTTGGACGAATACTGCAAGTTATGCGTACAGTCTGGTGGAGGAATATTGTAAGTTGTGAGTAGAGTCTGGTGGTCAAATACTGCATGCTGTGAGTACAGTCTGTTGGTCAATTACTGCATGCTGTGAGTACAGTCTGGTGGTAGAATACTGCAGGTTGTGAGTACCGTCTGGTGGGCGAATACTGCAAGTTATGAGTACAGTCTGCTGGGCGAATACTGCAAGTTATGAGTACAGTCTGGTGGGCGAATTCTGCTAGTTGTGTGTACAGTCTGGTGGGCGAATACTGAAAGTTGTGAGTACAGTTTGGTTGGTGAATACTGCATGTTGTGAGTACAGTCTGGTGATCAATTACTGCATGCTCTGAGTACAGTCTGGTGGTCGATTACTGCAGGTTGTGAGTACAGTCTGGTGGTCGAATACTGCAAGTTGTGAGTACAGTCAGCTGGGCGAATCCTGCAGATTGTGAATACAGTCTGTTGGGCGAATACTGCAAGTTGTGAGTACAGTCAGGTGGTCGAGTACTGCAGGTTGTGAATACAGCCTGTTGGGCTAATACTGCAAGTTTTAAGTACCGTCTTGTGGGCGAATATTGCTTGTTGTGAGTACAGTCTGGTGGGCGAATGCTGCAAGCTGTAGGTACAGTCTGGTGGGCGAATACTGCTATTTGTGAGTACAGTCTTGGGCGAATACTGTGAGTTGTTATTACAGTTGGGTCGGCGAATACTGCAGGTTGTGAATACAGTCTCTTGGGCGAATACTGCAGGTTGTGTGTACTGTCTGTTTGCGCGAATATTGCAGGTTGTGTGTACAGTCTGGTGGGCGAATACTGCAAGTTGTGAGTATAGTCTTGTGGGCGAATACTGCTGTTTGTGAGTACAGTCTGGTGGGCGAATATTGCAAGTTGTGCGTACAGTCTTTTTGGCGAATACTGCTGGTTGTGAATACAGTCTGTTGGGCGATTATTGCAGGCTGTGTGTACAGTCTGTTGGGCAAATACAGCAGGTTGTGAGTACAGTCTGGTGGGAGAGTATTGGTAGTTGTAGGTACAGTGTGTTGGGCGAATACTGCAGGTTGTGAATACAGTCTGGTTGGCGAATACCCAAGTTATGTGTACAGTCTGTTGGGCGATTATTGCAGGTGGTGTGTACAGTCTGTTGGGCGATTATTGCAGGCTGTGTGTACAGTCTGTTGGGCGAATACAGCAGGTTGTGATACAGTCTGGTGGTAGAATATTGGAAGTTGTAAGTACAGTGTGTTGGGCGAATACTGCAGGTTGTGAGTACAGTCTGGTTGACGAATACCCAAGTTACGTGTACAGTCTGTTGGGTGATTTTTGCAGGTTGTGAGTACAGTCTGTTGGGCGATTATTTCAGGCTGTGTGTACAGTCTGTTGGTCGAATACAGCAGATTGTGAGTACAGTCTGGTGGGAGAATATTGGAAGTTGTAAGTACAGTGTGTTGGGCGAATACTGCAGGTTGTGAATACAGTCTGGTTGGCGAATACCCAAGTTATGTGTAAAGTCTGTTGGGCGATTATTGCAGGTGGTGTGTACAGTCTGTTGGGCGATTATTGCAGGCTGTTTGTACAGTCTGTTGGGCGAATACAGCAGGTTGTGATACAGTCTGGTGGTAGAATATTGGAAGTTGTAAGTACAGTGTGTTGGGCGAATACTGCAGGTTGTGAGTACAGTCTGGTTGGCGAATACCCAAGTTATGTGTACAGTCTGTTGGGCTATTATTGCATGTTGTGAGTACAGTATTTTGGGCGTATATTGCAGGCTGTGAGTACAGTCTGGTGGGCGAATTTTGCAGGTTGTTAGTACAGTCTTTTGGGCGATTATTGCAGTTTGTGAGTACAGTCTGGTGGGCAAATACTGCCGCTGCGCACTACTTTACTCTGCGTGGAATTCCAACGATAATATGTATATTGGAGTTCTAATTTCAGTGAGTGTACGGGTTAAATTATTATTTGGTGTTTGACGCCGTGTAGCACCAAGTTTCGTTGATACCTATTGCATCTATCATCAGGCCAATCACTTTAATTTTGTCACTACGTCACGTGACACAACACATTGACCTTGTTACAGCTGCCTTGTGTAAATTCTATTTTCCCTGCGTCTTGCAGCCACAAACATGGCCGCCACACCGCGGTTACCGGCTACATTATGCAACTTCATACATTATCATATCCTGTAGTGTCGTAGGTCGGTATGACATTTCGGATGAGCAGCTGACGACATTCCATCTAGCCAAGTCAGTGTCTGTACTGGACGAGTAAAACCATCAAAGTCTTTCCGGCACTCAGTACAGACAGTATCAACATATAGTTCTGTGTCATTTAATCAGCACACCAACTAAAGCACATACATACCATTTTTTATGTTAAAGCATTTAAAATCGCTCCAACATATTTCGATCCTAAGATCATCTTCAGGGAGCTACACTGTTCCTTGCTAATGTCACATTTTTAAAAACACTCACTGATTAATTTCCATATATTAACTTGGTGCTGTGGCAGCATGTCGTATTGTGTAAGTCTTAAGTCGCTGAGAATGCGCCTGAATGTGGGTGTGCGCCGTGTGTTATTAAGTATGTGACTTTAGCAAGGAACAGTGTAGCTCCCTGAAGATGATCTTAGGATCGAAACATGTTGGAGCGATTTTAAATATTTTAATGGGAAATATTTTATATGTGTGCATTAGTTGGTGTGATAATTTAATGATTCCACGAAATGCACGGTGCAACGATAAGGATATAGTTATGTGCCTGACATATTTATATACGGCGTAGCTCAGCTAATGTAGTGACTGTACCGTGTTCTGTAAGACCGGTAGTTTTGGGTTTGGTTCCCGGAAGTGAGAGAGGTATTTCTGTTCACTACCCCGTGCAGACCAGAATTGCGGGCAACCAGGTCCGAATTAAGGAACCGACCAGCCAGGCATCTGCCCAGGGCATCAATCTATAATGGGCGCTAAAACGTCACTGGAGTAATCGTAATTACGTTGTTAGAAAATTGAAGCTTCCACACGCGACTCTTTATAACGCGCACGTTTGAAATTAAGAAGAACTTCTTAAACAGCTGTGCGGTAACCAGGGTAACCAATATCACTACCGTGTTTCCTGTTCTTTTAAAGAAAGAAAGCAATTTCGGAATGTTCTGAGCGAAACGAATTCGGCGTAACAAGCAAGACGTATGCAAAATAAGATTAGCTGGATCAGTCGATGTGTGCTTCGTCGTTGTTGAGTTTCTGGATGCAATTTGTTCATTTCTGACGACCGACAGTTGTATCAAGAATTACGCAACTTTTAGACTTGTGTATTGAAAATCTTCACAGATTTTCCTTCCATTTAGATGACTTGAACACCGAAATACTGGGATCTGCGACACGTCTGATGCTACCAAAATGGAAATTGTTACAAATGATGACGACAAGGTCACCGTTAAACATTTCGCAATTCCACATAATTCATGATAAACCAACCAGACATCCGGAGCCTTCCATTGCAGCTTCCTAAAGCCGCTAACTCAAATACCGAACCGCTCTCTTTAAGATTTGCCCAGTTGAGTACATTTTAAGAAAGTGGAAAACACAAAAAATGAAATGAATTTGGGAAAGCTACAAGCTAATTCCGATACACGTGCATTTACAGATGTGCGGAATTTATGGACAAAATATTTTGTTACAGTCTTTTAAACTACGCTTCTCCAATTACAGTTTGCGATAGTGTGACGTACACCGCAAGATGTGTTACCTACACAGCGATGTTCGTCGTATTTACGTGCAGGCAAGTCTGTCTGTAACAGAGGTATATATTTATACCAGTCTTAATTTATTGTAACATTTATGGGTCTCTTCTGCTCACATCAAACAGTTACCGGTTCAAACACCCGCCCAGTGTCGCCAAGATTAAAAGGTTTATGTTTTCCCTCAGTCCCTCCGAGAACGTTCTATATTTGTGAATTAAAATAGTCCACAACCCCTTCAGTCCACAAACGTTTCAGTCCACAGACCCTTCAGTCCGCAGCCCCTTCATTTCACAAACTCTTCAGTCCACAGCCCCTTCAGTCCGCAGCCCCTTCAGTCCACAACCCCTTCAGTCCACAAATCTTTCAGTCCGCAACGCCTTCAGTCCATAGCCCTTCAGTCCACAAACCCTTCAATCCGCAACCCCTTCAGTCCACAATCCCTTCAGTCTACAAACCCTTCAGTCTACAAACCCTTCAGCCTACAACCCCTTCAGTCCACAACCCCTTCAGTCCACAATCCCTTCAGTCCACTACCCCTTCAGTCCACAGCCCCTTCAGGCCACAAACTCTTCAGTCCACAACCCCTTCAGTCCGCAGTGCCTCCCAATAATGATTCAGTATTATCCTACTGTACTGATTCGACGATGTGAAATTATGACACACAAATTTATTATGAAGCTAAAAGAGAATTACCTCCGTCGAACCTAACCTAACCTAACCTAAACCAACCTAACCTAACCTAATCTTCCTTACATCAGAAGCAGATTGTCTTCCTTAAACTGACGCTGTGTCGATTGGTATTGTGTACCTGCATCAAGAATCTGCTGTCACGCCCTTCACAAACTCAGCAACTATCCTTGATAAGTTGGACAATGCAAGGTGACCGAAATGTTAGGTCATATCTACCAAAGCACTTGGCATCCTACCCCAAAAGGTCACCACCATGTTACCATCAAATCTCACGAACGTCTGTAATACTTGCGCTGAGCGTCTAATAAAATCGCTTCCTCCGTCCGTCTGTACGCAAGCAAGGGCCTTTGAAATCACATCCTAGACCGACCGACCGACCGGCCGTCTCTAAGGTTGGCATTGTGTCGCTTTACGAAGAAATGTCGAAGGATTGTACTTTTCCTACCAACCTGTCAGTTTTGACGAGTCCTTGACATAAAAGAGCGATTTCTTTCTTGAATCTGTCGTAAAAATTTTACTGAAACAGAAAAACATTTACTGAAGTTATTTTCAGCTTATTTGAACCCCATCAAACAGTCTCTGTGCCAATCTGAAGGCGGCGTGCGGCACCGGCATTGTGTAGCTTGGTTTCTGTGCGGCCTGAAGTGGCGTAGCTGGCAGACTATCGACGTCATTTGCGCGCCCTTGACGGAATGCACACAGTTCAGTAAGAGCTAGCACACTGCTGCAGTATCGTTGGCTTGATGGAGAAATCTGTTAAGCTTTGGCGATCAACACGTCTTGAGTGTGTGTGAGTGTGTGTGCGTGTGTGCGCGTGAGTGTGAGTGTGTGCGTGAGTGTGTGTGTGTGTATGTGTGTGAGTGTATGTGTGTATATGTGTGAGTGAGTGTGTGTATGTTTGTGTGAGTGTGTGTGTGCATGAGTGTGTATGTGGGTTAGTGTGTGTATATGTGCATGTGTGTGTGTGTGAGTGTGTATGTATATGTGTGAGTCTTATATGAGTGAGTATGTGTATGTGTTCATGTGTGTGAGTGTATATGTGTGAGTGAGTGTGTGTATGTCTGTGCGTGTATGTGAGTGTGTGTGTGTGTATATGTGTGATTGTATGTTTGTGTGAGTGTGTATGTGAGTGAGTGTGTGTGTGCATGTGTGTGAGTGTATTCGTGTGTGAGTGTGTTTATGTGTGTGAGCATGAATGTGTTTATGCGTGTGGGTGTGAGTGTTGTATGTTCGTGTATGTGTGTGTGAGCATGAGTGTGTGTGTGTGTGTGTGTGTAAATGTGCGAGTGTATATGTATGTGTGTGTGTGTGTGTGTGTGTGTGAGCGTGATTGTGTGTAAGTGTGTGTGAGCGTGAGTGTGTGCGAGCACAGTCCATTTCACCGCTTCCTAACCTACCGGTTTCCACCGTCAGTAAGACACTGCAGCACCGTGTCTTCCAAATTCGTGCAATCGTAATAAATTATGGCGGACAAGCGACTTTGTGATTGTGGCCGCATGTTCAGCTACAATACCTATAACTTCAAACAATGGTATGTTGCCGAAGTCAGCATTGCAACTTTAGCGAAGCACAGGCTGAGAGCTCCCTGATGATGGTTTATGTAAAGCGAAACATGTCGGAGCAATTATTATAATTTTAAATGATTTTTAACTGGTTAATCATTTTTTAATAATCTGTGTGTATTAGTTGGACAAATAAAGGACTTGATACTCACATGCACGGTACATTTCTTATCCAAAGAAGAAACGAGCAATGTTGTGATCAAAAAATTTATCGGTCTTCACGTAAAGAACCCGTAATTATGGTCTGAATTTAGTGAAATTTTCTAGAGAGTTTTTTCGAAAAAACCAAAAACCAAATATTATAAAATCCGTCCAGTGGGAGCCGATTTGTTTCATGCGGACGGACGGACACGACGAAGCTAATAGTCGCTTTTCGCAATTTTTCGAACGCGCCTAAAATACAGTGTAATTCATAAGTCCCTCCGGGATTTCCGACCTTTGCGGTGCAGTAGCCGGGATGGTCACGCCGAAGGGGAGCATGTCAACAGAGGAAGAAACACTCCAAGTTTCTGTCCTACCTTACAGGTGCTCGATACGTCCACCCTGCTGTGTCCGTCTTGGTTGTTGCGCAGCCGATTTCGGAAGTTTCGGAGGGACTTAGGTATTACCTTGTATAACGAATATACTTACATCTTCTCGAAGAAACACGGTTTGTAATTAACAAATAGACTCATGGTGATGGTTGGACACTGGGATGTTAAATCAGGCAACTTCAGCGTATAACCGATTGCCAGAATTTTTTACAAAGACACAACAAAACACGTGGCAAAACACGCGGCTCTGCAGACACGCAGGACTGTAAACTGAGCCGTAATGTCCTTACTGATCGGCAGTTATCAAACAGAGATTGCATTATTCTCTCATTTATGGATAAGAATTATGTGTGTGAAGATTGTGATACCGAATGAGGGTACTAAATTTTATGTTAGTTTCCTTGATAAAGAGAAGTTCTTTCATTCCTTTCGAACAGACTAATACAAACATAAAGTTTATTTGACCGTGCATCTTCCTCATGAAATAAAATGAAATGCCAGCTTGACCATCGAGGTGTTTCTATTGATGTTTTCTTGCTCGACATGTTTCGGGAGCATACGCCCATCATCAGGAACATTAGATGTTGAGTTGCAGCATATGGTTTTCTGCACCGAGTTTTTGGATGGGTGGTGGTCTTGAGAGAAGCTGCGTATACACGACCTACACAACGGCTCTCAAGAACACCACCCATCCAAAAACTCTGTATAGAAAACCATATGCTGCAACTCAACATCTAATGCTCCTGATGATGGCCGTATGCACCTGAAACATGTCGAACTAAGAATACATCAATAAAATTACCTAGTTTTATCAAGTTGGCATTTCATTTTATTTCGGACTCATAAAAAGTTGAGGGAAAGCATGCAGTGGAGCTCTGAATGAGACCGACGGATGTGTGTAAGTTATATCGATTTGTGCACAATGAGATATACGAAAAATGTGGCCTTGAGAAGCACACAAACACAGTCCGTTCCAAAGCGAAAGACAGTCAGTACATCCAGGAAATAGTTTTAAGCTGCGTCGCCACTTATTACGATCGCTTACTGAGTTCCAAGTTCGGAGAGGCAATTACTTGAAAGATAACAAGAATTGAAGGACTGAACTAATAGAGCGTAATTTCATATTGCGAGATTCCGAGTCATATATATATATATACATATATATATATATATACATATATTTATTAATATAAATACTGTGAGGAGCCCAACATTTAATTGAATATCATGCGACTTCGTTCAATGTGTCAAAAATAAACTCAAATATTCAAGGAAAAATTGTGACTATTTAATTTGGGTGTATCTTGTGTGGGTGTGTGTGTGGGTGTGTGTGTGTGTGTGTGTGTGTATGTGTGGCTTTTGTAAAGGGTGGGTGTGTGTAGGTGTGGGTTTTGTACCGTGTGGGTGTGTGTATGTGTGGGTTTTGTAATGTTTGGGTGGGTGTTTGCGTGGTTTTGTGATGTGTGGGTGTGTGTATGTGTGGGTTTTCTAACGTGTGGGAGTGTCGTGTGTGGGTGTGTCATGTGTGGGTGTGTCATGTGTGGGTGTGTGTATGTGTTGGTTTTGTAATTTTTGGGTGTGTGTATGTGTGGATTTGTAATGTGTGGGTGTGTGTATGTGTGGGTTTTTTAAAGTGTGTGCTTGTGTGTGCGTGTGTGTGCGTGTGTGTATGTGTGTGTGTGTGGGTGTGTGTATGTGTGGGTTTTGTAAAGCGTGTGTGTGTGTGTGCATGTGTGTGTGTGTAGGTTTTGTAATGTTTGGGTGTGTGTTTGTGTAGGTTTTGTAATGTCTGGGTGCGTGTGTGTGTGGGTTTTGTAATGTGTGGGTGTATGTATATGTGGGTTTTGTAATGTGTGGGTGGGTGTATGTGTGGGTTTTCTAATGTGTGGGTGTGTCATGTGTGGGTGTGTGTATGTGTTGGTTTTGTAATTTTTTGGTGTGTGTATGTGTGGTTTTGTAATGTCTGGGTGTATGTGTGTGTGGGTTCTGTAACGTGTGGGTGTGTGTGTGGATTTTGTAACGTGTGGTGTGTGTGTATGTGTGGGTTTTGTAATGTGTCAGTGGGTGTAAGTGTGGGTGTGTGTATGTGTGGGTTTTGTAATGTTTGGGTGTGTGTATGTGTGGGTTTAGTAATGTGTGGGTGTGTGTAGGTGTGGGTTTTGTAATATGTGGGTGTGTGTATGTGTGGGTTTTGTAATGTGTGGGTGTGTGTACGTGTGGGTTATGTAATGTTTGGTGGTGTGTATAAGTGGGTTTTGTAATGTGTGGATGTGTGTATGTGTGGACGTGAATGTGTGGGTTTTGTAATGTGTGGGTGTGTGTATGAGTGGGTTTAGTAATGTGTGTGTATGTGTGGGTTTTGTAATGTGTGGGTGTGTGTATGTGTGGGTTTTGTAATGTGTGTGTGTGTGTGTGGGTGTG
>Ga0123354_10012309_pt1 | contig 13260 bp, 8 predicted proteins | sample TergutLab28metaG_2_FD_97872 | JGI IMG/M metagenome (GOLD analysis project Ga0123354, IMG submission 97872) | Labiotermes labralis P4 segment gut microbial communities from Petit-Saut dam, French Guiana - Lab288 P4 | ecosystem: Host-associated > Arthropoda: Insects > Digestive system > Gut ...
AAATATATATATATATATATATATATATATATATATATATATATATATATATATATACATACCCTGAAGACCAGAGGCGCATTCTGCGGGAAGTCAAGTATAGCAAATGGGTACACAATACTGCACAGTTAGCCGTCGGCTAGATCTTACCTCCGGATACTTAAAACTGGTGTGATGCCTTTTAAAAATTCATCGTGATAATTTGAAAATCTCACGTAAAAACCGTCTACTGATCTACTATTATATATGCATTACAGTCCTGGGAATGTGTTTCAGTACCACGACTTTCCAGAAAATACAAGATAGGTTTACGTAAGGTTTTTTTTTAATGGCAACGCTGTAATACTGACTGAACCACAAATTGCCTAGCGCTGTCGTTTTTATGTCACCTCCTGGTCCTGTTCGTAATTACTACCAGTGATACCTATTTCTGCCTAAAGCACACGTGCACTTTATCATAATCTAATGACTGCTCTGTGCGTTTATTTATATAGTTTTATTTATTTGTATATTTATATGTATACATATATATGCATATTTTGATGGATATGCTAAAATTAATGTCCGTAACACGAACATCAACAAACTTAGCAATCATACTGTGAGTTCAGTAATAGTTATTTGGAGTAAATTCACCTTAAGCAGGTATATATGCAATATTCCTTGAAGGAATAAACAGTGGATGGTGATAAAGGCCCACGCATTCTAAACTTCAGTTCTAGGTGGTAGTGGGTCCCTTCACATTCCTGTCGCTTCAGCTTTGCGAACAAATATACTGCCTTCTGCTACCATTGGCAAAGAGAAAATTTTCTTTCTGTGCGGAAAATTCAAACACGTTCATCCATACTTATTTACTTTAAATCTGGGTAATTCCATTTTGTAATAATACTCATTCATTCATTCATTCCTGCACCTACCTACATATCTACGTACGTACGTACCTACCTGCCTACACCCACACATACACATATATACATACACTCATATATATACACACATACACATATACATACATACATACACAAACACGTACACATACATACATATATATATATATATATACATACGTACATACATACATACACACACACACACACATACATACATACACAAACATATATACAGACATACATACATATATACACTCGTACATACATACATAGATATATACGTACATACGTACATACATACATACATACATACATACATACATACACACATATACACACACATACATACATACATACATACATACATACATACATTCACACATACATACGTACATAATACATACATACATACATAATCTCCCTCTCTCCCTCCCTTTCACCATCTCTTTCTTCGTGTATTTTATTTATCCATATTTCAATTTACCTACATTTCAATCTGTCTGTCCATCCATCCATCCGTCCATCTACGTCTGTTTATCCTATCCAATCTACCCATCAGTTACAATCCATCCCAACCAATCCATCCAGTCCGATACACAGAACACACTGCATGCAGTTCATATAACCTTCTTATCCATTCATCTAACCATTTCTTACAGCATTATAGGACAAAGCGGCCCAGGGCAACGTGTTTTTCAGTTTTACGAACCTCATTTTTATATACCTGATAAGACTGTTCGGGGAACAGATCGGCCCGAAAGGAGGATCTACCTACAGAGTGAAACAAAAACAGAAATAATTCATGCGTGTTTATATCCATTCCACGAAAGAAATTCGAACCCACTGTCCAAGTGATAGAAAAAAGTTGCAGCCGTGGGCATCTCAGCCACGATGTTCAGCCTAATACTCGTATTTACACCAGTAAAACGTTTACGTGCCTTATAAACTGTGGTAATTCCTTCTTCGTAACTATTAGCCTTTAGACGCCTAATGTCAACTATAGTGGTCGTACCGCACCGCTAACCTCTAAAGTTGCATTTTATATATTTATTCAACAAATATAGGTACCAAATATTTTAAACATGGTGTATACTCTCCGATTTTTTCTCAAAAAATGCAGTTTGTTTCATAATTCTAACATATTTGGTTCCTGTATTATTCACATTTTATATACAGAATGTGCTAAAATTAAAAAAATAATTCCGGCGCCAAAAGGTTAAGTGAAAGTAACTTATTCTGAAATCCAGTCACTTTGCACTATTTATGCTCCACAGTTTCTCACCACATCCAGTCCTGTCTGAGCGTAATGTCTGAACATGCTGTACAATACCACAAAGACTGTATCTATTGTTCTTTCCTTTCCTTTCCTTTTTCCTTCCATAACCAAAAAAATTGATTGATTTTAAGCGAACTTATAAGCTTGCGAATTAATGTAGTGGAAACAATCTTCATACTGCTACGAAAGAAACTGTCTGACAATAAGAAACTAATTTAAGCCCTTGGTCATTGTACGTATGTATGTACGTACAATGACGCATGTCATGTACTTATAACTTAACAATGAGGAGCGTTTGCGTCACCACTGTTGCCATGCCAAAGCAAGAAGTATTACATATTCTGAGTGTATGTTTGTAGCCTTAGTTATCCAGAATGTAAAGTGCATGCTACGTATTAAATTTTCGTCTGTGGCTTGTCTGGCTGCACCGTATTTTTTCCGCGTTATCTCGTAAAGGGCACTATTATTCGAAAAATAAATTGGAACATAAATGTGTGTTTTGAACGTTCCACAAATTTTGTCTGAAACTTTCTCATTCTAAGAAGAATTCAACGAGATTCTGCCATAAATGTTCATACATCTTCATGTTAAATGCACGTTATTCTTGTCAGATTGTAACAAAACTTGAATTTTCTCGACGGTGTTTTGAAAAGCACCCACATACCAAATTTCATGAAAATTTGTCCAGTGGGAGCTGAGTTGTTCCATGCGGACAGACAGACATGGCGATGCAAACAGTCGCTTTTTTGCAATTTTGCCAAAAAGCCCAAAACAAAGATGTACTGGAATTAAATGGACAGTAGAATACATACACGACCCAAAATCCTTTGATCTGATTTTATCTAATAAATATATATAATGTAGTATGTATTATGTAACTGTTTGTTGTGATAAGTGACAGTACATTGCTAGAAGCAAGACACTTGTTTCATCATTAAGACATCGTCTTGAAATCCTGAAGAAAATCCCGAAAGCCTCGAAACATTTAAACTTTTCTGATAGGTCGAACTTCGGTCACGATAAAAATGTGATGTCTTTACCTGAGCATGTCAGTCCGGCCTTTGTTACACATCGACATAAAGCTTAAGGCATTGTGTCCAATATTCCATGCAAAAACATAACCCAACATACCTAGATGAAACTCGACACATGTGGAAATACATATCAATTGTTGAAATATTACCTCAAATTACATATCTTTAATAGTTTTCTGCTTAAAATGCTTGGAAAAACCAGATGGTCAGCGCATGAATTCGTTTCTGAAACATCCTATGCTCCATTATGTTACCCGGCTGGCTGACAGGCAGTGCGACCTTCAATACAACGGAAAGCCGAAATACCAGAGTTTGAATTTTAAATGCAGTTCGTTCTTGCCTTGGAATTGCACTTGAGTCCCAACGAGTAGAATGACTGCCTACAGAAAATTCATGTGGAAAAGGAAACAAGCCATATTTCCCTAAAGTTTTACATTCGCTTGAAATATAAAATACAGAAATGTGTTTTATAAACAAGCAAACTGAAAGACGATAAAGAGTCTTACACATCAGGATGTTCCGTTTTATTTTCTCCTACGTGAGAAACTTATAATTGAAATTGTTAAACCTTGTTTTATATGGCTGTAAAATTAGGCAACTTGCTTAATGGAAAGATATAAAGGTCTGATAAAAAGAACATTGGGGCTCAATAGAAAAGAAATAAAATAAGTACAAAGAAGATAGAGAGGGGCGTTTCATTAACTAATAAGCTACATCAAATACGTATTACAGTGTTATCAAATTGGTAAGTATTATTTATCTCAGTAATTAACCAACTTGATGCACAAAATTTTTGTTTTACAATAAGTTTGTTTCATGCCTCTACATTTTTCGAGCACATGTGCTCACCATCAGGAGGTCAAAATTGCATTACACAGCCTCTGTTATCATCACACCTATAGGTGGCCTCCTGATGATGAGTACATGTGCTCGAAACATGTAGAGGCATGAAATAAACTTATTGTAAAACAAAAATTTTGTGCATCAAGTTGGTTAATTACTGAGATGCACGGTCAGCAAAACGTCAAACATTGGTAAGGATTAGACAGCCAGAACACCCTCCCCTCCCCCCACCACCTCGCAACACAGAGATGATAAATGCGTACAAAATTTTAGTTTCAGAACGTGGAACAAAAGAGAACACTATGGACAGGCACAAACAGTTCAGAGGATAATATTAAACCTGGTTTCAAAAAATTAGTTGAGCGACTATCATATCGCCCTCTCCTCCCACCACCCCCCCCCCCTTTCCTTACCTCACCCCAAACGTTGTTCCCCGAAACTTGGAAACCTATTTTCTCTATAAATGTTATCCATTAATTATTTTAAAATACTACGCCACTGAAAGATTATGGGGCTTGCAATGACAAACACTATATTCTGGCCTGTTTGGGAGTAAGATGATGAGTTCGTACTTGGTTGAATTCCGCGTTAACGCCAAACGAATATTCTGGATGAATAAAGTAAGAGAAAACGTGGATTTCTTCACGTTTCCTTTGTTCCTAGATTTGCCTCCAGTTATTTTACGTAAAAATACGTTTTATTTCCTTTTAAATACTAATCACATATGTGAGATAAGATGGGGAGGGCGGAGGCTCCAAAATTTGCTGACGGTGTTACAGTATTGCTGTTGTATTCGTAAATGAAATCCTTGGATCCTATATTTAACTACATGAACTAAGTAAATTCAACTCAATATATTAAAGTTTTGCTCTCCAGCATCAATAATATGGTCCTATTCCTTTTCTCTTTCTTTTATTTCCACATTTGAAACACAAGACATCCCGTTGCGTTCCTTTAACTCAGTATATTACATACAATTATATGTGCAAGAAGGTTTTGCATTATAAAATCTAAAATAGGTTACGTGGTAATTTAGTAGAAGAATTTTAATTGTAATGAGCGGCAATAAAAGAAAGAGATTAAAAGACTCTATTATCCAACAGATGCACAAATATATAATTCGTAGATACAATTGGGATTATTATTATTAAATATTTAAAAATATTTAAAATTGCTCTAACATATTTCGGATCACAAGGGATCCATCATCAGGGAGCTCTATACAGTGCTTGGCTAAAATTACAGTAATGGTTCTATCGTGTCCGGTGATATGGACATAGTCATTGTTATGACAGCATATGTACTGCACAGCCTAGAGAGTGCCTCTCTAGACTGTGCAGTACACACACGTACCACGGGCAAATATGCTGCCATAACACCGACTACGTCCATATCAACGGACACGATAGAACCATTACTGTAGTTTTAGCCAAGCACTGTATAAAGCTCCCTGATGATGGATCCCTTGTGATCCGAAACATGTTGGAGCAATTTTAAATATTTTTAAATATTTTATAATAATTATAATTGTATCTACGAATTATATATTTGTGCATCTGTTGTATAATAAAGTGTTTTAATTGTTACTGATGCACGGTACAAACATGAAGATAAGGAAGAGATATTTCTGTAACAGTAACTGTAAATCTTTCAAATACTTTTTGTATTTTCTTAATTTCTAGCTGGATGACGACCCTTTGGGGTTGAAATATGTAGAGATTATAATAAAAAGTATTGTTTTTTAATAAAGGATAGTTGTGTCGATTATATCTACCTTCAATACCGTTGTGTTTTGTTAGGTCACACTTATTTTCAGGCTACCGTTTCGAGGCCCGCATTCAGCATATCTTTTTCTCAGAGTATTGGTGATGACTGTTAATCCTGTGCCTGGCAATACACCAGTCACTGATCACGTAAGCACGATATTCTTGCCACAGTAGTTATATGTGGCACTATGTGGTGTCAGCGACACACAGGTGTTGTTTCTCGTACTGCCATACCCGCACATGAGGCTGGTTATTATTTTACTGACAAGTTTTATGATCGGATGTAGTGGCAAAGATCATGATTGAAACCAGGACCCTTCGAATATTGACTTGCATGAGAACCACGTTACTGAAGGTACAGTCAATTCCCAAAACAGTGTACCCCTACCCACAGGGATGTAAATTTTACCCAAAATCTAGGAGACACTTAAAAATTCTAAGTACGAGCGCCGTGACAAGACACAAGTTCAACACGTAGAGCCGTAAAATATTAGACACCACATTAAACAATTTAGTCGCCTGGGCGAACATACTCCTGGGATTTGTGCAATTCTGTTTATATATATATATATATATATATATATATATATATATAACGAAACACAGACAGTGGTATTTTAAGTAGTTATCAGGTTTACACATTTTTCAGGTATGGCTAAGTAAGGCTGTAATTTTTTAACTGTAAACTGAAAAAAGAAGACAGTCATTACGAGAATTTCATAAATTGGCCCGAAGGTTTCGCTCCTCCTTCACACTGATGTTGAAGCCCTCAAAGAAACAGAATGTGTAACACTGCTTTATTGCCACCTAACATAACCCTGTCGACTCAGCCTCAAACAGAAATGTGTATCAGTAACATTTCTTGGGGGTAAAGGCGGCCGGTGCGTAGGGGTGACAACCTTACCACCTTCATGTGCCGATTGTCTTGAAATCTGGGAGCCTCATCCTCCTGGAACCCTCAGGGCCTGTCCAGGCCTGTAAAGGGATTGCTTTAACATAACCCTGTACAAATGTAACAACATAACTATTTTTAAAAAATAAAGGGTCTCTCTGCCTTGACTACGAGCATTACTGTCCTATGGAACGTTGCACCCTTCAGTCTTACGCTGAAGACTGAGACACCAGGTTCTTTCATAAAGGTGAAAATCTCCACCAAATTACACGGCATCAAATCCATAAAGGCAGTAAAATTAATAGCAATTGTATTAAACCTTCACCACCTGTTTCATTCAGCCCTATAGGCCAGAGATGTGTATGATTACTATACAACTACTGTCATTCCTTTTCCACAGACGTGTGTGTCAACTACATTTGTTACACTGTTCCAATACCACCCATTATATATATGCCTTACAACAATTCGAAACCTAAGTAGACTTAAAAGCTGCACGTTACTTATTACCATTTCGTTCAAATAATTCTCGTTTTTACAAAGTTACATTCACCGGTAACAGACGGCATTGTACCAATACGCGACTATTATCGTAATTTTGAACTGCGCAAAACTGTATGTAATATAATGTAATGTGAGTTTCAGCAGGCATTATAGCCAATATTAAAAATTCTAGAACACAGTTATGGAAATATACGAAGTGTCACATTAACAGTAAATTATAAAGAGCTACGTATTAATAATTTTAACTTAACTCAGAAGCTCTTTCAATAAAACAGAGTAAAGAAAAATACAAAGTTTGGATGAAATAAATATTATATTTTTGCAACAAGTACCACGGAATGTCATGTTTAGTGCTGCATGTAAGGCGTACAAAATAAGTGGCCCATCAAGTATTCCAGGTTCTGTTCTCTTTAACGGATCAGTACGACACATTCAAAGTGTACCTCCACAGATTACGTTATGTGAATACACCCCTCCCCCTTCCCCCCCGGCTGTGTCTACTTTCCACAACAGAAACTGAGGAAAACTGTGCCAGACTGTAATGTATTAAGCAGAGATAAAATGTCGTCCTCTATTTTGGTGTTTTGAAATACCAAAACGAAGAAACTCTCTTAAACTAGCCGAATGGTCGCATTAGCAAAGAAGCCAAAATTTTCATAAAAATGGATTTCATATTCATTCATTGAATTTTTATAACTAACAAATAACGCTCATACAAGGAATGATAAAAAGCACAGAATTATCAAAATAATACAAGACCGTGGTTTTATTTGTAGATATTTTCTTTTATTTTGTAAAACACGATTTGTGAATTTTATAAGGAGGGAAATAAGCCACATGCCCCTTCCCCGAATTCCCTCTATCGAAATAGAAAGTAACGCAGTGCCCTCTCTGTTTGGATACATATTTTTTTCATACAAAATCAAAGAAGAAATAACCGAATACTTATAAAAATTCAATACACATGTGACTTTTGATCGAATTTGGAAGTGTAAAATATCGGCCAGCAATAAGACGAAAGAAAATCGACTGCAACAAAATGTGCCATTTAATTTTACTACGTCACATTCATTTTCTAACACAGTTTTCCCCTACGTGTCCCTATCTTCCTACTCCTCATCATTACTCACTATTGCAATATGTACGAGAAAATACTAAATGATCAAAACATGTACTGTAATGATATAAAATGCATTTCAGTGGCAAATAATGCACAGTCCGACAATGAAATACATCAAAGGTCATCAGCTGTTCAACAATGATTGACTTCCTCAACTTACCACTTGATGTCGTTGCTGTCGGTATTTCCTAGTACTGGTAATGTCGCACTATCTCCTTTGTAGTTCTTCAGATCCATCACAGACAAAGAAGAAAGAACAACACACTTGTGTATGCGTACTATTCAGTGACAAGGAACAACAAAGCGAAAACAACATGGTCCGTCCACAGCACACACCCAGTTAATAAGAAATGACGACACCTAACCTTACATTAAACTTTCTCAATACCATAACACTGTTAACAGTCTGTCACCGAACAATTTACATGAACTTTTTCATTTTTCCTGAATGCCCGATGCGTTTCTGTAACGTTTTATTTTGTTCTGAATGAAGTTAAAAAAAAAATAAAGAGTTGCGTAACGCGCATACCACACGTCCGAAGTTTCGTTACCGCGTCTGCGCACACCGTCTGCCTGATTAGTCTAGGTTTCTGGCCTGATGTCGGGAGGCCAGAAGATCGTCAAAGATTCTTTCTGAAACCCCTTCCCTTCCCCTCACGCCGATCTCCCCCCTACTTTAAACACACACACACACACACACAGTCTCACTCTACGCCATCAACTATTCTGCCCCTCCTCCATTCCTATCCACCTTACATTCTCTTTGGGTATAACCTATGTGTTCTTTACCTTTCTTTTTTTCTCTCTTCATCTTCCACTTTTTCCTTACTACGCTGTCCCTGAACAATTCTCTCATCCAGATACATATACCATGCAGACTCGTGAAAGGTACCCTCCACACAGGCACACAAACACACATCATGGACTTAGTAAAAAAAAAGAAGAAGCAGATAGGGACCAAGGAAATAAAAACTACGCTTTAGACTAGTAAAAAAAAAAGACAACTGTCTGTATGAATATTAATAAATTTGTCTTCATGGTGTGGTTTTGCAATGTAGATGACGCGATGCTGGAACAGTTCTGTGTGCATGAAGCAACGGGACATGAAATATATCGGGCGAGGTTAAAAAATTGTTCATCTGTTTTATTTACATGATGGGGAAAAAAGAGATATACCCAACTGTGCAACGTAAAGATTTTATGGGCTCGAACTAGACAGAAAGAGGTTTGTAGGTGAATGAGTAGCTACAGATGGCGGGAAACTTCGTGGAATAATTGTATTTAGATCAACCTTGGTTTATGCAATCCCGTAATCCTGGTTTTGGCTGTGATGTCATTAAAGGGGCTGGAGATGTTATTAAGTAATGAACGGCAACACAATCGTGGAGAATAATAAGGAAACACCACGGTTGACTTTTCAAAATAATCATCCTCGGACAAAGGACCGACGTTTCTCTTAGTCTCCATATATCTAAGAAGGTAAATGAAGTTAAAGTTGAGGTCTGCACTCTTCTGGGTTGTGTACGCGGGTAGGCTGGTAGCTGATTACTGAATTCTGGGGGCAATCATCGGCCCCCATCTACAAAGTCTAAGCAGTCCAAGAATAACGTCCGAACGCGGAAGAGCGAAGACCTCAACTACATCTGACGTCGTTCCTGCGGAAGCCATGAGGGCGTAAGGGAGATGAAGGTGTAGTTACAGCCATTCTTAAGGCTAGTGCTGGATGAAGCCAACTGTCAGCTTCACGTCCTGGCCGCCTTTCCACGGAGGACACAGACCCCAGTGCACAATGAAGTGGGGGCTGAATGGGCCGCATTGTCCGGAATGGATGACCCGAAGAAGAGATAAATGTCGTCCCTTCAGGGAAATGAACCAAGATTCCTTGGACGTCCTTACGCCGACTGTGCTACCTCCGCTCCACAGCAAATGTAAGTAACCTATTAAAGTCGATATTGGAAAATGACGGTGATATTCTCACCTGGATATAACGGAATAGTTGTGAACAAGATAACGAATATACGAGTTCCTTAAGGGGCCAGTTGAGCCACTATCAGCTTCTATCGAAGGGCTCAGACCTTAGGTTATTTAGCAAAGCCATCTCAAGTGTATGCACTACTGTTAAATAGTCATTGGCCCTGCTGGTAATGGCGAGATGAACACAATACAGAGCAGGAATTGTGGGGAACGGCGGGGAAATATAATACAGCTACCAAACTTAGATCTACGCGAGTCTCGAAGCAGCTTCCGCGTGTTTGGGGAAAGTGCATGGGACTTTCTGAAGCGAAAAAATCAACACCTTAGCCAGCATTCTTAAAACCCAAATAATGTGACATTTAATTTAATTTGTAACTAAGCTGGTGATGTGTTATGTTCGTATTCCATTCTATTCTACTCTAATCTATTTTATTCCATCAAATTCTATTCTTCATTTAGTTGCCTGTACCATCGCAGCACCCTCCCGCGTGACACCAGCTAAATTTTGCTGCACGTTGTGTTTGTGTTAATCATCTATTTTCTGTCACGTAAGGTGGCGAGATAATTTACTGAAGTTTCGTAAAATGAAGAAACCATCTAATATAAATTAGCATACGTGTAAAACTAATCTGAATTATATTTAAATATCCAGCTCTTACTGCATCGAAAACATGCAATCTCGGTGCGCGCAGTGAAGACGTATGAGGTAGTAGAGGTATAGCGCCACCCATTCTTAATCTAAGTGATAAGGTTGACACCTCGGGTGTTTTTTCTTATTTTGTGGCGGGAGATATTCCTGGGTAATCAATATCGAATAGGGGGGCTGTGTGTGTTCAAGAGCCGCTATGGATATTTGGAAGAATAGGAATAGCCCGTGCTTCTGTCGGAAATCTAACGACGGTCTTCCTGGCCATAGTTTAGTAGAAGTTCGTTATTTTGGATTATTTGAATGTGTATGCTGTAAACTTGAAACGTCTGGAAAGACAGCTCGATAAACTACAGCAGCAGCAGCAGCAGAAGAAAAAGAAGAAGAAGAACAACAACAACAACAAGAATAAGAAGGTAAGAAGAAGCAACGACGGCGGTGGTGACGACAACAACAAACCTGGGGCTATACGTTATCTCTTTTCAGCAAAGGAAAAATGTCATTTTCTCATTACATTAATAGTTATTTATTTTTGTTCTGCAAAAGCACTCTGCTTCCATACAATACTAAACATCTCCTCCCTAAAATAGTACAAAGACAGTTCGACATAGTAGGCAATATTTTTATGTGATTATATTAAGAGGTAAATTTTCTTGCAATGTTCGACACAGTCAAGAGCATTTACAGACACAGCATTTCAGTGCCTTTTTTATTACTGTTTGTTAGTGCCATTGTAAATAACTAATCTTCCGTTTGGTTTAAACGGAAACGATCGTCAAAACACCATATCGATAAAGTTAAGTATCACAAATATTACTATTTAAAACTTAATGTCACTCGAACGTCATCACTTTCTACATGTTCCTGCAGCAGCAACAGACACGCCTGCACCAAACATTGCTTGAATTCCACACTAGATGTGAAACTATAAGGCTACCATCAATATGTGTAATTAAATTTGTAAACATTTCGAAAATTCAGTCCCTAGATTCGAAGCGCTTCCCGTGTATTAAATCGACTACACGTCACACAAATGACGAAATACATATTAAGGCAAACTGGATATAATATTCATCGTAGCTATTAGCAACATTCTATTTGCCTTCACGTCTTCTAATCAACCCTAACGATAGACGCAAAATGTTCTTCAGAAACGTTGATAAGCCTGTACCAGCCGATCACTGCGATATAACCTGCAAGGCCTCTTCATGCAAACACCGTTATGGAAAAAAAAAATCAAATTTCATTTTGTTGATCTGTATTCTTTATTGTTCCATGTTACATTTTCAAAAAGATAATGTAACGCACACCAAGACACACAGTCTACTGGCACGAGGGGCGAAGGAGATGAGGGGAGGACGTTATTATGAACAGCAAACCAGCCACTACCTGCTGACCTCGCTTCTGCTATACCAAGGTAGATGGCACTATACTTCACAACTGAGCCTAGTCATTAAGAGGCAGAAGGTAGCAAGCACCCTTCGTTACAAAGTGACATGTGTCATTTGACAGGGTCTGGTCTATCGAAATCGATTTCAATGGACAGCAAATTCAGTTTAACTTCATTACAGGACTGAAATTTTACCGGCGTTATTACAGAAAATTTAAAAATATTCGAAGTGTTCAGGACGTACATATTCGGTTTGTTCAGTGCTGTGTTGTACACAAGTCAGTGTATTTACATTTCAAAGATTAATTTCTGACGTACCTTTGTTCCTCAACACACGACCTTGCAATATACTTGGTAAATATTACTAATTGTTTTCCACAGAAAACACATTTCATAATCATAGATTACACCAAATTATACATAGGCCTATTTGTAAAATGCTATGTATGTGTACTACAGACTGTAGTCCTGCCACACGTGGATGTACGACACAAAGTCAAAATAATTATCGGTATGTTGTAGGTTGACATTTTCTGCTCAATCGTTCTGGTTCCCAATGCATTCAGTCCAATCGTGCCGAAGTTTCCCGACTTTGTTAGGAGATATGACATTATTTGTTTTAGCTGAACCGACATTTTGAATCTTTTTTCTTCCTCCTTAACTTACGTTTATTTCAGACGCAATTTTGTCAATTCCGATTCTTCGCCTACACCGTATACATTAGTTTTTATATACTTTAACCACAAATTTTTCCATTTACACAAACATTTCAAGAGATTTTTTTTTAGCTTATGGTTCCGTGCATCGTAATTCAATGTTAATAAAATCCAACCATATGCAACAGTATGCAGATATTTATTTACTGCAAAGTCACTCTACATGTTTCGGGTGTCACAGCACCCATCATCAGGAGTACTAAAAACTG
>Ga0123354_10012310_pt1 | contig 13260 bp, 5 predicted proteins | sample TergutLab28metaG_2_FD_97872 | JGI IMG/M metagenome (GOLD analysis project Ga0123354, IMG submission 97872) | Labiotermes labralis P4 segment gut microbial communities from Petit-Saut dam, French Guiana - Lab288 P4 | ecosystem: Host-associated > Arthropoda: Insects > Digestive system > Gut ...
AGATTAACGGCTGTGGGGACCCGTTGCGCTGACCACGTGACACCCCTCTATCCGTAAAAGTTGGCACTAACTTCGCCGACCGGCGGCGGCCGCTCTGTCGGTATAGTTCGCGTGCGGACTAAGACCACGGAGTTTAGTTTTAGTTGGGAAGGTCTTACGGGCCGTGCACTACGGAAAGCGATAGTAGTTGGCACAGCATCACACTTGACTTACTGCAGACCCGCGTGTTACTGATTCAGATACTAAATAACAAATTGAAACTCCGCATATAACAGACGTAGAATGACTAATTTGTTACCGCCAATCGATCTAGTAAACTACCAGATTATGTATTATTACGTGTATCATTGATTAACAATGCTACTTACCATTTAGAAGGTTCTGGGCACCATTCTTTATCTTGAGGCGTACAATCGTGAGACCCATTCTTCTTCCTTCGTCTCTATGAGCAAGTAATTGGACATTTTAAAACAGGCCACGACCGTTGCTTAACACACGCTCATTCTCTTCGACCAAGTTAAATCATTCTCTCCTTTGATACTCAACAACTTTGCAGTTAAACAGGCGTTGTTGAATAAACTAAGAATAAAGTAAAGCAAAAATAATGAATGATCAAAGCCAATTTAAAAAGCGACTATGTTCTGGCTGACACAGGGAAGTGTCGAAACCCGTTTTCCTACGTGGCTTCATGCGTATCCAGGTCCTTCACCTAGACCCAGTTTCCGAATATGAAATGTTCGTGAAGAACACGATGAAAATGAAACAGTTCGATTCAGTAACTTAACGCATGAAATGCGTGTAATAAACCCAGTTGCCATATCTGGGAACATCGAGGTGACTGCATTGTTCTGTATGAACTGACGGAACTGACAATTACGAGAAAGAGTGTGAAAAATCAATTCATTCTCTGACTAGCACGCGCGCGTCTTCAAATTGCTCCGTCCAGCACCTTGACAGTTTCACCGGTGGAGTGCTGGTCATTGTTACTTAACTACGATAGCAAGGCCTCAGCAGTGTTTAGCAGTGGCGTGCAGAGGGCTAAGCCTCATCGGCATACAGACATCAAGGCCGCACCTTTACTTAACAGTGGCGTGCAGACAGGAAGGCCTTACTATTACTTAGCATCAGTGGTGTATACACGTCAAGGTGTCGTTGTTACTTGGCGGTGTAATAGAGACAGGAGGGCCGCATCTGTGCCTTATACAAAACAAAATTTCATTTAATAATTGTCCAACAAGATGCGAATGTATTCAGTTTATTATATTATTTCTGTAGACAGCTGTACATGTTTCGAGTGTTCACACCCATCATCAGGAGCTCGTACAACTGTAATTACAGCTTCTGGTATTGATTAACCGGATCTACTACCATCCGCTCTCGTTGTTGAGATGGAACTCAACAACGATAGCGGATGGTAGTACACCCGGTTGACCAGTGCCAGAAGCTGTAATTACAGTTGTACAATACGAGCTCCTGATGATGGGTGTGAACACTCGAAACATGTACAGCTGCCTACAGAAATGGAATAAACTGAATACAGTTGCATCTTGTTGGACACTTATTAAATTTGATTCACGGTGCACGGACCTATGAATATAAAATTTCATTGTTGCCGAACAGTGGCGTGCAGACAGCAGGGTTATTTCTGCACCTAACAGGCCAGCAGAGAGCAATGTCTTTCTTTAGCATAGTCGTGCCATCAACAAGAGTTTTGTTTATTTAAAAGTGGTATGCAGACGGCAAAGTAGACACCAGACATTTGTAAATTCAGTTTCCATAATTTCACAGACATTTTAACTCGCCGATAACGCGTCTCGCTTATTATGTTCGACTGTCTGGCGGCACGCCGTTTATAGTGGCTGATCTTTACGTGTTTTACGGTCACTCATTATAGGAAAGTGAAATCACAGTACTTTTATAAACGGATTACAGTTGAATGGACTAAGCCTGTAGGTTCAATTGTAGACATTGGACAGACGGTTTTTGGCCAGTACAAGTATTAAGACTTCTTATTCATGAAGTTCAGTGGCAGAAAATGTATAGTTCTGCCACATATATTCCAACCCAAAATACCTCATCGTGCATCAGTATTGCATACATTTTTCTGTTATTATTATTATTATTATTTATTTATTTATTGGTCTCCCCAGGAAAATGCTGAGGTAGTACCTGAAAGTCGACCACGTCACTGCCTTTGGTTAGCCTCGTGATTCGTCATTCATTGTCATTCTGTCGCATTTGGTTGTACATAATCTCTTGCAGTTCATCTATCTTTTTTCAAGTACAAGTAACACATGCAGATGACACGTCGTACTTAACCTACGAAATCGCAAAATGCAGCGTGCCGTCGGATATCCTGTTTATTATAAGATCTAAGTTTTCAAGCACATTTTGCTTCTTGCTCATTCGGTTGCTCACCTTCCCTGTGAATCCGACAACTTTTTACGAGCCTTGTCGTGATTCCTATCAGCTGTTGTCGGCGAACCCCAGGATTATTTTGGCATAGCTAGGTCACAGTTTTGAATGTTGCAGTTCCCCACATTGGGTGATTTCGAAGGCGTTCCAATATCCTTGTCACTTTTCTGTAGTAATATAACTGCATAACCATTACCACCGTGTACTTGTATTCGAGAGTTGCCTGGTTTGAATTTGAGCCGAATCGCCGGCCGTACTGACCGGTTTTCCTGTACTGCAGGAAAATACCTGGCTAACACGCCATTTTAAGCCATGATCGCTTTCTTTCAAACCACTTACTTTCACGCCGTCACGCATATATCTTGCTGTTATTCAACGGTGGCGCTTATTGTCCCAGTCTGCGATGCTGACAGCGTGAGGAAATGATCCACAAAAACTACGAATGAAATATTTGTATTGTACAACTTAAAAAATTCAGGAAATTTATGGTGAAAGTTTAAAAATTGCCTGTTTTGAGAATTAAATTAAACCAAATTACTCGGCGCTATATGCAGTTGTTGACCGTTAGAGTAGACGAACGAGCAGCAGTTGCCTTCTCAGTCTGCAGCACGTGACACGGCGTCATGCGATGACATCTATTCGATTACTGCAAGAGCAATGTTGCGCACTTCAAAATACAAGCCAAATTAACTGTTCACGGTTATGCCGTGATTCAGCTACCAGAAAGAACACAAGTAAACTGAAACAGAATCCTGGCCGCTTCCTTCCGACTCGTTCTACAGGGAGGCTAATCGTCGTGTCATATTATTTCAAGTCGAATAACCTCTGTAGTTGACGTAAGGATCAAATATCTGTAAATAATGAATGCAACACGACAGCCTGAAAGAAAGGAGATGCAGGGCTCTAATGATGATAGAGCTTTGTATCCCGCAAATAGACACACATACAGCGCTGTAAGACTGTACGTTTGCGAGAATGCTGCCCATTGTGCTTTGCGTGCATTGCTATATCAAGCCTGTCTTTAATGCCGGTTATGCCTCTTGTGTAACTAGCAACAAGTCCTTAAAATGTCAGCTGCGCTTTCTTAATAATTATCATCTCTGACTGTAGTTTCCATAGACAAACCTACCATTGGTGCATTCTTATAACTTTTTTAACGTGTGGGGGGAGCAGGACTCGGCACTGAAGAGCGGGTGGCTTTGTTGGTCTCTGTGTAGAAACGATGTCGTCTGCTCTATTGCGGGAAGTCCAGTGATGGCAACATGTTTTGTGTAACACGGATCGCAGACTTACTCTCTGTGAGCGGTTTCCGCTTTAATCCGGACGCCCATACGTTATAACCTCTTAAATAGAATTAAATAGCGTGAGCTATCCGAATATGCACGCTGAGAACTTGAATGAAAATTTTTGGAAGCAAGAAACGATGCTACTACACAGATACAACATTTTATGGACAGAGATCGCGACTGCGGTATCTTTCGGCTGCTTCATAGCGCCAGATTGTTTATAGAAATCACTGACACCTAGCCTGCTTAACTCCAACTATAAAATGACGTGTGAAAGGGAGACATAATTTAAATTCTTAGGTTTACACAGGTTATTTATTTTATATTTGCACCCAGCGTGACAATTCTATCGCATAGAGAGCCTGCTTCTGCCGGTATATATCGCGCGACTTCTGCTGTCCTGAGAGCAGTGACAAAGAAACGCACTGCATGTGGATTGCCCAAAGGACTTTTTCGCCTCGTTCACCGAGTGTTTGTGTGATCAAATAAAGGAATTTGAAACGGGCTAGACATATAGTTCCTCGGGATGCATGGAACGTGAGTACAAAATTTTGGTTAGGTAACCAAACTGACGTCGTTGGTCGGTTCAGCTCTCAAAGATACCGCGAAAGTGTCACGACCACATTGTCACATCTCGCGCTGTGAGTTGTCACGGCACTGAAAAGCACTATCGGTCGACTGTCAGACAAATTTGTATCGCAGCGCTCTTTTGCAATGAGGATGTCTGCATATACTACAAGAGCTGAATTGCTTCTGCAGTAAATGGGCGTCCGGTGTTACCAAATTTCCCGTTTCCCTCGCCCAATCAAGCAAGTTAATTTCGCTTCTCGCTTTTCCTCTTAGTAAACACTCCCCTGCTGTCCGACTTGATTCCTATTCCGCCACTGAACGCGGAACTTACATTAATTGAGTCACTTTATCCACTGAGCCAGCAGAACTTTATATTTTACTGATTCAACTTATAAATGCGTAGAACATTGTTCATATTCTTTGGAGCCTCCATTTTGTGTTTGTATTGAGCTCTTCATTTTTTACTGCTGTTTCATATAAATTATACGATGCAGCATGTGAGTTACGGCTTTTGTGTGAGGTACACCCTGGTGTATTCACACTTGATTGTCATGTTTACAGGTTTCCATAAAACCATGTTTGCTATGGGTACTGGTTCCCATGGTTACTGGGTTCCGACATTACACCCAGCTTAACATCTCTGACGATTTCCATAGTTTCCAAGTTGTGATTTCACAATACTGAGTACTCCTGAATGTGTAGTAATATTTAATCAAGCATTCTGATTGTATTTAGTAGGTTTATTGTTATTTGTCCTTCAAAGAAGGTGATTAAAATATAGCTCATAATGAATGATGCTAACGATGAAGAAAGGATCACCCACAATGATTATCCGTATTAGGAACGTGACCATGTATTGTGTGTGTCGCTCTAATAATTTCCTAACAAATTAACGGATTTTCTTGTATTATATCGTCCCGTTGTGTATTCTTATCAATCTAGCGTCATTTTTTACCATTTGACAAACACGACTAAATCGATCTTGTATGACGGTTTTTTTTTCGATACTACATGTTTCGATTGTCCACATCGGCCGTCTTCAGGTTGGGCATTGATACACAAAAAGAGTAAAAGGGGGAATCACTTTTTACTCTTTTTGTGTAGCAATGTCCTACCTGAAGATGGCCGACGTGGGCAGCCGAAACATGTAGTAGTATTGAATATAAACATAACATACAAGATTTATATATCGTGTTTGTCGGTTAGCAAAAAAAAAGCACTAGATTAAGTGATTTTCTTATCTTCGCCTTCCGGCAGAGACAGAAGATTTTCTTCTTCGCCGAAAAGCCCAGACTGGCTCTGTGACCAACCCCTCGTTCTATTAATCGTGACCGGAAGTTTCCCTCGGGAGTAAAGCGGTCGAGGTGTGTACCTGACCACTCACCTGTGTCTAGTGCCAATGTTAAGAATGTGTGGAGCTATGCCTCTGCTGTTCCCCATGCTTTCACGTCGTGCCTTCACGTTGCATGTAAAGCATATAAACTTCCCTTCGTTTGTCTTGAATTGGCTTTATTTTGTACGGAAGTAAGATGAACGTGCCAAATTAGAACTATTCGTCCGGACTTGTCCGTCTTCCTATATTTGGAAACCACCTGATTTCGGAGATGGCTCTATTATCAGAGTAGTAAAAGTATGCTTTGTGGGAGTCCTAGTTAGAGTGACTTTTAAACTATTTATAACTCTTTAACACGTACGTCATTTTACAAATTTATTAATCTAGGAACTTTGGCAGTGCTACAAAAATTAATTTTTTGTTTAGCATTCACCACTGGCCTTTACCACAGTGGGTGTCAGTGTATTTGTTACAGTACTTGATAATAATAGATTTGATTACTAGAATCGACTGATATGCACTCAGTAATGTGGTGCAAAAATTTGTGCAAAATGTAAGAGCCGGTGTTTAGGGAGCGTCACTGTTATTTCACGCAGTGAAGTAGCACAGTCAGCTACTGTCTAGGAGGTGGAGCACCGAAGTTTGTTTGGAATTTTTGTGTGAGATTTGAGGTTCTCACAGAAGATTGAGGTCTCCTAGCATGTGACCTCCTGTCAATTTGTAAATTATTTGTCGTTTCGGGTCCCTTGCAACCTCTGTCTTCAGGATCTACAAAGTTAGAAAATTGCATAAACCTGAAGAGGGAGATAGCTTGCCCCTCCGAAACGTCGGTAACGTTACCAGTAAGGGATAATTTTTCAGAAGACCTGAATCTCCTTCAGGAGTTTTTTCCTCTTTTTCACCGCGTCCAAATCAGCTTCGGGGCCCATCCACTCCATATGCTGCTCTTTCCCTAGCTTAAATCGAATCTTGCCTGGAGCTGACCACTTACTTCCCTTCAGGTGGTTGTTAAAAATGCGTGGCGCTTGACAGACACTTCCCCATACTTATTTATGGCTTAGTGATTAGGCGCAAAGACAGCCTTAAAACTACTTGTCGTGGTTCTTTTGGAGACTGTAATCAGTGTAAGCTTGCTTTTTGAAAGACCTCTGTTATTACTGTCTGAGGAATTTTCTGCTGTAAAGTGAAGTTGAGACAGTGGTAAATGTTTTGTTATGGTTTAAGAAAATAACAAAAAAGGGAGTGATGGGGATTTCCGAGATAAAAGCAACAAGATATTGTGTGGGGGAAGCATGTTTTGTAACGAAAGGGCACTGAAGTAGAGAGGGAGGGCGCAGAATGCGGCTTGTACAGGACGCTATTGAAGAAGGTGGAGGTAGCGTAGGGGGGGGGGGGCCGGGATTGAAAACAAAAAGCAAAAGTTAAAATAAATACTAAAAAGTAAGATGAAGGCGGGAGAAAGAAATAGACGTAAAAAAACTCCTTACTGTTCTGTATGGGACTTTCAGAAAATTAGAACAATGTACTGAAGCTTATAAGTACAGTCACATCTGTTACAGTTTCAACCAGCTGAAGCTGATAAGTACAGTAACACCTGTCTTACAGTTTCTACCCACTGAATCTCGTAAGTACAGTCACTTGATGTCTGTGTGACCGTGCATCACTGATACAATGATATAAACACCAGGTAGATGCAACAATAACAATTTATTGATAATTTCAATCAGCTCAACATGTTTCGGGCGATAATTTCGCCCATCCTCAGGAGCACTAGACTGTGTTTACAGCTTGTGGAAGAATGCACCGACGATGCTGTCTGCTGGTGCCTAGGCATAACATGTAAATAGAATGCCTCGAAATAGGTTACGCAGGAAATGATATACTACTCCCCAACTGGAAGAAGGAATCATGGTAGACCTTTTAAGAGACTTCTGGATACGTGAGACCGGAACGGGTCAACAAGTGGCCCAACTCCATGAAAGATATATGATGGTGATGAAAATGCAGGCGTTTGCAATATGTTGCGAAGAGAAGAAGTTTGATAGGAATTATGGTGATAAATCTGCTGGAAAGCAGTTCTTTAGAACAAGAATTTTGGAGGCCTATTTGTACGTTAGGGAGTTGACTTGTGTAGTTGTGAATGTGACAACTGGCTTAGGATTGTGCGTAGGTTGTTAGAGATATCAAACCTTTTTGTGTGAATTATCAAAGAATCACTAGTCGGTTGCTATTATCATCATCTTTGTGAACATTACATAAAGATAATCTGAAGCGTACTCATGGCGTTTCTGATTTGTTTCAGGTAAGAGTTTGAAGCCGAGTTTGGGCTAGTTACGTAATTTATTGCGAAGAAGATGCCACGAGAATACAGGCAGTGGGGTGAGTTGGAGCACTACAAGTTTTCCATCGCTTTGCGCTTTCAACTGTCACTAGCGAGTTCTGCATCAGTTCGTGTAAGTAGGGTAACGCCTTACCAGATATGCAGCTTATCACACCTTTATGCTTGGCGGGAATGTCTAACAACGGATGACGATGTACAACTGACGATAAGCTATCTCACTAAACAGCATTATGTACCGTTCATAGTTCAATGAATAGAGTGGATAGCACGTTTCATAGACTGGTTGTACACGTATTAAAGTATTCGTCAGTATTTTAGGGTTTTTTTAGGATTATAACTTGTAAACTGTAATAGGCATACTGCCTCTGCTTCTACTATGGCGTGAACAGACTAATTAAAGTTTTAAGTCCTGTGTTTAGGAATTGTAGGCATACGCCGGAAGTATACCAGGTGTCATGTTGATAGTGACGTCATGAGAGTGCCTGAATCATGCCAGGTCACTTACACTGTGGAAGGATAACCCGAAAATCAAATACGCCTTGTGTTGAAATGCGTCACCAGAGACCATCGTCAGCCATTCTGTCCACCGCCAATTCACACAACTTACCTCCCTCTGATCCGCCATAATATTATTCTTCCATCTCATTCTCGTTCTTACAAGCGAATGTTACACCCATACCTTCCTTTACCAAACATGAATGTGTTCTCTCCTCATGTGTCCAGTTCCAGCTAAATGCGCAGCACGTCATGACCTCGTAAATGTAATGCTTATTGAAATACGTTAACAGGGAGGATTGTGCTCCCAGGCGGCCATCAGAACGTACCGACTGATTTTTTTTGGGCATAATGCATATCCAGCGCGGATAAACAGTGTGTTTAGCTAAAGAGGATTCAAAGCAAATTTCACACACAACGTAAATAATCGCCATGATTTTCACATCTGAGTAAAGTTTGATATTTGTGTGACCGTGCATCACTGATACAATAATCTAAACAGCCAACTAGATGCAACACTAGCAAATTTTTGTTGATAATTGCAATCAGCTCAACGTGTTTCGGGCTATAATTTCGCCCATCCTCAGGAGCACTAGACTGTGGTATAATGCACCGACGATTCTGCCAGCAGGCAGAATCGTCGGTGCATTATACCACAAGCTGTAAACACAGTCTAGTGCTCCTGGGGATGGGCGAAATTATCGCCCGAAACATGTTGAGCTGATTGTAATTATCAATAAAAATTTGTTATTGTTGCATCTAGTTGGCTGTTTATATTATTGTATCAGTTAATAAATGTTTAAATAACACAGTTGGCATGACATTATTTACGGTTCAGCTACGTGTTTCGGCTCTTTAGCGAGCCATCTTCAAGCCATGCACATTGAATAATATGGTAAATACCTGACGTAATAAATTATTGTGCCATGTCCAGGTCACATTACAACTAGCGGTCAGTCCGTTTTGATTTCGAGCCCCTCGTGGGTGTCATGGCCAGATTTTCGTTCATGCACTGACTAGTACCGTCGGTCAGTTGTCGGACTCCCTCTCTGACGAGTCTCTCTCCGTTGTCATAAATCGCATTCTATGTCGGCTCTTGATGCATATGTACGTGTTTCTGACTGCCTTTGTACATGAAGTAAAATACGCACAACTACTTACTGTATGCGATGCATGTACATGACCTGTGTCACTCCAGGCCTAGTGCAGCAGATCATGTCTACCAATTGTGACAAACCTTTATTCATTGTATATTAACACCGCACAACGGAATGTACCAGTTAAAATTTTTACTATATTTCTTTTCGGCACGAACAGAATGAAAACGCATATATTAATGTAAACGGATTTTATGTATGAGATAAAATGCGAAGGACAAGCAAAGTGGCTGGAACATGAAGCACCTCCACAAATCTCCGTATAGTTCTGAGGTTAAAAATACCTGGAACCCCGACTTTGCCCTCACTGGACACAGGAGTATTTTGAGCTCTATCTGTATGTACATGCACGTTGCAAACTTCCCTGTTTGTATTCTGTAAGCATATATGTATTTAACCAAATTCTGTGCTGTAGTAAGAGGCCTACGAAATGGATAAAGAGATATATGTAATATTTGCCCGTGTTAAATATCTGCTGGCACTCTGCTCGGCCCACCACTGAGAGCGACTTCGTCTGATGTCCGTGTGCATGCTTGCTTCTAGCCTACCTTCTTCCTTCCTAAGAAGCACAATACATGTTCACGCGGTTGAATTAGTTTACAGTTTTTAACGAAGCATATGAAATGTATGCCATTTGAAGACACTTAAAAGTCGTAATTAATGTCCTACAAACTACAATCAGAACATGGCGGCTGCAAACGTGTGGAGCGGAAGGAACGTTAGCGACACCTAGTTTAGGGCCTGTAAATTACGTTTGGTGACACATCTTAGAAACACACGCGCATGACGTTAGGATTACACTTTTGTAGAATGTAAAGTAACATGTCGAACATGCGAAGATTGGCTGGGAATAACTTAGCATGTTATATTTGTCACGGGTGCGGATATTAAACACTTACGCGCATTGAAGCCCTATGGAAATGCTGTGTATATGTCAGCAGTCACATATGTGGCAAAGGTGAAAACTGTGAAGATGTATTAGAAAAATTCAGCCCGCGTTATTTGTGGACTTGAATGTCGAGTTTCGCGCAAAAATACGTAACAACAGCAATAGTAATACTGAAGGTGTGTACAATAAGAAAGGAGGCTTTGTGACTTCTGTTCGGAGCTACTTATTTTAAATGTCTACTGGGAGTCACCTCTGGACGTTTGTAGTAGCTGTTCCGGCATGTGTCTAATGTCAGTGCTCAAGGTAAAGGAAAGGTTGCAAGTTTGAGAAGAATGTTGACTTCTTCAATTATCAACCAACCATGACGAATGAAGCAGATTAAACATAGATCTCATATCTGAGCCAATGAAGCGATTAGATTGTGTTCTGACGCATAATAGGCCAAGCCCTGCGGCCTGTGAAATTTAAACGTGATTTCGGACCGAACAGAAAGCTGGAGTTATGATTATAGCTGGAACAGCGTAATGTGATTAATAGAGTTGGTTTTGGGCTGTAAGTGAAACTTACCGTACATGACGCCATATCGGGATTATTTATACATGAAGCATATGAAACGCGCTATGTGTTCGTGTTATGTGTATGTGTGTCTGCTTGCCTTTCTGTTCCACCTAGGCTTTTGTCTTCCTGCATCAGAAATTAGAGGCGGCATTGTCATGCTAATAAGATAACTCGCTGCTGTTGGTCTCGGCTTGATACACTGAAGTGAACGGTTTATATCGTTTGTGAACACACTACTGCAGCTCGAACTGATATTATTGTATTAACGCTATTCTAATGTTCGGGTTATCAAGAATATCTCTCCTTCCTTTCATATCCTTTGCAATTATTTTTTTGTCTTGCTTCTTCTGTCTACTTGCTGTAGGTACAGAGGGTTACTGTTGCGCCTTTTCACACTCAGTGACACTCACCACACTCGTTAGGTCTGTCCTGGACGACGGATCGGTCCGTCGCAGAGATCTCTACCTGTACAAAATTTAACATCCACAGGAGACGGACTTTCATGCCCCTGGTGGAATTCGAATCCACAATCCCACTGGCTGTAGACCTAGGCCTTAGACAGCGCGGCCACCGGGATAGGCCTTTGCAATTCATTACGTGCTATTCTTTCCGTCATTCGACGCTAGCCGTACACAGTCTTGGTGACGGCGCCTGTAATCGCACCATAATTTAACTAAATGAAGTAACATTTGTTGCAAAAGCACTTCTTAACCTTCATATTTGCACCGTGCATCATCAACATATAAATATTTTACTGTCCAACTTGTGCACATTTAAAAACACTTAGATACAATTAAATCATAAAATATTTAAAAGTGCTTCAACATGTTTCGGATCACAGAGGATCCATCATCAGGGAGCCTTGTACAGTACTTGGCTAAAATTACAATTACAAAAATGGTTCTATCGTGTCCGTTGAGTTGGACGTGGTCGGTGTTATGGCATCATATTGTAACCCGATGTGTGTGTGTGTGTGTGTGTGTATAGTCCACTGTCTAGAAAGGTACTGTCTTACAGAACGTTAGGTAGGTCACGTGGTATGTAAGCTGGGTCGAAGAGCGGATTGTATCTAAGTGCTTTTAATTGTGCATAAGTTGAACAATAACATATTTACACTTTTTAACCCTTTAAAAGGCGGAACTAATCTGAATCATATGTAAACATTAGAGTCCGCCCGCAAAGCGACACACATTACGTAACTGTTAAGAAGTTATTCAGCTGATGTTGAGCGTAGTTACCATAGTTCATTCTGCGAACCGCTTGAGCTTGACAGATATTCTGTCTGGGCGAAATATCGAACACTTTAACGTTAAACTAGTTGGCCTGTATGATTACCACTGCCTATTAAATGATTGAGGAGGAAAATTATGAATAATTAACCAGATCAGTTCAAAATAAAATTTACTGTTCGGTTAGGCTGCGCTGATTGACGGTATGTAATTTTTTTTAGATGTCCGAGACTCAAGTGGTTGCTGGGTAAATAGTGTCCGATTGCAACTAGTAGCCAGGTAGCACTGACAGTGTAGAAACTGTATCATACGCAGTAGTCTGGCACTGTCCTCTAAACGGCAAATGGTGGTCCGGCCTGCTGTTCGAATTCATATGTCATTAAAGATTTAGGTAGTAGTTTGGCTATTTCTTATTGAATTTTCCAAGCAACTCAGCTGGCGACTCTACATTAAAGGGACAGGAGTTTAAGTTTAAGGAGTGGCATCCCCATTGTGTTAGCTAAAACATAAGGAAACAATTATGCATGGACATGGCCGTCATAACACAACTATATTGTCAATTATACATAACATGTCAACTGCATATTTCGGCCAATGCTAATTTTGGCCATCATCAGGTTGGATACATTTATCGGAGAAAACTACACAATATATACTATGATACAGTATAACCATCAGTGTTGGTATAAGTAGAGGGGGACGAGATCTTGTTTACAAAATAGTTGGAGGGCGTGCCTGCAGAAGGTTTAACCTTTTGGCGCCGTAATTATTTTTTAAATTTTAGCACATTCTGTATATAAAATGTGAATAATACAGAACCAAATACGTTAGAATTATGAAACAAACTGCATTTTTAAGAGAAAGAAACGGAGAGTATATACCACGTTTAAAATATTCAGTACCTATATTTGTTGAATAAACATATAAAATGCAACTTTAGAGGTTAGCGGTGCGGTACGACCACTATAGTTGACATTAGGCGTCAAA
>Ga0123354_10012311_pt1 | contig 13259 bp, 8 predicted proteins | sample TergutLab28metaG_2_FD_97872 | JGI IMG/M metagenome (GOLD analysis project Ga0123354, IMG submission 97872) | Labiotermes labralis P4 segment gut microbial communities from Petit-Saut dam, French Guiana - Lab288 P4 | ecosystem: Host-associated > Arthropoda: Insects > Digestive system > Gut ...
ACCCCCCACGCGGGGGCGACCACCCCCACCCCCCCCGCCCCTGTCCCCAAAAAAATTTGTTTTCCCCCCCCCCCCCCGAAAAAAACGCCACTGGTGGACAGGATGAATTGTCAACAGCGCAGTTATGATATTTCGGACGTAGACTTTTTCCCCCGTTGGAATTTGTAGTATGAATTTACAGTTTGGTCTGTAAGAGTCCATTGCGTGAAATGAGCACATGTAAGTAAAAGATAAAGTTCTTTTGTCTTCCTTTTGATTGTAATAGTTTTGGTGTACGTAAGAAGCGTGTGATCCATTATTTATGGTGTATCAAGTTACATAATGACCCTTGCTTCGTTTATTAGCCTGTTAAAAAGTTATTAAGCTACTTGGTAATTAATGATGTTGCACTCGAGCTTGGTAAGGGCTGTACGATGATGGGAAAAGTATGCGTATAAGAGTGAAGTGAAGGGACGCTTACACACAAAGGAGGAGTTCAAGTGTGTGATCAAGATGCCACAACTGAGGAGAGTCTGGCCTGGTCTTACACAGTTGATGAGGAACACAAGCTTCGAATGTAGCGTGCTAAAGCGCTGTACAGAATAAAGAAGTCTCTCTCTCTCTCTCTCTTCAGCTGACGCATCACCGCAGTAGCAGGTCCAGCTTTTGGAGACGTTAACGGACATTTGCATAATAACATCATATGAAACCGCTGCTGGTTAAATAGCTTTGCACATTCGCCACAAGAAGTGATTTGTGTCTTGGTTGGTTTATTTAACGACGCTTTCTCTGCTAAACCTATACCCCTTTAGTGTTTTATCGTGGGATGACAATGAAGTGAAGTAACGGTGACGCAGAAGTAAGTGGTCATGGCATTTTCAAAGTTTTATTTTATAATTTGCGTGGAGCGACTGAAGGAAAACGCGAAACTTGTCGGTCATGGTAATTTTTTTTTTTGGTCATCTCTTGTAACCCCCGAAGGTCTGTTGTTGTCGTTATTTCGGCATGTGTTTACGTAATGACCGGCGTTTCGCTATTAGCTTCTAGGACTGCATTCAAACCTGGGACCTGCCAGATACGAAGTAGAGGCGGTGGACTTATTTGAACATTTTGGTCATCCGTAGTAGGAACCCTGTTTGGAGCGTTTGTAGTATATGTTACAGTGATAAAAGTTTGTCTGCATAAATAAACATATGGATAAATTATATTGCCGTTCAGGTACGTACGTAAAATTGTTTCTTAATGTGCAAGTCTAATGAAAGCGTGCCAAGTTTTGTGGCGTTATAAAGGGTAGATACAAGTATGCTTTGTCAATGTATTCATGCGCGTCGTGTATTCTTAATTCGTGACTACCACACTCACGGACACGTGGTTTGTCTTACAAAACATTCGATTAAAATAAACCGTATGGTGTAATTATATGGTAACTTTAGATGTTTATCTGCTGCTGATCTAGTAATGTGTCATGCACAAACATTTTAGGAAACTCACCACGTTACGAGACGAAAGACACGTGGTGCTAATAACCTATGTCATCATTAGCTATCGGAAACTGTCGTTCATCTAAATATATATATATATATATATATATATATATACATATATACACGCACACACACACACACACACACACCCGGTGGGGGCGAGATTTTCCGCACCCGTCCAGACCGGCCCTAGAGCCCACCCAGCCTCCTTTACAGTGGTTACCGGGTCTTTCCCGGTGGGTAAAGTGGCGGGGTCGTGGCGTTGACCACTCATCCCCTTCAAGCGTCGAGGTTAAAGAAACAGTGGAGCTTTTACCTCTGCTCCCCCTCTGGGCCTTCGTGGCCTGTTATAGGGAGAAGGTTACCTTTTACTTTATATATATATATATATATATATATATATATATGTGTGTGTGTGTGTGTGTGTGTGTGTGTGTGTTATATGCAGTTTCCTCCTCTCAGAGAAGACACTTCGTGTTCATCTTGTAGACGTATTGATTAACGCCTTTCGGGTAAATAATCTGAATTTTTTGCGAGGGTCAGTCTTAGCGCATAAAGTAAATTATCCTTCAACACGGCTTCATGTTCCAGGAGCGCTGAAGATTTTTAAACGCCTTTGTGAGCACCCTGTATCTCACATAATACATCTCTAGAAGAAATGCAGCAGGTTTTCTGAACGTTGAACCTCAGCTACTGCGTCTAACCGCCGAGCTCTAAAGTGCTGATTTCTTACTTTGTTTATTGAAACTCTAGAAATTAACTAACTTACGTACAGGCACTGTATTGTGAAATGGTGGCCATTTGGGTCTGTCTCACACGGCGTGCCATAATACGCTTGTACTGTACCAGACCCTTTCGTAGTCTTGCAAGCGGTGAAATCAATGTGTAGGGTAGGCTGGCTCCGTAGTGTTATTGATTGTAAGAATGTACACAGACCCAATGAAGGCCGAAGTAAGCGCTTGACCTAGAAATGACACATATTGAAGGGATGAAAAATGTATACCAAATTTTCGTCGTTAAAACACAAAGAATACCAGTGGTTAGAAAGCCTAAGCGTTGGTATTAGAGTGATATTGGTGGGCCGGGATAGCTCAGTCGGTATAGGGACTCGCTACGGTCTGGACAGTCCGGGGATCGAATCCCGGTGTGGGGCGAGATTTTCCGCACCCGTCCAGACCGGCTCTGGGGCCCACCCAGCCTCCTATGCAATGGGTACCGGGTCTTCCCTGGGGGTTCTTAGGCTTTGTGGTATATTATATAGGTGTTGTTGCTTAAAAAGAGAACGCTGCATGTACTGGTTGTGTTTGTGCATCCGCTTCTCTTTCTATCTGTGACCAAGGATCGACGTTTTAACGGATTTTTGTAAAATTCGATATCAGAGGCTGTTATTAAAAATTGCCCGGAAATTACGAGTTTAAGCGATTTCGGCTTAATTCATTTTACGTAAGCCCGTAGATTGGTAAAACCTGCCGAAAGTAGATATGGGTAAAGTTTTCCTTGACCGCACCATGATGGAATAAAGAGGAAGTAGTGTTATAGCTCCACTCATTCTTACCCCCGGGCGCTATAAGGCGGCGAGTGGGGAGCTTTATACTCCGGATAGGGCGCATGTGAGGTTAATAAGCTGAAAACAAAAGAACGGCGTTAAGAATTTTGTGTTCCACATTATAGAATAGGCCTACATCCTTCCCAAAGTCACTTTTAATCCGTTGCGTAATTTTTATATAAATTCACTGTTTCTGTAACATTTTAATAGGCTAGTTTGCCTCTTGCTAGGCTTGCTTAAAATGATTATTTCAGCAGTAATGAAGAGACAGAGGTGCATAAGAGTAAAACAGAGTGAAAAGCGACGGACTAGTGAGAATGGTAGGGGGGAGATTGACAATAGAAGTTACGAAATGGCGTCCACCAGGAAGAAGAAAACGAGCTAGACCTAAACTTACTTGGGCAGAAGGGATTAGAGGACTGATGGGAGAAAAGGGATTAATGGAAGAAGACTGGAATGACAGAGGCAACTGGAGGAAGACGATAATATAATTGTCAAATTGGCGCAGGAAGATGTGGAAACATTGTACAGCCTGCTAATAAATAAAACGGAGTAGTGAGTGACGTATATATGTATGTATATATGTATGTATATATATATATATATTGGGGTGGGGGGTGGTTGTTGGGTGTGGGAGGAAGAAGAGCATCACTTTGTTAGAAGGTTCTCAGGCCTCGCTCCCACGTCCTGCTAGTGGCAGTAGTGTGAACGTGACAATGTATATGACGTTGTAATGCTGGCAGTATTAGTTTGAAATAAGGGCCTGGAAATTTTGGTTTTTCATTAATGCTGAGAAAACATAAATGAAAAATTTAATTTCATTATCTTTAACTGTAGAGTAGTGGGTTTAATTTTAACAAAGCAACAGCTTACGTGTTGGGGAAACGTTAAGTGATTTTATGAACTGACATTAACCTGAATTATATTAAAGATTCAGCTCGCACCGCATGGTAAACACACTGCGTCAGGGCAAAAAAAAATCAGTTAATGCAATTTACGGAAATAATCGCTGGCTGTTCTGCGAACCGTACAAAACTCATACATCACTATGTGGGCAGAACGTAGAATGTCTGAATGTTACAGCTCGGTGGTACTGCATGAAGTAACCACAAGGCTTTAACGGGCTGTGCATTTTAAGCTAATGAATTTCGAGTTCATTGGGACATAAATTTATCTCATAATATTCTGAGTTTGTTTTGCAACTTTGAAACTTTTGTTACGTAAGGCTGTCTGACAAAACTGGCGTGATTACTGGGAAACGTTAAGCACGTAATTACCATCACTTGTGTCTTCTTCACAGCGTACTGTCAATGCACTTGAAGTTTTGGAATTTCATTTTTGACTAAGAATCGCGCCCCTTCTTCTTCTTCTTCGTCTTCTTCTTCTTCTTCTTCTTCTTCTTCTCCTTCTCCTCCTCCTCCTCCTCCTCCTCCTCCTCCTCCTCCTCCTCCATGTCATGAAGTAAGACGGTATTTCACATTCATGATTTTGATGAACGTTCCATGTTGCGCCGTATTCTGGCTATTTTATTTTAACGCAGGTTTATGAATCCTATTGCCATTCATACGCTGAGCGTGGTCCATCGTGGTCCATCCGGTTTGAATGCAGTGGTATTTTGAGGCGCCCTCGCGTAAATCGCGAAAAGTGCCTATTAACTTAGTCATGTACGTCCGCATACCCGTATGTATCAGTGCTGCTCTCACTGGACGGATTTCCATGAAATTTGATTTCGGAGACTTTAATGAAACTCTGTCAAGAAAAATCCAGATTTGGTTAAAATCGGACAGAATTATCGGACATTTTACACGAAGATCTGAGAGTGTTTTTAATTGTTGGAAGGGATATGTGTAGCACAACACTACAGAGAGCGCATTGTGGTGCTTCCATGGCAAAGCTTTCAGTATTTATTGGATTGTTGGCATCGATATATGGACGTCAACAATACGAAGGGAACGTATTGTTACGTTTCCACGGCAATAGTAGTTACTCGAACACGCCAAAATGTTACGGTTGAGAATATTTGTCTTAACTAACCAATTAGCTGACTCCATGGAGCAGAGTTCTTCCTTAGAAGCAAACAGGTCCTCAACAAGTAGAAATTCCCGCATTTTATGGAATTCGAAGGTTCATTACCGCATTTATCAAGAGCTAGCCATCTGTCCCTACCCTGAACCAGATCAGTTCAGTCCATGTACCCAATACCACTTCTTTAAGATCCATTTTAATATTATTCTCTCATCTGCGCCTAGGTCTTCCAGGTTGTTTCTGTCCCACAGGTGGGAAAATAATATTAAGATTCATCGTGAGAAAATACGGTGTGGACTGGATTCATTTGTCTCAGGTTAAGACCCAGTTGCCTGGTTTTGTTAACCGCTGAGTTCCATTAGCTGTCCTGGATTTCTTGACTGCATGAACGATTGATAAGAATGCCGAAGTTGTCCGTGTCCGAGCCGTGAGGGCATGCAGCCACACTCATCTTTAACGCCGGCACTAGACGAGTTGAGCGGTCAGCATCGCGCCCCAGCCGTCCTGTTCCCGAAAACGAATAGCGATAGCAACTGAATAGGAGTCTGAACGGGTTCGGAGCCGGTGACGGCGTTTTCCTGTTTGAATATTGACTTCAAAACATATCCTGTTCCATGCATTTAGGTGAATATTTGTAATTTCTGTCGTACGTGTTCATTGCGTCCTTTCACTTCCATGTTAATGTCTAGGAATTTCCTTTTTGCTATCAAGAGTGTATTGATTAGCCATTCCATGTCATATTCTTTCTGTAAGCCTTCATTGTACCGTCGTGACTAAGAATACCTCCAAATCATTCACCTGGTCACTGAAGAATAAAAAACCAACGAGATACCTGCAACCCGGACACTACTGCAGCCTAACTGCACCTAACCTCCAACCTACAGCAAACCAAGAACGAAACGACCAATGTGGTAATCAACATCATAGTCGCGAGCTTCTGATCATGGACATAGTAATGCCCGAAACATGTTGAGCCTATTACAAGTACAATAAATAACAAGTGGCATCTAGTTGGTTTTTATTCTTCAGTTATCACAATGATGCACGGTCCAATAAACATCAGATTCATTCACCTGGCCGTTACAATAGGTAGTGGCTTTCTGATAAATATAAAGAGGGTTTTTACATGAAACCTTCCGCAGTAATGTGCGATCGTAGGTCTGATGTTAGAATGTTAATATGATTAACTGTCTTGCAGCAGAGCATCTACCAATTCATTCAGAATACAATCAAGTGCTATTGTCTCTTTCCGCTGAACTATTTTTTTTATTCAACAGGGTTTAATAGTTCATCGTCATCATCTTCCTCCATGGATAAGGTCGTTTGACCTGTTCCGGCATCGACATATTGCCAGCGTTTCCAGGGGCGTCCACGGTCTCTTCTTCCTCGAGGTTTGTAGTTAAGGGCGTGTTTCTGGAATCTGGTGTTGTCCGTTCTTTCAAGGTGGTTGCTCCAGTTTTGTTTGTATTTGAGTCTCACGTCTTGTATTCCAGAGATCTCTAGTTCTTTCCTTTAATAGCTGTGCGCTTTAAACTCTTACTAGACACGGTCGCATAGTCGAGAATTACGCCCATTAGCTTCTTCATGTATGTCAGTCCCCATGTATTAACGGGGCTTCGAATGGACGGATTTACTTGAAATTTGGTATTGGGGACTTGTATGAAAATCTCTCACGAAAATCCGTATTTGGTTCAAATGGGACAAAAATATGCATGCAACAGAGCAACTGCCATCTCATTCGGAGTAAAATCAAATGCTGTTGTCTATTTTCGCCAACTTGTGTTTTTTTTACTAAACATGCCTTAAGGCAGTGTTTCTCAACCGCCGGGCCGCGGCCCGGTACCGGGCCCTGGCATCAACTATACCGGGCCGCGAGAGGTTCTCCTGGAACTGATAACTAATTTAAATGTAATTTGATATTTGTCAACGTGCCACACCGTACAAATAATTGTACTAATACTCTTTATGATTATGCCATAATTATTTATTAATACTTATGTTAGTTTAATACATGAACTTGAAAAAATTTGGAAAGGTACTGACGAGTAGATCTGTTGGGACCGGGCCGTCGTCTTATGAAAAAAGAATTTACCGGGCCGCGGTCTCACAGAGGTTGAGAAACACTGCCTTAAGGCATTTGACGCGTTAGGTTTTTTGTAGAATGCGTTTGCATTCGAAAAGCGCCTGTGAGCTTCTTCATGTCCGCCCGCCCGCCCGCCCGTCCGTCTTCTGGCATGTATCAGCGCGGCTCCCACTGGACGGATTTACGTGAAAAATTATGTTGGGGTCTTATGTAGAAATGATGAGAAAATCCAAATTTGGTTAAAATCGGGAAAAAATACCTTGCAGTGCACGCGAAGACCCAAGTAAGTTTTATTTTTGCCGGCGATATTAATTCACCATAAACGCGTTTTTTGTGGAACATTCAATATGTTTATATTGTCAGTGTTGTGTGGCTCCCCAATATGCAGATAACGCATTGTTTCTTTTCCGTTGTAATGTTGGTTACCTGAACAGGTCACAGCGTTACGTTATACCTACATAGCCTGTTTTGTTCAGAGGGTAGTAAAAGTAAAATACTCCCGTTACAGGCCCGGTGTGGCCCGGAGATTGGGTAGAAGGATACCTCTACTCTTCCATGACCGCGGCACTAGAAGGGGGTGAGTGGTCAGCAGCACGCCCCGGCCACACTTTACCCCCGGAAAAGACCCGGTACCCATTTTACAGGAGGCTGGGGTGGGGCCCCAGGGCTGGTCGGGATGGGAGGAAAATCTCGTCCCCACCGGGATTCGATCCCGGACCGTCCAGCCCGTATTCAGTCACTATACTGACTGAGCTACCCGTCACACTCAGAGGGTAGTACCCCGTTTGTATATTCGCCAGTCTACCAGCCATTGCGACTGACGTGTTCTGAATTTTTCCGTGGAAATTCCAGAAGAGTGACTTACAATATTCCACGACCTGTGCCTTCTAAACCCGTAACTGACGTAAATTGTATAGTTTATCGACATGGAACATTTGAAGTCGAAGGAAGCTTTGAATAACCTAAGAGCAAATGATAATCATGTGCTCATGAGTTATGTGACTTAGGTCTTAAAAGATTTTTAAATGTTTGTAGTTAGAAAACAGGTGGCAGGTTTTTTTTAGCACCTTTCAGACGTCACGCATTGTCCGAGCTTAGTAGATCAGCCTGTTCAAGTCATGGCTCCGGGACACTTCAAGCGCCGCAATTGAAACGTGTGAGAATGTTTGACGTCATGAGTCTTAAACACTTCTTTCTGAGGAAGTGCAGTGTGAGTCAACAGGAATGGTAGTCCGTACGGAACAGCACCGGATTAGTGTAAAGGACTTGACGACACTCCGAATCGCGGTAAATAAGTGTAAAGTCGGGAAACACCTGATGTACAGGTGGCCCAAAATCACGCCCTGTAGAAGTACCTTTCGTTTTTGTTACAGGTAAAATATGTTCATGAAAGTAGCGAAGGGCGAGAGATGAGGCCCGGATTTCATTTATTTTCATGCGTTCTGCTTTGTCCTCTGGGGTACCTAAAGTGCTGGTTGACATATCGACGGAGAAATGTTAAGGAACTGCAGTAGAAGAGATGGTTTGAGTAGGAATGTAAAGTTGTTCCTGTCCACGCTGTGTAGGCACATCATAAGTAGAGAGCGACGCACCTCCATCAACACATAACTGACCGTGTGACACTGTTCTCCAATCACATGGTCATTATTCTGTTCGGAGTAACTGTGACACTAGCGCTTCCTCACGGCTATGAGTCTAATATTAGTTGAGACACTTTTCATGCTAAAGCAAGTAACTTTTTGCGGTTTCGACGGCTTGTCCTTTGTACAGAACTCATAAATTGCGATTTTTTATTTGTGTCACTTTTCTTCCAAACGAACGTTATAGTGGGAGCAGAAACATAGTTCCACTTACTTTTAACTTCGATATTACGTGGAGGTGAATGTTCCACCTCACCCCCCCCTGCCGCTTTGCCCCCCCCCGCCCCCGAAAGAACCTCCGGTAGCCATTGAATAAGGGTCACAGGCCGGTCTGAGGAGAAACATCTCTTGCATCTGCAGGGATTCGAATCCTGGTTCGTCTAGTCCATAGCCTAGTTACTATATCGACTGCGTTGAGTGTTATGTACAGCAGTCACTGGAAGTGTTACGTAACAATTCAGCAAGTGCCATGAAGTTCGTGGCCAGCAGTTGCAGCATTTGCTGCTTTGAAGATGGTTCGACTGTGAACACTTTTGGTTTGTTCCTTACAAATGAGGAGCTTATTGCATGTGATGAATAGTAAGAGTTAAAGCTTTTATGTAACAAGACATGAAGACTCAGAGAGGGGATGGAATGTTAGGCTTCCATCCCTACTTTGACATTCGGCGTAACTAGAACGCCAGAGTTGTCAGCTCTACGCGTCGGCCGCACTTTACCCCTAAGGAAATTCCTTGGTGCTCATTTCTGTTGTGGCCCGGGATAGCTCAGTCAGTATAGCGACTTGCTACGGGCTGGACGGCCCGGGAATCCATTTACGGTTGGGAGGCGAGATTTTCCGCACCCGTCCAGACCGGCCCTGGGACCCACCCAACCGTCTATACCATTGGCACGAGGTCTTTACCGGGTGTAAAGCGGCCGAGGCGTGGCGTTGACCACCCACCCCCAAATATCGCCGAGGTTAAAGAAAGGGTAGAACTATACCTCTACTCCCCGTCTGGGTACTCGTGGCCTGTTCTAGGGGGAACTTTACCTTTTCTTTATTCATTTCTGTTAGAGGCTGACTGGACGCCAGGGCACCTGGCTGCAGACGGAAGGAACATGTCACTTGAAAATTTCCAAGGACCCTACCGGCAATCGAACACGGAACCTCCCGTCTTGTAACGCATTGCCTCAACCAACGGTACTGCTGTCCTTCATGATGAATTGTGTGTTGTCTAATTGTGTGTTGTCTAATGTCATCAGTTGTTTTAAATGTATAAGTTGCACATTTAACTCAGTCGATGTGCCAGTATTTTAGACTCAGAAAACATCAACCGTAGTAACTCGTAACAGACTACGTTCTGTTTCAGTTAAATTTAATGGGATTCTTATTTTATGCCAGGACAAACACTGCTACTGTAAACGGTGTCCTTGTGAGAGAAGAATGAAAGAATACTCAAATCGATGGCGTGAGAGGAAACCGTAATTATTGGGCAGTTTTACTGAGAAATGAGCAATGCTTGCACATGATTATGGTGGAATAATAAAGGGCCTTGTCCGTTCTTGTCATCATTCATTTTCTTGTGTAATCATTGAACTTTTCGTGTGAAAGGAAGAGGGAAATCTTAGTTTATGAAGATAAATTGAAAGACTGAAAAATTCACAGTTAACTACATTCTCCCCATACATGTTTTGCTTAATATATGAGTGAGCATACCTCTTTGACATTTATTAAAAGCTCTCCACATGTCACCTCCATTCCGAGAACCGTCATTACAAATTGAACAAGAGGATGCGTTATTTATTGGCTTTTTTCCAAGAAAGTTAGGGTTGAGCGCCTGTGGCCTTAGAACATGGGAAATTATTATTTATCCGAGCTGACTAAATTTGTGGGAAAATAATGACTTAACGTCTTTCGTCTTCCTAAGCTTAACAACTGCGTATGAATGCCGTTGCGTGCCAAAACGAAATTATTTGCGTGTCGTGGTTTTGTCGATACTTCATCATACACAGATTTCTTACGAGCCATGAATTTCGCGGTCCTCTGCAGGTGGATTAATTGAATACACACGTAGCATCTTAATGTGTACTTCCAAGAAATACTGCAGCGAATATTGTAAATGAAGCGAATGGATTGATAAAGGAGACACCGGCTAAGAACATTCACAGAAGCAGACGGGTATGTTGGAACTGAAACACCGAATTGAAATAAAATAAAAAAAGTATGTTTAATATGCAGGGAAGCGGTAACTGAACACTGAAAAACTTCATATACAATTCGGGATTGCGAGGAAAACAGAAATCGTTACAGATGATTCTGCCTGCCAGCTCAGTGAGATGCGAAGTAATATGGCGAGCTTGAGTAAGAGAGGTAGATTCAGTTATCTGTAAAGGTTTTAACGACGATGTGTTACAGCAAGTTTGGCTGCTGTTTTGGTTATTTGATTTGTCTATCCAGTGATAGAGATTAGCTCTTATTAACGGGTCCACCGCCAGATAAGGAATCTCCTCCCCCTCCCCCATTTACCTGAAGGTGAATACAGACCAAATTTTCGAAAAGTCGTGGTATTCTACAATAAACCCAAGTTGATGGAAATATAAAGATATTCGATTCTTAACGTCTAATTTAAAACAAGATTCTTCTGCCGGGCCTGTCTTTCCAGTTTTGAAGTATTTTAGAAAGATGTACACTCTGGTCTGTAATGCCTGTAATATGATATGGTATAACAATGCTGGTTATATACATTTTTCATGAGATGTTTATTTATAAGCCTTAATGTGTCGGTTAAGCCATCTTCATGGGTAACACCAATGTCTTCGGAAGGTTTTAACGACCATTATATATTAAGCTAAATGTAAAAATTAAGTAAATCAGATAAAGTATAAGACATGTTGTTATTATCACAGACTAAATAAGTTAAATATGTTTAATTAAAGTAATAAAATATTAAATATAATATAAAATATTTATATTGTTTTAATTATACGAAGGTATTGATCTCGTTACTGAAGAGATACTTAGGGTATTTTTATATCTGTAATTATATCGATAAGTTTTATAGTTTCTATTAGGTTTTCGTGTTGGCTTTAAGGGTCTTGAGAACCATCCCTCGATACTGCTGTTGTCACTGCGCATGGCTGTTTAAGTCGAAACATGTAAGATTATAAACCAAACATCTCATAAAAAAAAGTTTACCTTGCTGGTTATGTTGTTTAATGTAACTGATGTGTACTGTAAGTGTACTGTACTGTAAGTGTACTGTACTGTACTGTACTGTATTGTAAGTGTATTGTACTGTACTGTAAGTGTACTGTACTGTACTGTAATATACTGTAAGTGTACTGTACTGTACTGTACTGTAAGTGTACTGTACTGTACTGTAAGTGTACTGTACTGTACTGTATTATACTATACTGTAAGTGTATTGTACTGTACTGTACTGTAAGTGTACTGTATGTACTGTACTGTATTATACTATACTGTAAGTGTATTGTACTGTACTGTACTGTAAGAGTACTGTACTGTACTGTACTGTACTGTAAGTGGACCACAGGTTTGTAGTGTCTCTTGTTCTGCTATCACTCGAAGTCAGGAACCACAATGAAAAGTCCAACTGAACTAGAGCACTTGAATTCCCAGTGCAATCAGACTTAGAAATGTTTGGTAGTTAAAAATATCCGCCCCTCTTAGAGTCCTCTTTTAAACGTAACAAATTATGTCATGTATTCGGATATAATTCAGTCATCAGTTGTAAATTACGTCAGACATTCTTCGAGCCATAAGAAGCAGCATAGCTGGCTGGCTGGCTGTGCTGCATCGGATACACGCAAGAAGGAAATTGAGCACAGAATAGAGAAATCTAATCCATAATATGACTAAATGTATGTAAGCTACATTTAGAACAGATCTTTTCATCCATTACTTTGCAAGAGTAACAGCACAACACACACACCCAGTTCTTGTTTTATGCCCGTTTGTTTTGCGCCTTTTTTAACGCTTCTCTCCAATTTACACACACCATTTTCAGTGTAACGCCCTCTAGCTGGTTGCATACTATTACTCTAAACCATTATTTCTGATAGGAATATATTATTTATTTACGCCCGCTTTTTCGGAAAAACAACTAGGATATAAAACAAGGAGCAGGTATACGTAGAACTCCAGTATATTTCAGCGTGTATAATAGTGTGGACTACCTCTAAATGAAAGAAGGTGAACTCCATATGAACTGCGTAATGTAGGTGATAAGCAGATGAGGAATGTGTCCAGAAAAACGCAAAAAAGACACATGAAACGGAATCGCAATGAATTTGTGTGTGGTTCTGCTTTTAATATTCATGTTATAACATTTTCATCCGTGACGTCATAACAGACAGATACGACAAACATCACTGGAAACTAGTCTCTCATCCAAACCCCACATTACAACAGCTCCTGGATGCCAACCAACCCAGAAGACTAAAGCGAACTCGGCCCTCCGATCTACTTTAGATAGCCGAGGTCAAGCCGCTGGGCGCGACCT
>Ga0123354_10012312_pt1 | contig 13259 bp, 12 predicted proteins | sample TergutLab28metaG_2_FD_97872 | JGI IMG/M metagenome (GOLD analysis project Ga0123354, IMG submission 97872) | Labiotermes labralis P4 segment gut microbial communities from Petit-Saut dam, French Guiana - Lab288 P4 | ecosystem: Host-associated > Arthropoda: Insects > Digestive system > Gut ...
GATGAATCCGACAGGAAGGGCATTAGGGCCGTTATAAAAGTTAAAAAAGATGCGGATACCAAGGCAATCTGCGATTATCTGTTTAAATATACCAATCTGCAAACCACATTTGGCATAAACATGGTGGCAATAGCGGGCGGCAAACCCAAACAAATGAGCCTGCTTGAAATTATAGGTTATTATGTAAATTATCAGCGGGAAATCATTTACAGGCGAAGCAAGTTTGAGCTTGAGGAAGCCAAAGAGCGGGAGTATATTTTAAGCGGGCTTTTAATTGCCATAAAAAATATTGATGCGGTTATTAAAATTATTAAGACTTCTCCAAATACCACCACGGCAAAGCAGCGGCTGAAAGAAAAATTTGTGCTGAGTGAACGGCAGGCTCAGGCAATTTTGGATATGCGGCTGGCACGGCTCACCGCACTTGAAGTTAATAAACTGGAAGAAGAAATCCGGCAGCTTAAAGAACTCATAAAAAAACTTACCGCAATAGTGGGCTCCAAAAAATTGCAGTTTGAGCTTGTTAAAACCGAAATGCAGGCTATCAAAAAACAGTTTAAAACCGAACGCAAGAGCCTTTTTGCAAAAAATGAAGAGCATTTGCATATCCCGTCGGATACCGATAAGCCGGAAACAAAAGAGGTTGTTTTGGCGGTGAATGCACTTGGGAATATAAAAAGCATAACCAAAAAGCAATTTAATGTTAGTCAGCGGGAGTTTAAAGAGAATTCCGCACTACCCGAAGCACATGAAATTTTAGTTGAAACGGATACCGACAGAACCGCATTTGTTTTTACTGATTTGGGCAATTGCTATAAGGTGAGTGCGGCGGATATACCCGAAAGCCGCTTTAAAGATAAGGGTGTGCCCTTAAAGACCGTTGCACCGGAGGCCCTTGCGGATGAAAAGCCCGTAGGCATAATTTGTGCTGGGGCGGAACTGCCGCAAGGCAACCTCATATTTTTAACAAAATGCGGCATGATTAAAAAGACGGAATTTAAGGAATATAATCTGCTCAAAAATGCCTTTCAGGCAATAAAACTTAAAGAGGACGACCGTGTTTTAGAAGTGCGGGAAGAAGTTAAAGACGCAACCATACTGTTTGTAACCAAAAACGGCATGGTGCTTAATGCCCTCACGGATGATGTGCCGCTGCAAGGGAGAATTTCCGGCGGGGTAAAGGGCATCAACCTCGGGGCGGGGGACATTTGTGTGCTTGCTTCTCAAACTGACGGGGAGGGCGAAGCGGTGCTGCTTACAGACAACGGCCTTGCTAAGCGGGTGCTTATAAGCGGCATAGAACCTATGGCAAGATACCGAAAGGGTGTAAAAATAATCACCTTTGCAGGCGGCAAAAGCATAGTGCTTGCCGCAATTGTTAAAAATCCGTATTATATAGTGGGCGAAGATAAGAGTAACAACTTATTGGGCAAATTTACCGATAAAATTTCTATAGAAAGCCGTACGGGCAAAGGCAAGCCCATAGACAAAAAGGTTACGCAGCTCATTAAGGGGTATAAGTATTTGATAGAATAGAGCCAGTTGAACTGCCTTGCCTATTTTCAAAAATATTTTTTGTGAGCGGAACAAAATCTGGGCGGCAACTAATATAATTTGCTTTCACTTCTTTAAAAAAGTCAAAGTTTTGTGGGAAATTTGCATGATTGCCGCAAAAGCCGATTTCAATATTAGGATTTACAACCCGTGCCCGATTTACACTCTCTTTTATTACTTCTTTAACTTCTTTTGTTAAAGTTTCAAATGCACCCTCACCAAGTTGGCGTGGCAGCCCTGTTACATCCTCGGTTAAATCATTGGTGCCAAAGGATATAAAATCGGCACCTTTATGATAAATGTTATCCATATACACATCAGGGCATTCAGTCTCTCCGGTCCGTATCAGCTGGTCGATATCATATGCAATACTTTTAGTTTCTATCATTGCACCCACACGGTAGTTTTCTATTTCATACCGAGCAGCTGCTCTATCAATTTGCTTACGCAGCAATACAAACTGTTGGGCGTCGGTTATCATGGGCACCAAAATATCAACAGGCACCCCCAAATCAGCGGCGGCCAAAAATATTCCGCCTGTTTGAGCACTAACCACTTCTTCATTTTTTATAAGAAGTTCTGCTCCACGCATTGGTGCCTCTTCAAAATCCGCCGCATATTGCTGCCTTTGCTCCGTTGTCAAAAAATCATTAAGTTTGGCATCAATAAGCCTAAATGTTACTTTTCTTCCGCCGGCAGCAGAAAGTATTTCTCTTGCCTGTTGCTGCTGCGAATACGAAAATTGTTCCCATTTTTTATCATATTCAGTTATGTAACCATCATTATCGGATTTTCTCTTTTCGTAAGGTGTGATAAAAAGAGGGATAAAACTGGGCTGTTTATTTTCATCAAAAAACATATACTCTGTGCGTATAAGCCCAATACCTGCTGCACCGTTTTGTATTGCACTAAGCACAGACTGTGCATTACCGGCATTAGCATAGACTGCCGGCATACCGTCGCCTGTGGGTTGAGAGGCTTTATAACCGGCATTTATATATATTTTATTGCCAAATTCATCAGTTGCTAATGAGAAGTCTGTTTTGCGGAAGCTTCCTTTATGCTTATCTGTATTAATAACAACATTATGACCAAACTCAGTGCCTTGAACATCAACAGCCGAGCAATCAATAACTTCATCTATTTCAGCATTTGTTATATCAGCATATTTAATAGAGTTAGGATTGCTGTTTATATTTATCAGTTTGTGTCTGCGTTCATTGAGCCCGAAATTAACACCGTATGTGTTAATTTTGCTGCAATCCAAAATAGCAGGGCCGTCAAATGGGAATGGGAAATCGTCAAGTTTTTTAAAATCCCCTTTTATTGCAACATTGCCGTCAAATATATATCTTTTCCCCATATAGTGCAAATCACGCAAGTGCACAATCTCTTTTGGAGCAACAGCCTCAAAACATTGTTCAGCAGTCATCATACCGTTAAGCATAGCATCAACATGCTCACTCTTAAAACCCAAGGCTGCCATGCCGCAGGTAAAACTATGTGCTGTCTCACTGTCGGGCACCTCCGAAAATTCACTTTCATTAAAATAAGCGGTTTTTTGATTAAATCTTAAATCTTCACACCAGAGTTCATTAAAGACGCCGTGATTTTCCCATGCGGAAAATTTGATAGCCAAAGAATTGTGCTTAAACCCGTCGGGAGTATGTTCTCCCGGTATAACAATTATTACTCTGTAAAGATCTGAAGTATCGTGATTTCTTATGGCGGAACGCCAAAAAACAACACCGTTTTTATTTTTTTTGCTTGGATAATCAAAACCCTTGGGTAAACCCCTAGGGAAAAGATCTTCCTTATTATAAAGGTCTTTGAACTTGGATCCAAAAACTTCATCGGCAAAATTTAAATTGTATGCAAACTGCATAAGTTTGTTAATTTCCTTATTAACTTCAACACCAAAATCTTTCATGCGTTTATTATACCAAACTTTTATATATTTGTAAAGATATATTTTTTTGGTTTATGTATTCCATTTTATTTTTTAATATGTTATAATACCGCTAGGGAGAAAAACTATGGCAAAGTTAGAAGATATAGTGAAGATGGAATTTGCGGATAAAAGGGTGAAAGAAGCCCTTATGGATGTTTGCGAAGCTTGTGACAATATACAAGGTGCATGCGGATTAAGCAGCATAATGAAAGAATTTGTTGCCGCATTGCCCTATGAGGCGATAGAGGCATTGGCCGCTGTAAATAAAAAAATTAATGACAGGGACAAGAAAGAATATTTTTTGCGTTACCACTATGACGGTTGTGTGAATAATATAAAAGATGTAAAAAGTGTAAAAGTGGCCGGCATAGATGTAACAAACGATATGTTAATAAAATGTAACGGCAAAAGGATTATGTTAACACAAGAATACAGTTCGGGTGCTTGTGATACTTTAGCACTTATCCCTCAGACCGGGCGGCAACGTTGTGAAATAGCAACTTTTTTGCATGATAAAAAACCTTATGGTTATAATGTTAAAGGCCATATAGAGCTGGAACGCTCAGTTCATTGTGATGCCCAAGCTGGTTTGAGCACGAAACTTATTTACATTTCACAAGATAATATATCTCGTCCGATAGTTGCATCATTACTGCCTTTCCCGCAAAAACTTGACACGGCGGGCGTGCAGAGCAATTCCCCCCTAAGATAGGGGCGGCAGCGGGGTGGCAGTGGGTGGCCGCCTTTTTTGCATAAAAATTTTTACTTAAAAATATATTTATAACGGCGTAAGCATATGTGTTTTTAACAATATTTTATAATTCGGCATTAAAAGACACGCTAATTTATAATCCGCCATGCGTTTAACTTTTAAAAAATTCAATAAAAATATAATATTAAGGGGTACAAAAGGGGAGTTTTATATGAATTACGAATTAATGGAAAACAACAAGGTCACACTGATGGGCAAAGTGGTGAGCGAACCCAAATTCAGCCATGAAGTTTACGGAGAAAAGTTTTATGAACTTAATCTTTCCGTTAAAAGGCTATCCGACTATAATGACATTATACCCATTACAGTATCCGAAAAACTCTTAGGCGGGGATGAATTTGCCTTTGGCAAAAATGTGGGTGTGGCGGGTCAGTTTAGGAGTTACAACAAACTTATTGATGACAGAAGCAAGTTGATGCTGACCGTTTTTGTGCGGGATGTTGTTAAGTTTGATGAGAATTTAAACCCCAATATTATAGAAATCAACGGCTATTTGTGCAAGCCCGCTATTTATAGAGTTACGCCCTTTAAGAGGGAAATCTGCGATATGCTGCTGGCTGTAAACCGGGCTTACAACAAGAGTGACTACCTCCCGTGCATTGCATGGGGGAGGAACGCAAGATATGCAAAAAATATAGCGGTGGGCGGCAAAGTGAATTTAAGCGGCAGGATACAGAGCAGAGAATATCAAAAAAAGGTGAGTGAAGAAGAAATCCTCACCAAAACCGCCTATGAAATTTCGGTAAGCAAACTGAGTGCCGAGGATATCGGTGAGGCAAGTGAACTCCCGTTAAGCAAGGCCTATTTTGAAAATAACAATGAGATATACGATATAGCGGAAGAGGGGGTATAGGGGGGTCAGGGGGTGGGTTAATTTGCCTGCTTTTTGTGCTTAAAATTGAGTTTAAATTTGACCACCGGTATGTTGTTCTTTTTAATATACTGATGCCACTTAATAGACCCATATGTTGTGTTTACAAGGTACCCCGCAATAAGCACCATCATAACCCATTGCCCCACAAGCAGCCACAAAACGCCCTGCAAAATCACACTTAAATACCACGCCGACCACTGCTCATGGAAGCGGAACATCAAAAGCACCCCGTTTACTATGCCGAATGCACCTGCCAGGGCGTCCATATAATTTGCCCCCCACCAGCTGTAATCCTCATATGCACCCGGTATCAGCCCGATTAAATACCCCAAAAGTGCACTGAACGCAACCACAACACCTAAAATTATCAAACTCTGCCACCACGTGAACTTATGCACAACAGTGAGTTCTGTTTCTTTTGCATCCTTATGTTTACACCAGATGAAATAACTGATTATATCCACCGGCACCCAAAAGGCCGCAGTTATGATTAAATCCACATACCGGCTGTAAGCGGCCGCTAAAATAATTTCTGTAACTTCAATAATAAATACGGAAACCAAAAAATTCCAGCGGCTTTGCTTGCTGATAAGCAGCTCACAGGCTACGTTAGAAATCACCGCAATTACGGCGACAATAGTTATAAACAGCCCGCCGTTTTCGTCATCGGGGAAGAGTATTGCAATAACCACGCCCGCAATGCTGAAACCCACCAGGTAGCAAATTTCGTAAAGCGTAAAAAAATGCCTTTTTTTGGGCTGTTCTGTGCAAGGGGTGCTGGTGGTTGAGTTAGGGACACCCCCGTGCCTCACACTTAGGGACGGTATCCTTGGTTATTGAAATTTGTTTCAGTTGGACATCTTTTTCCATAGTAAGATACCGCCCTCCTTTTTATAAACCAAATTATAATACATAAAAATTAATTTGTAAATCGTTTTTTAGTTGTTTGGTTAAAATGCTATAATATATTCATGTCAAAATATAAAAAAGTTAAAGGCTGGCAGCGAAGCAGAATTTTTAAAATGCTTAAATTTATGCTTAAACCTTTTAAACGCAAGCCGGAAGTGCTGAGCCTAAATAGCAGCTTTAACGGGCAGCTTTGCATAATTGCCGCCAACCACAGTGCGGCAAGCGGGCCGTTTACTTTTGAACTTTATTTAAATAAGTTTTTTGTGCCGTGGAGTGTGGCTGATATGTGCGGCGGGTACACAACCCGCCGGAAGTATTTATATCACACCTTTTACAGGAAGAAGTTAGGGTACGGTAAAATTAAATCCTTCTTTATTGCCACAATTTTTGCGTTGGTGTCTAAAATGCTTTATAGGGCTACGGAAGTTATACCCACCTTTACAAATGCCAAGCTGAAAAATACAATAGTTATCAGCATACAAAAATTAAAAGAGGGCAAAAGCATATTAATATTCCCCGAGAACAGCGACAGCGGCTACAAGATGCCGGTGGAAGAATATAACGCCGGCTTTGTGTTTTTGAGCAAACAGTATTTTATTAAAACCGGCATAGATTTGCCCATTGTGCCCATAGCTTACAGCAAAAAAGCAAATATGCTGGTGATAGGGGAGAATATTTATTTGCAGCGTCTGTTAAAACAGGGCTTGACAGAGCGGCAGGTTAGTGATAAGATTATGGAAATAACCAATGGGTATTATTTTGAGTATATAAAGACGGCCGAAGAATTAAAAAACAAAAAATAATGCTTTTAAGGGGGTAATTATGTTAACAGCCAACAAGACGATAGACTTTGCCGAAAGAGCAAAAAGCAAACTGAACGGGGATGCCCGTTTACTCGGGTTATTTACCGTACTTTCAGACAATAACAAAAATGGGGCCGCAGGTGCAATGTGCTTTGTAGAAGCGGCCCGTAGGTTTGTGCCTGCTGTTGCGGCAAGCCTGGCAGAAATTTTGCGTGTTTCAAATGAAGAACAGATGAGCGGGTTTATTTATAAAGGCTATGAAGCAATGCTTGATATAGCTGTTAAAAAGAACACCATTGCCTTAGAGCGGCTGCCCGTTGTTTTAGAACAGTCTAAATTTTTCGGCCTCAGCAATGATTTAAAAAAAATCGTAGACGCTATGTGTGGCGGCAGAATATTAACAACGGAGGAATATAAAAAAATCAGCTTTCTTGATTTGAAAAATAAACCTCAGCTTTCTGGATTAAGCGTATATTATAAAGACAAGAGATTTAATCACCCTCAGGGCACAACCTGTGCGGGAGGCAATGAGTACGGGCCGTTTAAAAGAGTAATTATTGATATCGACGGTATTTTTAACAGTTATGATTATTGTGAAAAGTTTAAAAAAGACCATAATGTATTGGATGTGCCGGAACTCCGCTGCACCTACACCGGCATTGACAAAAAGCCCTGCATAATTGTGAGGGAATACATAAAAAGCGTGGTGGAAGACAGGGGCATGGGGGAGGATTTATTAAGTAAAGTAAAGCCTTGCAGGGCAACACACCCCAGGTTTGAAAAAAATGGCATGATAATAAAAAATTAGTTGCACATGATATTTTTATGTGGGAATATTTTATAACAGCACCTATAAACAAAGTTAAATGTTTAACTGCAATTTATGATAATCTGGAAGAAAAAATAAAGGAACTTAACGGCGTTATAACTTTGTCGGTAAACGACCATACCGCCAAACTTAATATCGGTGTGGGAAATAAAAACAAAAGTAGCATAAAAGGCAGCATTATAAACCAGATTGCAGGTGTGATTATCGCAAAATATAAGCCCGATTATTTAAAAAGCAATTTTAATTTTAAAGTGAATGACGATATAAATATGCAGGCGTTTTTAAAGGCCCTTGTGGTGTTTGACAGCGACATAGACAAACAAATTATTGTGCGGGAACTTATGACCTGCAATAAGGGCGTGGTGCTGGATTCTTTTTTTAACTTCCGCTTAAATATTTTAAAAATCAAATGGAAAGATTTGATTAATCTTGCCAACGACAACATAATGTATTTGATGACTAGTGACACATTTATAGAACTTTTAAAGTTTTTAATCAGCAATTTGGATTACAGAATCAGTGAAGTGAATATTTTTTTCAGCAACAGCGGTTATCAGCTTAAAGACAGCACTGGTAAGGATATAAATGATAACGATAATTATTTAACCGATTGCAAAGACTGCAAAGAGGCGTTTTTGATAACAACATTGATATCGCTTAGCCCGCAGAAAATAAAATTGCACTGCAAAACGGATTTTAAAAGCCAGACGCTAAATTTGCTATTCAGTTTGTTTAATGACAGAATAGAGATATGTAATTAAAAAACAAAAAAATGTTAAAAATTATTGACAGCACTGTTTTGTTGTTGTATAATATAAACAGTTTAATACACAGGCTGATAAAAGACAAGTAGTTATTTTGTGTGAGTTACAGAGAATTTGCCCTTGGCTGAGAGGCAAATGCAAGCAGAAGTATACGAAACCGCTTTTGGACTGTGAAAAAACAGAATGAGAGGCTTATTTACGGATAAGCTTGAAATAAGGTGGAACCACGAATAAATTTCGTCCTTATGCGGCAGAAATGCTGTGTTGGGGCGTTTTTTAATAAAAATCAAAAGGAGATTAAGAATGGAAAACAAAGAACAGGAAAAATTACAGAAGCAGGACATCATGCGGCACAGCATGAGCCATGTGTTTGGCAAGGCACTTTGCAGCCTTTATAAGGGCACCAAACTGACAATCGGGCCCGCAATAGAGGACGGGTTTTATTATGATTTTGATTTAAATGAAAGCATCACGCCCCAGCATATGGCCCAAATCACGGCTAAAATGAAGGAAATTATAGAGGCGAATGAAGATTTTAAAAAGGAAGTTGTAACCCGCAAAAGGGCACTGGAACTTTTTAAAGATAATCCCTATAAAACCGAACTTATAAAGGACTTGCCGGAAAACGAAGAGGTGAGCATTTATTATTTGGGTGACGACTGGTTTGACCTGTGCCGGGGGCCTCATGTGGAGAACACAAAATTTCTCCGCAATTTTGCCTATAAGTTTAATAAGGTTAGCGGAGCTTATTGGCGGGGGGACAGCAAAAACAAAATGTTGCAGCGTGCCTATTTTTACGGCTTTGACGACAAGCAGAAGTTAAAAGAACACTTAAATATGCTTGCGGAGGCAGAAAAGCGAGACAACAGAAAGCTTGGCAAAGAACTTGGCTTGTTTACCTTTATGCCCGAATATGCTGTGGGTATGCCCTTCTTTTTAGAAAAAGGTTTGATTGTAAAAAATCAACTTGCCGACTATTGGAAAGACCTTCATAAGCGGCAGGGCTACAAAGAGATTGAAACACCTATAATACTCAATAGAAAACTGTGGGAAGTTTCGGGCCACTGGGATAACTATAAGGCAGGTATGTATAGTCTGTCTATTGATGATGAAGACTATGCCATAAAACCCATGAGCTGCCCGGGTGCACTATTATTATATAAGGAAAAAATTCATTCTTACAAAGAATTCCCCCTTAAACTTGCTGAACTTGGCAGGGTGCACAGGCATGAGATGAGCGGGGCAATAGGCGGACTTATGAGGGTGCGTAGTTTTGTGCAGGATGACGCCCATATATTTTTAACCGAGAGACAGGTTGAGGCAGAAGTAATCAGTATTATAGAAAATTTAGTTAACCCTATTTATAAGATGTTCGGTTTAGATTTTGCCAAGATAGAAATCAGCACTATGCCGGAAAGGCATATCGGCACAAAAGCAGATTGGGATATAGCCGAACAGGCTTTAAAACTTGCCTTGGATAAGTTAAAAATAAAATACATTATTAACGAAGGTGACGGGGCTTTTTACGGGCCTAAAATTGATTTTCATATAAAAGACAGCATCGGCAGAGCATGGCAATGCGGCACTATTCAATATGATATGAACCTGCCAGGCAGGTTCGGGTTAAAGTATGCTGATAAAGACGGAGTTTTTCAGGTGCCTATAATGCTTCACCGTGCTGTTTACGGTTCACTTGAACGTTTTATGGGTATACTGATAGAACATTTTGCGGGAGAGTTCCCCTTCTGGCTGAGCCCGGTGCAGGTGGGTATTGTGCCCGTGAGTGAACAGAACAATGAATATGCACAAAAAATTTATGAACAGCTTGCAGCAGGCAAATTACGCTGTGAAGCGGATTTAAGTGATAACGGCATGGGCAAAAAGGTCAATGAATACAGGGTGAACAAAGTGCCGTATGTGTTAATTTTGGGGGATAAGGAGCAGGCTGATAAAACGGTTTCCGTAAAAATACGGGGCGGCAAGCAAATTAATGATATTAAGTTAAAAGATTTTATTAAAATTTTGAAAGATTTAAATGACAGTAAATGTTTAAAACTTGCCGAGGAGTTTTAAAAATTTTAAAAAAACCATTGACAACTTGCTTTAATTATGCTATTATACTCCCATTCAAAGAAGAAGTATCCGCTTCTCACCACCACACTTGTCATTGCGAGTTGTGCCCCAACGATGGGCAGACGAAGCAATCTAAGCTTAAAGTGGTAGCCAAAACTAATAATTAAGCAAGTTTTTGCTTTGTTCAGCGGATATTTCTTTATGAAATATCCGTTTTTTATCAAATAAGGAGGATTTTAGTACGGTAAAAGAAAATTTAACTAACAATGACATCAGGCTGCCCAAAGTTAGATTGCTGGGGGCAGAGGGCGAACAGCTTGGGATTGTATCCAGCCGTGAAGCCAATGAAATTGCAGACAAGCAAAATTTGGATTTAGTGCTAATCAGCCCCAACGCCGAGCCGCCCGTCTGCAAAATTATGGACTACGGAAAGTATAAGTTTGAGCAAAGCAAACGCTTGAAAGAACAAAAGAAAGCCCAAAAGATTGTGGACATTAAAGAAATTCAGCTTTCTGTAAACATCGCCGAAAATGACATGAAAATAAAGGCAAAGCATGCCAATGAATTTTTGGAAGACGGAGACAAAGTTAAGGTGACAATCCGCATGAAAGGGCGGGAACAGTCTAGGCCCGAGAAGGGTGTAGAAAAGATGCTTGCGTTCTTTGAAATGGTAAAAGAAAACGGCATTATAGAGAAGCAGCCCGAAAGGCTGGGGAGAAACATTAATATGGTAATCAACTCCGTGAAGAACAAATAATATGTGATATGTATGCTGAGATTGCTTCGTTCGTCCGTCTTTGAAATGTGACTCGCAATGACAAAAAATTCCCCTCTCAGAGAGAGGGGTGGCGGGCGTAGCCCGACGGCGTGTTTGATTGCTGAGATTGCTTCGTTAGCTGGGCTTTGGAGTGCGGCTCGCAATGACAAGAAGGGGGCGGGGTGGTCGTAGAGGGAAGGGCTCGCAATGACAAAAAAATTAAAACAAAAAGGAAGATAAAATTATGCCAAAAATGAAAACAAAAAGTGCTGCAAAAAAGCGTTTTAAACTCACCGGAAGCGGTGACTTAAAACGGGGCAGCCAAGGAAGACGCCATATCTTAGGCAAAAAGTCGACTCAAAATAAGAGGGACCTCAAAAAGTCCGCTTATGTTGATAAAACACAAGAGAAAACCATTAAAGCTATGGTTAAATAAAGGGGAAATAATATGAGAATTAAAAGAGCAGTCAATAAAAACAAAAGAAAAACCAAAGTTTTAAAGGCGGCAAAAGGTTACCGTGCAACAAGGGGCAGGCTGTATCGCAGTGCAATCAGCAATGTTATGCGTGCACAGAAATTTGCTTATGTTGGCAGGAAGTTACGCAAGCGTGATATGCGGGCTCTTTGGATAGCCCGAATCAATGCGGCGTGCAGGCTGAATGAAATAAGTTACAGCCAGTTTATGCATGGGCTGAACTTAGCAAACATTACATTAAACCGCAAAAGTTTAGCCGAAATGGCCGTTAATGACAAAGCGGCGTTTGCAAGCCTTGTAGAGTTAGCGAAGAGCAAGTTAAACACTAAAAAGTAAAAATTACGGATTTATGTGACATTTGTAGTGTTAGAAAGATTTGCTTGCAAAATTCCCCTCTAAGATAGAGGGGTGGCGGGCGTAAGCCCGACGGGGTGTTTGATGGCTGAGATTGCTTCGTTAGCTTGGCTTTGGAGTGCGGCTCGCAATGACAAAAAATTCCCCTCTGTGGAGGGGTGCCCACACTTGCTTCTTATCGGGGCGGGGTGGTCGTAGGGGCTGATATCCACATCAGCCCGACGGGGGATGTGATTATGGAAACAATAACATCCGTACAAAATAATAAAATAAAAGAACTGCTTAACTCACAAAATTCCGGCAGTGGCTTTTTGCTTATTGAAGGGGAAAAGCTTATTGCCGAAGCCCTGACCAGCGGGCACAAAATCACTGCGTATTATGTGCTCAAAGATAAACTGGATTATTTTACCGGTAAATTTGGCGGATTATGTGCGGCGGGCGGAGGTGTGGGGCCCCTGCAAAAGGGGCTAAATGACGGCAACACCGTTTTAATTACAGAAAATGTGCTTAATAAACTTGCCGATACTAAAACCCCGCAGGGGATAGTTGCTGTGGTTGAGATGAAAAAGCCCGCCCTTAAACCGCCCGATACCAATTTTTTGGTGCTGGACGGTGTAAGCGACCCCGGCAACCTCGGCACAATTTTGAGGAGTGCGGTTGGTGCAAATTTTTTGAATATTTATCTCATAAACTGCGTGAGTTTTAAAAACAGCAAGGCCGTGCGGGCAGGCATGGGTGCGGTGTTTAAGCTGAATATATTTGAGGTAAGCGTTGGGGAGTTGAAAAATATTATTCGGGCAAAAGGGGCAAACGGCATGACTGACACAGCCCCCGGCGGGGCGGAACCCTTCGCCAGATTATATTACTTGGATATGCAGGGCGAAAATATTTTTGATTTTGGGGGCCATAGGGGCGGGGCACATGAAATTATCGGCCTTGTGGTGGGCAGTGAGGCCCACGGCGTGAGCGGGGAAGTTAAAAAGCTGTGCACGGGGTCATTAAAAATCCCCATGCAAAACAATTTAGAAAGTTTAAACGCCGCCGTGGCCGCCGGAATTGCGATGTATGTGATAGAAAACAGGTAAGAGTTAAGAGGTAAAAGGTAAGAGGTGCGGTTGGGAAATTAGGGGTGGTATATGAATTA
>Ga0123354_10012313_pt1 | contig 13258 bp, 7 predicted proteins | sample TergutLab28metaG_2_FD_97872 | JGI IMG/M metagenome (GOLD analysis project Ga0123354, IMG submission 97872) | Labiotermes labralis P4 segment gut microbial communities from Petit-Saut dam, French Guiana - Lab288 P4 | ecosystem: Host-associated > Arthropoda: Insects > Digestive system > Gut ...
CTCGATGGTGCTATTATCAGTCCTCACACTGTGAATTCGTCCTGCATTCTGATCTCGAGACATGACCATGTACTTAGTTTTATCAGCACTTACTTCCAGTCCAATCTCCCTAGTAGCAGCTACCAAAGCTTCTGCATTTTCCTTTAGATTATGTTATATATATATAGACACCACACACACACACACACACACACACACACACACACATATATATATATATATGGTAAGTTTATTTTGCGACATCATGATCCACTGAACTACCGAACGGAGCTTTTCGAGGCAGACATTTTGGAAAGCTCATAATTCCGCATTGATGGCAATTCCGTTTGTTTTCATTAATTCTTTCCCATAAATATAAATTTCAACGAAATATATAGCCTTAAAATTGGTTGTGCTGCCTCAACCAGCAACCACTGGAAGTGGGTGTAATAAGGTGGCTTCCCATTGCCCCCAGTTGTAGCAGACATGATCGTAAAAGGCTTGCATGAATACTGCAGAGCAGTGGAAGTTGTTGGCTCTTGAGAAACATTCTTATACCCAGTATTCAGTTTTGCCATCAGATCTTATCCAGTCCTTTCAATCTGTGCAGAAGACGATTTCCGACCAAAATCGTGTTTGTAAGGCTCAAGGCCAGACGCATAAACGTGTTGGAATATATCGACCATCGCCAGTTTTTTCCCAAGGCCAGGACTATATGGCGTTCTCCCCATCCTACACATGACAACATCCCTGTTGCAGTTATTGAATGGCGTCGTCAGCGTATAGGAAATGACAAATTGATAACATTAGACTTTTTATACTGAAAAGGCTTTAAAGCTGCAGATATAAAAATAAATCAGTCTTTATTACATATTTTATTGTTTCTACATGCAAATTATTTCCAAGTGCACAACTGGTTAATGTATAAATCTTTTAGCAACAAAGTTGTACAAATTTCTTGTGTGATTGTGATAGGGATGGTGCTATGTTGCTCTTTTTACATATAAATACGTCGTAAAGATATCCTTACATACAATCATGTCGCAAGCCACGAGATAATGTTGCATTTAGCGTAAAAGTAGAGGTAAATTTCACCCTATAACAGACCATGAGGGCCAGAAGGGGAGCAGAATATAGTTCTACACTTTCTTCAGCCTCGACGCTAGATGGAGGTGAGTGGTCTAGGCTACACCCCGGCCACTTTACTCTGGGAAAGAGACCCAGTACCCATTTTACAGGAGACTGGGTGGGTCCAAGGGCTAGTATGAATAATTGCGAAATTTTCGTCCTCGGTCTGTCTAGTCCGTAGCGAGTGGACTGCATTGATTAGGTAATGAAACTGAATGTACCAGGTATATGTCACCTACTTACTAACGGAATACTCAAATACAAATTTGTAATGTCGTGTGTCATGTTGGCAACACCACTGTAATTTATCACGAGAAAAACTGTGGGGGAACAGTTAGGTAATTCCATTCACATCCATTTGTGATGGCTGAATTAAGTACCGTACAATTGAGAACTGAAATATTAAGGAGAAAAATTAATGCTTCTATATTTTAGACTGACACTAGTTACCCACCTTGTCGCAGCCAACCAATGAAGTTTGTATAAGAGAGGGTTTCATACAGGACTGACTACGGGCTACACTTATCATCACATTGTGTTCTGTCTGCTCTTACGACGTCAGTCTTTCTCACACTCATATTCAAAACGTGACAGCATCTTATAAGCTTCGCCTGTGTTTAATCTTCTCTGCTTCATTGGATCCAAATAAAAATCAGTTCAATTATTTCTGTATGTGAAAGGTGAAGAAGAAAGTTACATCGTCCGCGCGTTATAACTTTGAAGCCAACAACTCAGGTTGTTATGCCGTAAGGCGTTGCCATGTCTCCGAATCCAAGCAATAGACTCTTCAGGGATTGGCTCTTGTTAATTTTGTGTCAGCCGGATTCATTTCTTTTTCCAGTTTTCGCACAGAAATATTTGTTTAGGAATACCGAACTACCGACAAAAACACCCTTAGTCTACAATCGAAGGTGACGTATAGTACGTCATAACCTCTTAAACGACGACAGAAAATAAATAGCAATTACAAAACCAATGATTTTTAAAAAGTAGTGACATTTTTGGAATTTAATTAATTAACACATTCGATAAATTGTGCTTTTTAAATTTAATTGGTTATTAACTCCAACAGCGGGACATAGGAAATTCTGTGTAGTCTGAAACCAGAATTAATTTAAATTATATTTAAAATTCCAGTTTGTACCGCACGCTGTGTCTGCATTGTTTATTCATTGTTTCGTCTTGTTCCCCCGCTCTCTCCCTTAAGACAGAGCCTTAAATAGGACCGTGAAGAACATAACGGCCGATTTCAAGTCCTTTCTCCTTCACCATAAGTATTCCTAATTCTATGCTACTTGGCGATAAATTACGTCTTCGGAACAATATAGCGTCGTTAAATGACATGTGCTTTATCCATATCTAGTATCCAAGGATATTGGTATCTCTATACACAAAATGCGTAGGAACTACCGAATTTGGGAGATGGTAAAAATTTTATTGTTTTGTGAGCAAGGAAGATTGAATTTATTTAACATGTGGTATCGTGACAATGGCTGCATGGATTTGACCTATAATTAATAAGTTTTGTGAGAATTTTCTGCTTATGAGCGGTTTTGGTATTCAGGAGTATCTCGGAATAGTAGAGTAAGTACCAAAATACGTTACAGTGTGCAAGCTCAGATAAAAGATACATTTCAATAAATGTTATGCACGCGATACCGATTCTGTGGCCTTCTACTTTTTCCGTGGAACAACAGCCAATAGTGGGCCAAGCCCTCCTCATTATCGAGGCTTCAAAATCGCACTCCATTACCACGCACTCTCGGTAGGACTCCTCTGGACGAATGATCGGCCAGATGCAGAGACCTGTAGCTATGAGCACACAACACTCACAACACACAGACTTCCACGCTCCGGGCGGTATTCGAAACTACAGTCCCACCAAGTGAGCAACCACAGACCCACACCTTAGACAGCGCGGCCACTGGAATCGGCTCGCATGGCCTAAAAGCTGACAGAATATTATAGCTGGTGAAATCCTATGTGTCTTTAAGCAAGTAGTTCCAAAACTTGTAAGGAGATGGGTCAAGACATGTTGCGCTTGCCTGTTTCTCATATCCTGTTTCTGCCGGATAATCGGAAAGTCAATTTCGAATCAAAGTACGTAGAGGAATGAAAAACATGCCAGATTTATTTTTCTTGTGGGTCCGTATTTAAATGAACTTTTAATATGCCACCTATTTTTTTTCTGTAATCTTGTTTGTTTTAAGGCTAGTTTTTATAATTTGTTTCCTATTTATTCAATTAAAAATTCGATAATAATGTTTGTAGTTTCTCATTCTGTATACAAATTTAATGCCGGTACTGTCTATCGTGTTAACGTTAATTATTAACTACCATGTTGGACAGTAGAAGAAACCTAACGTAATTAGGCCGGCTGAATATAAAATCCAAATCATCTAATTCAATGGTGTGACCAACTGGAAGATGAGGAAGCTGAAGATAAGAAAACACAACGTATAGAAGGATTATATGAAGTGGTGGAAGGAATAAATTTAAAAGTAGGGAAAGATGATGTACTACTATTGCTGAGGGAGGTGTAAAAACCGGAAAATAACAAGAATTTAGTGGGAGAATATCCTGTCTCGAAATCCGATCCAGGGACTCTCAACTGAGAGATACACATATTATGGAGCAGTAAATTCAACATGTGCCGTAAGTTACTTTGGCAGTCCGCAACCCTAAGAATATTAAAACCCGGACCTCAAGGAAGTTGCGAGGGCGGTTTAGATGCCTGCACTTCCAGCAACTAAACCACCTAAACTGCTGTCTGCCTCTACTAACGGAAGCTAATGCCTAAAAGTTTATTTGTTGTTACAACTACAATTGTACTTGGTGGATGATATTTAATGGTTTGGAAAGATACAAGTGTTTGGATTCCTGCCCCATTGTTGCAGGCGTTTTGGGGTGAAATGTGTGTATGATATTTACCATTGTGGCATGGAGACCGCTATTTGTATGCCAATAAAACAAGGACAAAAGCGAGTTTAAGATAAAAGAACAGATTGAAATCTCTGATCAGAACATAGTGTGTGCGAGATGTCTGTCTAATAATTTACTTCTTGCTTAACTACTTCTTGTTTTGGCCAACTTTTCACATGCTGAGCGCTACTTTGATGTCTTTTCTTCTATAATACGTCAATAACGGTACTTTCTTTATGTCCTTTGTTATGTATTGTCGAATTAAAAGAAAAATATTAGTAGTGAATTCAGAAATACTTAGAAAGAAACGGTCGTAGTTATTGCACGGCTATGTCAAAGCTTAGCCTTCGATGCATGAACTAAAAGCTCCAAAAATCTCGGGTTAGCCGGTTTCTGGTTTTTAAAGTCGGAAATAACGGAGCACGTCACTGAAGACTACGTAATTTAGAGTGAGGTATGCCTTGCCTTGCAACATTAACATGTCTTGTTTTTTTTGGGGGGGGGGGCGCGATAGCCCCAGTTGGCCAGAGCCTCCTCATTCACGATGTTTCTAGATCACACAGAACGACACGCCACAGTCGGTAGGACTCCTCTGGGCGAGTGATCAGCTTGTCGCAGAGATCTCTACCTGACAACACACAACACTCACAGCAGACAAACTTCCATGCCCCAGGTGGGATTCAAACCCATAATCTCAGCAGGCGAACGGCTACAGACTTACGCCTCAGACCGCACGGCCACTGGTACCGGCCAAAACTAACTTGGTGACACATAAAATGTTGGGAGTCTACACGATGTAGAGGCAGGAATGCTTTGAAAGTAAGGAATGATGGGCTAATGGTCCTGTCTCCACGTGGCTGATTTATTTTTGAAAAACTGCTAGCTGGTTATTTTATCGAAAGTTCTTTGCCATTTGTAGAATCTGAATTTTTGTCGCCATATTAGAGGGCTCGTCACTGGACCACATCCTGAGCCATTTGAATGTGGTGAAGACTTTATGCCTATTTTGAGTTTCGTTTTCAGGCGCGTTCGCAGAATTTCGAAAAGCGTTTGTTAGCTTTGTCTTGTCTGTCCGTCCGTTTGCATGGAACAGCTTGGCTCCCATTGGACGGATATTCATGAAATTTTATATTGGATGATTTTTTGAAGAACTATCGAGAAATTTCTAGTTGCATTAAAATCTAACAAGAATGACAGGTACTTTACATGAAGACCAATGTGTATTTATGGTAGTATCTCACCGAGTTCCTCTGGGAATGAGAACTGTTTGAGACAAATGTCGTACAGGCAATCAAAACATACATTTTATATTCAATATTATTTTTTAAAATCGCTTGGATTATGAGATAGTGTGTTAAAATGTGATAAAGTCATAAAGGTTACGGATGGCAGTACAGTGCAGGCGCTTTACATCCAGGATAAATAAATCTACAGACACACAGTCAGAATATGTAACACATTTTGCTGTTGCACGGCAACAGTCATTACGCGAAGGCGCCGTACTGTTAACGTTATACGTACATTTCCTGCCTTGTTAACCTTTTGATGCCTAATGTTAACTATAGTGGTCGTACCGCACCGCTAACCTCTAAAGTTGCATTCTATATATTTATTCAACAAATATAGGTACTGAATATTTTAAACACGGTATATACTCTCCGTTTCTTTCTCTACAAAATGCAGTTTGTTTCTTAATTCTAACCTATTTGGTTCCTGTGTTATTCACATTTTATATACAGAATGTGCTAAAATTAAAAAAAATAATTCCGGCGCCAAAAGGTTAATGTCGTCCCATCTAAGTGTAAGGTCTTCAAAGTTGTACACTCCCATTGCGTTGATTCCGAATTTTTTTACGTTTACCAAATTTGAAGTTGTGGAAAGCTCTTTAGGAATATTACGAGGGTCGATTAATAATTTTTTTGATTGAGTTTATTAATAATTTTTAAGGACTTCGTTTTAGGAATGTTGTATGGACTTTATCAAATGTCGCAGTTTAATGAAACCACGGTGTTTAGGAACTTGTTTCTATTGACGTGTACAGGATGAGTTATAAGCAAGCTTTTCTGTTTGGTCTGTTGGAAGAACTCTTCTAATAACACGTTTTCTTTTATCTTATGCAGTACAAGTGAAAAGGGAAAAGACATCAACTTCTAAATGTGACAGATTTAATAAATTGAGCCCATGGCTAAATTACACAGTGACTTTCTCCATCAGCAAATTATGCAGCTGTAAAGAAATTTTAAACTCAAGCTCTTAATTCTGTACCTACTAATGATACACAAAGTCGTGTAATATTCTGGCGCTTTGAGAGGCTGTAACATTATCAGAACCTTCAGCATTGCAAATTTGTGTCATTGTGCAGTTCATGATATATCGCTTGCAATTTCTATTGCCAGCCGCTAAACCAGTACTCAGCTTTACCTTTTATATGCAGTTAATATCACATGGACGTCTTGTAATAACTCATAGAACTGCAGCCACCAGAAAATTGCAGTCAGTCAAGTTTTACTTTTCGTGAGGTTCTTCATATAAATTACATCTCACGTAAGGAACAGGGATGCTTACGAAGACGGCATTCTTTTCTCCCCCCTTTTCAGAACCTCGAAAAGTTGAAGGCTCTTCATCTTCGCTGTCGCCGCCGCCATTCTCTTCCACTTGAAGATGCACACTCACACACACACACAAAAGTTGCTCCATCTTTCTGTTGTTTAGTTGTTGTTTTATTTTAGAAAATGGAAATTTCTCTCTGGAGAAAATGTTCTAGTTGATGAGGGCGTGACAGTTTAATGGTGAAGAAAGACACCTCCCACCTCCACGCTTTCTGTCGCTGTCGACTAGAACCTCTCGCCCCCATTATGTACTTCAGAAAACAAAAGTACATGAAGGGAAGAGGGTGAAGACGTCGCATTTTGTTGATTGGAACTTCTCTAAATGTGAATGAAAAAGAATGGAGTTGATTCTACGGAGTATGACAATATTAACACTTTTTATTAATTTAGAAAGGATGTGATTGTTTGGCAGTTTGAAAGGAGTCTTTTTTTTTTGGTCAAACGAAAAACATAATAGAAGATACTATTTTATAGTCAATACTGTAAATATTTTTGTAGGGTTTATTGTGGTTTTAGTTTGGGCAGCTGTCAGAAACTTAACTTTATTATGCTGTAGTAGAAGAAGAAAACCCACTAAGTTATAAACTCGTTCGAGTCTGAAAGTTACGCAAAGAATATTCTCTGTATACCTACGTCAACAGCGGACAAAGTCAGTCTCCATAGTAGAGACCGGAGTGTTAATGTCATTTAGGGAAACAGTCGTTGTGTAATATTAACAGTGTTCATATCTGTGCATTGCTGAACAATTTGATAGATAATATCAAAAAATTCACAGGAATTAAAAGTGCACTTTCACATATAATCCACTAATACTTCGACATGTTTCGATGTTCTTCAGATCGTCTTCAGGGGGTTTTATATCAAACAATCATATATACAACACAGACGGACTATCAAATAGGTTAAAAATTTGTAGTCTTTAAAGTTGTGGATATCATAAAATTGTAGTGGGAATGTATGCGGAATTGGTCTGTTGTAGTTTTAGTGGATTTTGTGTTGAAAGCTTATTTTTATACTTGTAGATTTGTTCTTATTATCTACTAAATCGCTGCAGAGTCTGAAAACAATGCGGAACGCAAATTCACTGTGGTAAAAATTTATAGATAACAGTGTGAAAGGAAGTGATAGTTGTACGAGTAATAATCAGTGTGCTTTGGTACTGAAGGCCCTGATATGACAGGTTTAGAGGCCAAGGCCATATAATATTGTTCAATAACATGAAAGTTGACCTCAAGGGAGTTGTTTCAAATGTACGTGAGAATATGAAAAGTTTCTTCCACTTGTGTAGCATGACATGCATATGAATTCTGTCGCCTGTTGGTCGAATTTTATGGTATTGCTTTCATATCGTTTTTCCAAGATAAAGGTCAACTTTGTGGATCGAATTTAGGAACCTTTGAATAAACGGCCCGTTACTAACGGTTACACGACCACAGAATACATCGTTATCTAACTTAACGTATGTGGACTTATACCGTTACTTTTATTTTTATTTTATATACTTTCTAGTTTTTTTTAACGTGTTTAATGTATTTTGTTGCTAAATTTATTTTATACTTGTTACTAGATTGAATCCAGTCACAATGCACTGGCCTATGATTTCTATTCAAGATGTTATTAAATATATTTTCACATGACTGCATTCATAATATGGGACTGAAAGAATTCAATGATATTACAGTGGAAATTTTGCAATATTATTCATGAATACGAATTAAGACAACTGTCAACACTAGTTAATAATAATAATTTTAATTGTCCAAGTTTTTATTAATATTTATATTGCATATACTTAACTTGATACTATGTTGTATTTATGCACGAGCTGCATTCCCAAAAGATGATGCACACCAATGTTGCATTTCTATTTGTATTTGTTGTCTTCTTGATGATCGACCAGAGAATGCCTTAACATTTCAGAAATAAAAGTAATACACAATAATTAGTAGTAATAAAAGACGTGTATATAATCTGCTACAAGTACATTTTGCTGGTCTTTTATTAGAGATCTATCGGAATAAATAAAACCATGCTCCTGAACAGCAGTACAGCCACCTTGATATGTCCGACATGTTGCTTTGGTATAACAAGGAACTCTTATCACGTGATATAAATCTGTATAATGGAAGCTAATTGCCATACTACCGAAATATATTAAAAGGTATGTCGCAGCTCCTATCATTGTGTTAATTTACCGTATGAAGAGAATAAATGAAGAATTTTACGGGATAGAGATCCAACTTTAGCTGTATTTATTACTTTTATATAAAGATAATTGTATGTTTTGTGCAGTAGAGTTCATTTTGTCCGCTGTCGTTTCCAAATTTACTGCCGAAGGCAAATGTGTGTGTGACCGACTTAAATTGTAAAAATTTTATCCTCTTGTTGCCTGTCTCCTGTGTTTGTATTCCCGCTTGAATGCACATTAGAACCTTTTTTCCAAGACCGAAGAAGAACGGTTCAGCCTAGTGAAAATTCTCACTGTACAGTACCTGTCATTTCCATTTGAAAAGCGTTGTTCCTTACTTCGTTCGTTTGCAAATGCGAGCAGTGCACTTCTTTTCAAACAAGAGACTCAGCTCATTCGACATTCTCAGTTTACTATTTCCGTACCCAGCACACTAACCCTAGAAACATGTATAGTACGTGTATTTAAGGAATGCGAATGTACAGTTAACTATGTAAAAGAAACATTCCAAATACAATTCATAGGACTAACTTCCCGTTGCATTAATTTCAAGTTACAAATATTCATAGCCATTTTATTTTATTCCTGTAAGGAAGAACACTTTAGTAAATATTTAGCAATTATTGCCTTCGTTTGTTTTGATATCAGAATTATACATCTTTGCCATGTTTACAATTCTTGACTTACCAACAGTATTAAGAAATTCTTCGTATTTATGTTAATGGTCGTTCACCAAATCTGACTTAACATGCCCGGATCTAATAGCGCCATTTGGTTCACAAGTTGCCCTACATTTGTACGAGATTTGAGGTTTTCCCTGAGGTGGAGATTTACAATGTAGTCTGTGTTATGATACAGTGCAGTCCCTTGAAAATGAGAGGCAGAGGTTCCTCCGAAACATTGGTGGTCACGTACCACATCTCACGATGTTATAAACCATACGACCAAGATGTAAATTTCTACGTACTGCTGTCAGCTGCAGACTCTTTTATAACGGGGGTCAGACACGTTACGGTAACATAACAAAAAGTTTGAATTATTTGCCGTGATCTGATTTCAAATGCGGACGCAGGAAGTTTGCAGGACTCATAGTTTCGGAGAAAAATTATACCACAGCTTTTCATACTTGCAGGTCCCATTTGGAAAAAAAAAAGTAAGCATCACTCATACCTTTTGGTGAAATTTTGGAGAAGATTTGGCGCGGGAGTGTGAAAATATGCCATATTTAGTTCTTGCAGCCATGTTACTGCAAATACATAAAAAATATGGTGAAAAAATAAGTTCAGATGAGTTTGTGATTGTTGTATTTGTTGTTAGCCTGCCGTTGCCCTAGTCATAAGCATGTTTTCAAGAGAATGTAAACATTTATTTTGCTGTGTTTTGTTGTGTTGTGTTGTATTATTAGTTATTATACATGTCTCGCCTCCTGTACGAAGTGTACGCCCTCTTTATCATATCATTCTTCATTTGATCACTATTTACAGTTCGGATATTTTACATTGTTACACTTCCGTTATTTTGAAACTGAATGCTGCCTGCAAACGGTTTCTCGTGCAATATTCCTAGACACGTGGGTTAAGATCAATATTACGCAAGTGAAGTATATTTTATTTCAACGGAAGGTCGGAATAAGGGCAGGGAACGGGGGACGTGGTCGGTGCAGTTGCCTAGAGCGGAATTCAGTTTACCTGCTGATACTAAAACATAAATGAAATAAATAGCCATTACACACAGTGAACGGAAAATGTACGGTTAATCCTGATGAATGTGAATTTGCAGCATAATGCAAGAAAAAAAAGTTTTATGAACATATGCCTTGTGAAGAATGGTTTCCGGTATATGGGGTTCTGAAGATTAAACAGGGGTCCTCGAAGTGTACAACTTGAGCTTCAACGCAGAATGTTGCACGTCTGAATAGTGATTATCCGATTCATTGGAAAAATTCCAGGTGTGATACGAATCATTTCAGATCCATTCTATTTCCGTTGTTGCAAATTCTGAATGTCACTGAATTGTTTAGGATATACAGAAGACTTCAGAAGTTCCCAAAGTTAACAAGACAGGCAATGTACGTACCTATGTATAAACGTAACATTGAGGAACTTTGTTGCATCCAATGTTGCCGTGGGAAAGCAGTAAATATTACATATCCTGATTTTGTGTTTGTAGCCTTTGGTATCCAGCATGCAATGCACATGCGCCATATTATTGTCTGGGGTCTGCCCTGCTCTACAATGTATTTTCACATTATCTCATAAATGGCATGATTTTTTTAAAAAGTAATTGAACATAAAATGTGTGTTTTGATTTTCTCTACAACTTTTGTTTGAACCATTTATCATTTTAAGAAAACCTGAGCGAGATATGATAAAAAATGTTTATTGTTCTTCAAGTAAAGTACTCGTTATTCTTTCAAGATTTTTAACGAAACTTACATTTTCTCCACAGATTTTTTGAAAAGAATCAAGTATTACTTTAAATGAAAATCCTTCCTGTGGGAGCTGAGATGTTCGATGCGTACGGACAGATGGACGTGACAAAACTAGTAATCGCTTTTCGCAATTTTATGAACGCGCCTAAAAATCTGAGGGACATAAATCAGGGGAAGGATCAGACTATGCTGATGGCCCACCTCGTCTTATCCATGGTTCGGAAATAAGTTTGTCAAGATTTCCCGAATTGGAAGAAGAAACTGTAACAGAGCACCACCATGCATGAACCATAAATTAATCCTGCTCTGCATATCCAAGCCTTGCAACAGCTCTGGAAGGAAGTTTCGTAGGAAATTGCGGTAAACAGCCCGTTAGACATGGCAGTAGAAGGTAGGGTCCCAGAAATCTCTCTGGTGCAGTGTCTGCGCGGAAAATCAAGATGGAAATTTTGAACATTTTATTTAACCCTCAGCAGGCCGTAACTCGAAAACCACGCTTCAGATTGCCTGTGTTTATCTAATATTTATTTCTTGTGTTGAGACGCAGATTCGTTTTCTGTAGGTTTGACCGTGCAAATTTCATTCATTCCGTGCATCGAAGTGGGTCTACAAAACATGTTGGTTCCAGGCATTTTGAAGATTATGAATTTGTGGTAATTATATTTATAGTTTTGAATATTATACATGGAATCTTCAAATCCCATAAATAAATAAATAAACGGGTTTGCAGTGAAACATATTATACCATTTTTGTTCAGAGAACGCAGGGGTGATGAATTGCCTTCAGAGTGCCATATAAACTAGTAGCTAACCCATCTTTTTTTCATTTGCTGTTCTCGTGAAACGGAAAATGTATTTTTCTGACGCACAGAATATGTGCTTAACAACTTAAAAGTATCAAAAAAATGTTCCAAATGGTTAAAAATACATGCTACATTAACCCTGTTTTGCAAATGGACTAACTTCATGAAAAAGATTCCGTCTTATGGAGATAAGAGTTGGTCACATAATCAAATTTCTTACCTTCATCAGGTCAAGAAACTCCATTTCCATATTCATAACGGTCTGCACTCGAGCCCAGTTCTGTGCTATGTCAATTTACTTTATGCCCTCAAACTGCATGTCTTGAAGACACATTTTAAGTTTACCATTCAATCTACGCACATGTTTTCTAAGTGGTCCCTTGTCTTCAGGTTTCCCGACTAAAATTTTGAGAACATTTCTTATTCCTTCCATGGGAGCTGCATTGCACCCTATTATACTAAATTGTAGAGTAAGTTTTGAAATTTTCTGCCACTCTAGAACCCACTGAACCGTATGGTGAGACAACATACTCGTAGATTGGTATTAGTTTGTATGGCTGCATAAATTATTGAGAATGCTAATAATTCGACTTACTGAATGTGTAGCTACAGTGATAAAGAAGGGTATACAACTAAATAACAGGAAATTAGTGAATACGATACTTTATACAGACGACCAGATTTTAATCGCTACATCAGAAGATGAATTACAAACAATGGCACACCACTTGAACCTTATAGCAAGAAAATATAAAATGACCATATCTAGTACAAAAACAAAATCAATGGCAATGTGGGGGAATCACATACAGAGGGTAAACATTGTGATAAACGACAATATTATTGAACAAGTAACAGATTTAAAATATTTGGGGTATCGCATATCAGAATACGGAAGTGATTTAGAAAATAAATTACAAACATACAACAAAATAAACGGAGCTATACGGAGACATTCTGGAAAATAAATGAACAAAGAAACAAAGTTAAGAATTCACAACATCACAGCTAAAGCAGCATTGAAATTTGGAAGTGAAGCTTGGGTACTGAAGAAAAGAGAGGAACAACGTTTAGCAGCAGCACAGATGAAATTTTTGAGACACTTACTTGGAATAACAAAACTAGATAAAGAAAAGAATCAATGTATTAGGCAAAAAACGGGAGTACAGAACATAGTAAAGGAAATAAAACAGTACCA
>Ga0123354_10012315_pt1 | contig 13258 bp, 8 predicted proteins | sample TergutLab28metaG_2_FD_97872 | JGI IMG/M metagenome (GOLD analysis project Ga0123354, IMG submission 97872) | Labiotermes labralis P4 segment gut microbial communities from Petit-Saut dam, French Guiana - Lab288 P4 | ecosystem: Host-associated > Arthropoda: Insects > Digestive system > Gut ...
AACTTTTTGGGGGGTTGGCGTCCTAAATTCAGCAATTTTTAACATTTTTCACAATGGGGTTGTGTTTGGAAAGATTTTTGGGGGCCTTGGGAATTCCGGGGGGGGGGGGTTGAACCCCCCAAACCCCCCCTCCTCGGTACGCCACAGCGAATAACAGCCCTTCTTTAAAAGCTAATATTTCCTCAGCTAGCCATGAAATTTCCCATATGTTACAGAAACCGAAAGTTCATTACCGTGCTCACAAAAGCAAGCCTCTTGTCCCTATTCTGAGCCAGATGAGCCTAGTCCACGTGCTCCCAATCGATCTCTTAAAAACAATTTTAATATTATCCTCCTATCTACGATTGCTTCTTCTAAGTGGACTCTTTCCCTCAGATTTCCACACCAAAACCGTGTATGGTAACCCCCTCACCTCCGTAAGTGCCACATCCCTCGCCCATCTCATAATTCTTGATTTCATCAGCCGGTTAATACTTGTTGAGTGTACAGATCATGAAGCTTCTCACAGGTAGAAGTTTCAGAGGAGCATGCTCTCCGCTTTCAAAACCTATTCTGATTATAGACCCAGAAAGTTCTTCCGAAACGTCGGTACTCTTTCACCAAATTTCAAAATAGCATATCCCAGAAGGCAGAAAAAAAATTGTAGAAAAACAGTGTTTTATAACAGAAGACTGGAGATTTAGTGACCAGTTCAGAGCCTGCTAGTTTCTGAAGCAAGAGTCCTCTCCACATAGCCAGTTAATAAATATGGGAAGAATTCACACTCATAAGACATATATCTCTTAAGCTTCTTCACCCCATCAATGCAAAGCATAAATGCAATCATTTTTGGTCATTTTAATCAATTTTGTAAGAAGAAAATACAATTTTAAGTCACTCTTGTTCTTCTCCCCGATATACGTTCTGCAGTATGTACTGTACATCACACGAGAACAACTATAAACCACTACTAAAGAAAAAGAAGACGTCATTCTGATAGGAATATAATACACAACTCTGGGTTAGCGTTTTATTTGGGAATCTATACGTTTCATGGAAACTACATATGACCTAGGCACAGTACGAACTTTCAGAACGAAAGACAGTGCTGGAAGTACGAGCGTGTGGCAAATGAAACCTTAAAATGCGAAGAAAGAAATCGAGACTTACTGTGTGCACCTTTATACACAGCAAACCATCAGAGCGAATCAGCAACATATAACGTGTGTGGCAGATCTGGGCATATATCGACAAACGGCTAAGCTGTACCAAATGTATCTGTACCAAATCAGCCAGAAACTCCTTAAGTTTTTTATTTCATTCACCTACCTATGAGACGGTTATCTCCTCTGGCTGTCGACTGTCACTACTTCTGGAACAAAGTACATGATGACGTAACTATCACGGGCGGCACGCAACATAAATCACGCTTCGTGACTGAAGTAATCGGCTTTTGACCTAAAAATCACGCCTCTCAGTTATTAAGAAAGCGAATGGAAACCTTGTCATTTAAGCAGACAAATACAAGCTATAAATTTTACAGAGATGCGGGCAGCGGGTGCTAGGGGAAGGTAATCGGGGTCAGGGAGACATTAAAAACTGCGTGTTTGACAACAAATCATCTGCTGGCTGCGAAATGAACGTAGTGTCAGACGGGGACATGGTCTCTCACCTTCATAGAAGGGGGTGGTGACGATGTTAACCGCCTAAGAGGCATGCAGCATCAGGGGGATAGAGACCATACGAGGGGCCTTCACAAAGCCCAATAAGGACGACAAAACCAAGCAAGATAAGGCTAGCTGCGCGAAGAGCATGTATGGGAGATGTAAGGACACACGCATCTGAGATGTAAGACTGCGTACGGACGTCATTTTCGAAATGAAGGGAAGACGTAGGCACAGACGGGATAATAATATAAAAATTATCACAAATAAAGAGATTGCGGAGGGTTATATTGAGTTAAACTGGATCCTAATAAGGTGCAATGACTGTCTTTTGTCCAAATGTTAATGAATATTCGTCTTACCTAATAAAGGCCAATAATTTCTTAGTCGACTCCAAATGAGTTCTTCAGGATGAAATCTGTCCAATGAACTTTGCCAAAGATTTCTGTAAGCAAACTGCCAAAATGAAGGCATAATGGGGATATGTGTCTGTTCTTCAGCATTGTCGATGTCAGAAACTATTTCCACATTTCCATAAAATCTAGTTATATGGTGTCGACACTAATAGATCTTGAACGACTTATTTTCGTCACGTAATGTCACCCCAGGCTGGTCAAGATTTAGCAGAAATTTTACGCGAAAGAAATGTACATAAAGGATGAAGAGGTAGGCGAGATAATAAAGATGTACTCGGCAGACAACGTCTAGTCCGTCTGAATAAACTTTTCACACTTCTTATTTATCAGCAGGTTGCGGCGCGGCTGCAAAGCCGCTGACAGTCAACTGGAAAATTCTTCCAATGAATCCTGACGTTTCACTTATTGTTTACCTCCGTCCGTCCGACGAGTAAGGCAACAGCAAGGCCTGCAAGGTTTGATGCTGCGTACTTAACACACCCATGAGGAATGGCTTTCAACCGACTGCAGAGTATCTGCGTCACAGATATTGAGTAAATATGTTTAGGACCTTCCCTACCGAAATGTTGAACAACTCAAAGTTTCCCTCACTTTCCGATTAAAACCACATGCGCGAATAAAGCCTAAAATTTTCACTTTTAAACATTTCTGTCGAAAAGTGCCTGGTGAATAATAAATCAAAACACGGATAAGATTTTTTTTCGGAACTTGTGCCGTTTATATAATCTTTGGTTCCATTGTCTTATTAATTTTTGGCCATGAGTATCGATTAAACCTTCTTACAATGCTACTTTCTCAACTCTCCTGTTACTTTCCGCCTATTAATTACTCACTCCTTGGAGCAGATTCCTTCTGATGAAGCTAACCAGTTTTCAGCTAGTCAAGAAATTCTCCTCATTTTATGGAACCCGAAGGTTCATTACAGCATTTACAAGTGCCCGCCATCTGCCCCTATCCTGAGCCAGCTCAATCCAGTCCATATCCCAAAATCCCACTTCCTGAAGATCCGTCTTAATATTATCCTCCCATCTAAGCCTGGGTCTTCCAAGTGGTCTTTTTCGCTCAGGTTTCCCCACCAAAACCCTGTATACGCCTCTCTTCTCCCCCATACGCGCTACATGACCGGCTCATCTCATTCCTCCCGATTTCTTCACCCGAACAATAGTGGGTGAGGAACACAGACCATTAAGCTCCTCATTATGTAGTTTTCACTTTCCGCCTCTTAGGTCTAAATATTCGTCCCAGAATCCCGTTTTCAGAATGCTCAAGTTCACACTCACAACAAAAATAATCCACAACTCATGTTCAGAATATTACACAAGTTTTTATCAATTATTATTAACACTGTTAATTAGCATGCCATGACAATTTATGGTAGAAAGCAGGTCCAGTGTTGGTGAGTCACTGTAATCTCATTACATTTCGGCCTACACGACCCGTGTATTTGGTTTCAACCCAACATAACATAGAAACACGATTCCTTAATTACATTACTCTGGAATCCCCTGAAACTCCACGCAACGAACTGCATTCCTCCCTGTCTAGCCCGTAACCTACGTATTACTGCATCTCATTATGTCCCACATCATCAAACACAATTTGCAATGAATGTAACATACATGCACGAAATTCCCGCAGTTAGAATAGTAAATATGCGGGTATTACTGTGCTAGACACAATATAGCCCACCGGCTGGAAGCAGTCAGGGGAAAAAAAAAAACTAAAATATGCCGTGGGATTTGTTCAGATACGGACCGAGCAAGTTGGTGTAGTGATAACGCTCTAGAACAGGGGTGACCAGCTAGACTAGCTTGGGTGGCCGCACTTTAGAAGAGCCATTGCTTTATTGAAATCAAACCGTACGGTAGCAACAATCCTCAAGGCATCCAGTGCTTTCTGTTGTTTGCAAGCACCTTGCGCGAGCAGCACACATGAGATGTGCCAGCTGCATTGTGGCAACCCCTGCTCCATAATCAAGCATTTAGATGCCGATAAAAGAACTCTGATTGTTCCAAAATGTTTCTTGCACTTGGGTATAGGCAAACTAATAAACAACCCTCGGAACAGATTGCTCGAGAAGCTGACAAATCGTCACCTAGTCAAGGAATTCCCCACACTTTATACAACTCGAAGATAAATTGGAAAAGCCAGCTCCTTGTTCCTATTCGGAGACAGATTAAGCCAGTTCTCACCCTCACAGCCTATTTCATTAATATGCACCTTAGTACCATCCTTCCATCTAGGTCTAAGTCTTCCAAGTAGCCCTTTCCTTCACCTTTCCCCACCACATCGCCTTATGTACATTTCTCCCCACCACATATGTCACAAGCCCAACCATTTTATCCTTCCTAACTTGGTCGCAACCCTAAGTGGCTCTCTGTTACCACGAAATGGTGCCTCCTCAGGTCGCGGACTGAGGATACGTCCTCCAGCTGCGGAAGGTAGCTGCGAATACATCGCATAAGCAGCCGCGGACAGACGAACTGGAGCGGTCTTTCAGCTGGAGAGTTGGGGGGACGATCTTAACATCTCCTCACCTTACGAGAACAAGTTACAAAATGTTACTCAAAAAAAACGTGTACAGAACACTTGATTTAAAAGATGGCGTTACTGAGGGATGGGCTGAAGCAGTCCTTAGTGCGGAATCCCGAAAATGCAACTTCCCCTGCTGTTGGCTGCCCCACTTGTTACCGTTCTGAGTTGCCCAACTGAATATCCTTCTTATTCTGCCTTGTAAACATTTCGTTGAGATCCTCATCATGCACAGAAGGCCTCTGTAAATGCACGCTTTCAGTGCGTAACACTGGAGATGTATTACGATCTCCATTCATCAAACAAGTGAGATACCTGCAGTGCGGAGATCAAAACATACTATTCTTTTTAATTCTTTTTAAGAACACCTAATTTAAATTTTTAATTGTTTAACTTGTGTCAAGTGAGCTATTTGCATCACAGTGGTGTTTCCTTCGAAGAAATTCCACTACTTAGTCACAGATTCGTTCTACACTCATTTGCATGTTTGACACGTCAACGTACTGATAAACGCAGCTGCCTCCTCAGTCCTGTACGCACTGTTCAGTTTTTTACACTCGAAAATGTTTATCGGTTAATATGTGACTCAGTGAGGGAGGGTCGGAGGTCAGTCAGTCAGTCAGTGAGCAAATGAATGAGTCAGTCCATTCCTAGATTACATAGCCACGGAAGTCCGATTTGGCGCGAGTGATTGAAAGAGTCAGTCAAAAAATAAGTCACTACAAAGAACGCATTTATCACCTAACTGCTCCCCGTGGACCCGACGACATCGTTGCTGCATAGAGGTAAAGTTTACCCTCGAACAGGCCAAGGAGGACCAGAGGAGTAGTAGAGGTATATCCCTACTCTTTCTTTGACTTCGGCACTATATGGGAGTTGGTGGTCAACGCCAAGTTCCGGCCGCTTTACCCCCGGGAAAGACCCGGTACACATTATATAGGAGGCTCAGCGGGCCCACGCGCCGTTCTGGACAAACGCGGAAAATTTCGCCCCCACCGCGATTGAATTCTCGGACCGTCCAGCTTGTAGCGAGACGCTATACCGACTGAGCTCTCCCGGCCCATATTGTGGCTGCATAGCGACTGATAATTCAGCCCACTCTGCAGCGTTCATCTGAGTCTCAGCGTTTCATTTGATGCTACATCAACTACATGATCAGTCACATTGGTATAGAGGTAATGCGTTGTATTATATTAAAGTTCGGGTTTCGAATATGGGCCGGGTCACTAGCCATTCCGAGATTTCCTTTAAATCTTCATTTCACTTAGTTCAGAGCTTCTCAAACTGGGTTCCACAAAATGGCGTCAGGGATTCCACGAGACGAAAATACGTAAAGGCAGAAGTGTTTTATTGGAGGTCCTAAATTTGTATGTACCAATCAGAACCCGTGTGCCGACATTAGACACTAATCATTCCATCGCTCATAGCACACAATCAATCGCTGCTTCAATCCAGAAGCTTCCCGATTCTGTAGTCAAGTCAATCAGCACAGTTCGCCGTAGACAGTCGATGTCCCAGGCGAAACGTTAAAGTTATCGGTCAATTTGAGGTTAGCCATTGATTTTTACATGCAATGTACATGAAAGATGAACAAATGTCGGTATTTAATTCTATATTTGACTTACTATAGGCAGGTAGGGGGCTCCTCAGTAAGTTCTGTAGCTTTTTTTAGGTTTCCGTGCGCTAAAATAGATTGAGAAGCATGGACTTCGTCTAACCTCTTCTACCGGTAGGTGTGCAGGGTTTACAAAAAGCGTCTTTGTTCATCAACTAAAATTCCGGACATAGGGGGGGGGCGGGGTGGGGGGTTTGGCCCACAGTATCCTAGATTTGTTCAGGGTAATCTTCACGCGCTTTAGGCAAAAGAATGGACAGTGCCTCGATTACACCTCAACCGCTTCCTTCCAAACACTTTCCAATTCATTACTCGCTCGACATCGTCATGGAAGCTATGCACCTACAGTCACTTACATACGTATAACTCTGTGCAGTATATCACACACAAAATATCTACCACACAGATCCACTGCGAATGGAGAAACGGCAAGGAATACGTTGGTATTATTCTTTCTGTACTAAGTTAAGAGACAGGCCATTTTTTGGGCGGCATAGATCCACGCATTCTTAATCTCGGCACCAGGTGGAGGTGAGAGATTATCTTTCCGCTCCAGACACTTTAGGATAAGAGTGGCGGTATCCTTCAATAGGAAGGTTTGGTCGGACCCACAGCCCATCTAGACGCTAAGTAAACCCTACATTGAAAATGGATTACGATGTTCGTGATTCCGAATTTCGTGACGTTTTCATCACTCCCCATTAATCTCGAACACAAATATTCTCCTATGCGTGGTTTGAACGTTATGCTTAATTCACTGAACATCGTCATTCTGAACACTGCCAACTTCTAATAGAAATCTCCTCCTCGCTGCAGCCTGTACTCTCCTCGCTGCAGCCTGTTTCTAATAAATAAACATATACGAAGTTTTCTCCTAAGTTTCATTGTGCTCGCCTGAATGAAGTCGAATTCTTTGTACAGGCTTACACATCACAGACTTCCTAGCATGTATTTCATCAAAAAGAATGACGCATCAGATATTTCATTTATCTTAGAGCAACACACCTGCTTCCTAAAGGGACAAACCAGGGTTCGATTTTGATGTGAGGGACTGCTAAACAAGCACACGTGTTCGTGGTGCTCTGTAGTATCTCTTGGCAAATGCAGCTATAGCACTTTCAAATATACCATGACCACGGTGTCCTACAGCACACAATGTTGCAAATGCGAATATTATTGCAATTAATCTTATTTAATTATCCTTAAAGTTTTAGTTTTATACTTATTTCTTATTTAATTTCAGTCTGTCCCATAACTTTATTTTACTTTACTTTTATTTATTCTGTTTTAATTTGTCCATTTTGTTAACTCGCTCTTTTATTTTAGTGCGTTTCGTTTAATCGATTTAATTAATTACAACGTGACGAAAACTAGTAAACGACACACGCTTAATCAAAGGCTGCCTCATATTTACTTCATTTTATTTCATTGTATTTTACTTGGTGGCATATAATCTGCAGTAAAGAATTCAGTTAATATTTTTTCTGAGAAAATTTGATAAATAACTCTCCTGCATACTTCACGACAAGTACGTTATCAAACGGTCGCACGCCGGGGGTTTGTTAATTAAAGGATCAAAATGGTCAGACACGATCCTGCATGGTATTAGTTGTCGAGCGTAATTGGAATAACTCAGGGGGTACTGACGTTGAATACTTTTTTCTTTTGCCATGGCGCAACAGCCCCTAGTGGGCCAAGGTCTCTTCATTATCGAGGCTTCACGACCACACTCATACACACCATACTCGACAGGACTCCTCTGGAGGAGTGATCAGTCCGACGCAGAGATCTCTATACCTGACAAAAAACAAAATTCAAAAGAGACAGACATCCCTATCCCCGGCAGGATTCGAACCTGCAATCCCAGCGTGCGAGCGGCCGCAGACCCAATGACGGTTACTATATGATTAATACATTAATATACAAGAATTATTAATGAGTTAATTAATAGTCTCAAGTAATTGGTGATTTGATTAGCTCGCCACATACGGTTCTATGTTCTACAACCGATAGAAAAACGAAATACAGCAGCTACAGACTCCAACTTTTGCAATTGCAGGCATGTTTTGTGGTGGTATATGACAGTGTTGAAATATTCACCAGTCCTTCTTAAAAATTCAAATAGCAGCAGGAACAAAAACGCCCTAAACACGTTAGTTACTATCATTTGAGTGGGATGTTCACCATTCTGTTCGATCCGCTATATTTTATCGATAGGAATACTACATCCTACTTAAGTATCTTTGTCTAGCCATGCGTGATGAAGGCTTTTGCATTGTGCTAAGTGTGTCATGATGTAAGAAATATCTAAACACAAGGCAGTTTTATGATTATCCGTTATACAAAGAGGGTTGAAAGGTGTCGAAACTTACGTTTATCATTCTGTATTATTAATTTTTGACGTTTTGCTGACCGTGCATCTCAGTACATGTATCTCAGTATTTAACCAACTTGATGCACAAAATTTGTTTCACAATAAGTTTTATTTCATGCATCTACATGTTTCGAGCACATGTGCTCGAAACATGTAGAGGCATGAAATAAAACTTATTGTGAAACAAATTTTGTGCATCAAGTTGGTTAAATACTGAGATAAATGTATTATTAATATTCACCTGTCGCTGGCAGGATTTTAAAGGATTGTATTTCACCATGATTCCTACAGTGCAGTAGTGTTCTCAGACTCTTTCTTTACCTAAGAAACACATCTTCAAAATTTTGTAAGCTCCATCTTGCCCTACATCTGAGACAACACTGAAGCTGATCGATATGGAATTAGAGTAGGCTACGCTAAACTACATTACATTTACATTGCCTTACATTATATGAGAGCTGAGACACATGACACAATGTGGAATAATTAGTTGAAATTCGAAGTGGGAACATTTCTTTGACTTGTCACTATAACATTAAGCCAGTTTGGTAAATAAAATCGTCACAAGGGGAATATTCATAATGAAATAAAAAAATAAACTTCATTTGTTTAATTCAACAAGATTTCAAATGCTGATCTTCGTAACGCAGTATGCATATTTTCACAAGGCGTTCTTTATTTCCAAAATGTCACAAGGTTTCGCGGTACACGCGCAAATGTAATTTAATTTATTAAGAAAAGTACAGCTTTCCCTGTGCCAATTTTCACGGAACTCACAAACGTTCAACAACATTACGTGCAGACTTCGAATACCAATTTGCATCTAAAGGGGACAATAAATGTGGAAAGTATGACTAGAAATTTATTTACGCCCTACGCATATCAGAATACAAAAATGATTTAGAAGACAAATTGTAAACATATAACAAAATAAACGGAGCTATATGGAGACATTTTGGAAAAAAAATTAACAAAGAAACAAAATCAAGAATTCATAATATTTACAGCCAAAACAGCACTGAAATTTGGAAGTGAAGCTTGGGTACTGAAGCAAAGAGAGGAACGACGTTTAGAAGCAGCACAGGTGAAATTTTTGAGACACTTACTTGGAATAACAAAGCGAGATAAAGAAAAGAATCAATGTATTAGGGGAAAACGGGAGCACAGAACATAGTAAAGGATATAAAAGAGTACCAGGAAAATTGGCTACAACACGTACAGAGAATGGACATAAATAGAATACCAAAACAAGCACTACAATATCAACCAAAAGGACGAAAGAACATAGAAGGACCGAGGAAGAGATGGAGGAAATAACTTCATTTTGAGGATTAAGGAACAGGAAACACTTCTAATGTGCGTCATCCCCGTTTTGTTTTGTACAACAGTAAGCAGTTAGGCATGTTAACACTTAACGTCGAACACAACTATATTTGTTTTTATTACAAGGAGTTTACAACAACGACATGTTTCGACCCTATATGTGGGTCATCATCAGGTTGTGGTTGGACTTACAGCTTAGGCTATACTAGCATGCGTGTAGTGGTCTTGGGCGTAATGGGGCGGGTGCGAGATATCATTATATTACGGGGTACCATGGTCCCGGATGCATCTGGTTGGATATCGTTTTTTCTTTATTCCCCATAGGGACTCTTTCTTATGCTAGGGGGTAAAATATAATGTAATATATAAAATATGTGTATATAATTACTTAAGCTAGGAGAAGAATAGATACAATCAGTGAGAATAATGTAGGTTACGCCTTGTGCTGAGGCGCTAAGTAGCTGAGATCGTATTTCTTTCATCACTTTCTAGAAAGTGATAAAAGAACAATAACAAGGACATGACTGGACATTTTTACAGTTCCTATCATAATTACGTGGAGTAAGCCTAAGAACGTCTACAACAGCGACGCACTTCACACTCCAAAATGCCCTCCCCCGGTTAACAAAGTGTTTGCTGTTGCTACTTACATCTCTCCTATGCACAATTTCTACCAGATAGCTCCAAATTTAAAATACGATTCACACTGTAATATAATACATTAAAATATTTGTAACGGGCTACATCTTTATACAGTTTTAAAAAAAGGCATTTCCCAGTGTAAACTTGCTGCACAACCTTTTAACAAGACAATGTGTCTGCACCTTTAGAATCTTCATCGCGTTGTAAAAGTTACTGTTTAGGCTTCAGTTTCTGTAACCTACAAATAACATGTAAAGCAATCCCATTACAGGCCTGGACAGGCTCTGGGTTTTCCAGGAGGCTGGGGCTCCCAGATTTCAAGACAATCGGCACATGAAGGTGGTAAGATTGTCAGCCTTACGCACTGACCGCCTTTACTCCCAGGAAATATTCCTGGTACTCATTACTGTTATAGGCTGAGTCGACCCCAGGGCCATAGTGCGGCCGGAAGAATTATGTTAATGAAAAATTCCAATGACACCATCGGGAATCGAAACTGCGACCTTCCGGCCTGTAGCACAGTGCCTCAACAAACTGCGCCACCGCTTTTCCTCCGTAACCTACAAGTAGAATACGATTTTCCCAAGTGTTCTACAAGCCTCCGATTGCAGCACGCTGTGTAACGACTCTCAGCAGTCAAAAGTCGCGCCGTGTCAGATTTTCTTTGAAAGCAACCTGTTTAGAATCCTTTAACATTTCGCACGTCTGTCACTGCGAGAAAGACAAGCTTCACTTATTTTACTTATCGCACATCGAAATGGTTGCAAGATACCTACTTCTTAGGCCACATAATTCCAGACAAAGTTACCACGCCTACTATGAAAACAAATATGTGTGAAATATAAAAGTTTACACAATAGGGGAAAAAATATCGGTATTACATCCTTTCAGAGAAAGAAATAAATTGCGAAACACGTGCAGAATACTTGCAGAAAATACCAGAACGTTCTTGCACAAGTGGTGGTGGTATAGGATAGAGTTACACTGCGAAAGGTCACTTGAACTTCTTGGTATAGACGAGACAGGTAATTGCTAACTGCAGTAACAAGGCTTTCATTGTACTGATTTAATTATCACTTACGGTTTCTTTCACGACCCTGATAGTAACTCGCATTATAGGCCTACAGCAGCGAATGAATGGTTAATAGATGGGATGTAGCAGGAAGTTATTGGAAGTTAGGTTTTACACGACAATTTCTTGGAAGGTCTGAAGAAAACCGTGAATCACCCCTCTGTACAGCCGGTCTCAGTGCCTAAATTTTTAATGTGAACTCCCAAATACGAAAGAAACGTTGAGTACACCACCGTGAATTTCGATCAACTTAAGTGTGTTGCTATTGTAACTTGTTACAGCTTGTTAGATGCTATTTAGTAAGGCATATTACTGGTTTTAAGTGAAAGACTGGTTAGTGGTCAAAATAACACAATCGTATCACTTGTAAAAAAAATTATTTTTTTAAGATAAGGAATTTCGAAGTCTATATCTAGCAGCACAAACAAGCCACGCCTCGACATTAGAAGCCCGCGAGTGGTCAACTTCACTCCCCATGCGCCTCCCCCCCCCCCTCCCGGCTGCCCAGGGGTAAAGTATTCCTGGCCCACTGAACAAGAGGCTGAGTGGGCTCCGCAGACGGTCTGGACGCTCTGGAAGAGAGAAAAAACTGTCCCCTTGCTGGGAGTCGAACCAAGAATCCCCGGTTGCCTATCCCTTAGCCTAGTATTTGACTCACAACAGAAACCAGAGTTCATCCGGTCCGAAGGTGAACAAGACAGGCAATGCACGTACAACGTTACGCTGACACGCGTTCGCGTACCTATGGTTGGCGTGGGAAACGAAGTGCTATACATTCAGAGTGTGTCTGTAGCCTTAGTAATCCAGCATGAAACCCGCACGCACCATATTATATTGCCATCTGTGTCCTGTTTGGATCTAACATATTTTTCCACATTAGCTCATAAACGGCACGATGTTCGGGGAGGGGGGGGGTGAGTTATTGAACATAAAATAATGTGTGTTTTGATTTTCTCTACGACTTTTGTCAGAAACATCATTCTGAGGAGAATTTTGTTAGATATTATCATAAATGTGCATTGATCTTCATGTAATGTACCCATTATTTTTGTCTGATTTTAATGAAACTGGAATTTTCTCGACAGATTTTCAAGAAAATAACCAAACATCAAATTTCATGAAAATCCATCCAGTGGGAGTCGAGTTTTTCCATGCGGACGGACAGACGGACAGATACGAAGAATCTAATAGTCGCTTTTCGCAGATCTGCGAACAAGCCCAAAAACAAGTCCAAGACTGCCCATTGCAGTTCTTCCACTAAGCTACTACGCCTGTATCGGCTCAAACAGAGAGTAATCCAATGCGAATCGACACAGAAAGATTGCATGTCTGCGCAGGCTGACTCACGCGAAATGGTCTTGTAAACTTAGTCTATGTAACTGACAACGTAGCTTTGCATAATCATAAAGATGTTTCAGTACTAAAACAGTGTACGGCAGGGAAAAATATCTGTTGAGTTTTCTTAACCAATGCTACCTCTCTGTCGCGAACACTCTGTATCAATCTTAAAATTTTTCGAACATGCAAGTAAAGCCTTGAGACGACATAACAAAGCCTATACGACTGGAACTCGACGGCGAAGATTCTAACCGAAATTACACAGAAGAAAAAAAAAAAAAAAAAAAAAAAAAAAAAAAAAAA